>Ga0214921_10009124_pt1 | contig 12634 bp, 15 predicted proteins | sample LL1505_MetaG_FD_177992 | JGI IMG/M metagenome (GOLD analysis project Ga0214921, IMG submission 177992) | Freshwater microbial communities from Lake Lanier, Atlanta, Georgia, United States - LL-1505 | ecosystem: Environmental > Aquatic > Freshwater > Lake | place: USA: Georgia | collected... | reverse complement strand
CAACGTATGCTATTACATATAGCAACATCTTCAAAAGAACTCACATACTACGAAACTAAATATCTATTTGATTATAATGTATTAGCTGATGATAAAATATGGGTAAATTCCAATATCCTTGGAAAGTTTTTCCCAAAAGATTTGGCTACCCAAAATAAAGATAATACATTATAGATTGTATATGGTAAATCAAGCTTTAGTTGCAATAGTAAATTCTGTTTTAGGTAGTGGAAAACCCACATCTAGAGGAAATTATGCATATCATTGCATATCATGTAAGCATCATAAACCTAAATTAGAAATTAATTTTGATGATTCATCTCCCCATTACCAAAAATTTGCATGTTGGGCATGTGGTTTTAAAGGTAAAAAATTATCAACATTATTTAAAAAATACGATGTACCTAAAGAAAAAATAATAGAACTAAAATCATATGTTACTATTAATACAAAGGATGAGACTCCTATTATAACTGATAAAGTACATTTACCTAAAGAATTTATATCATTAATTAACCACCTAACACAATTATGGCTAAACATGCTTTAGCTTATATTAAAAAACGTGGTATAAATGAAGATGACATAATAAAATACAATTTAGGATATTGTGAATCTGGAACATATACTAATCGAATAATAGTACCATCATATGATGAAAATGGTATATTAAATTATTTTACAGCTCGTAGTTTTGAAAAAGAAAATCCAATAAAATATAAGAATCCTAATACTTCACGTAATATTATACCATTTGAATTCTTTATCAATTGGCATTTACCATTAGTTCTATGTGAGGGGCCATTTGATGCTATAGCTATAAAACGTAATGCTATACCACTATTAGGTAAAAACATTCAATCTAGTTTAATGAAACGCATTGTTATGTCTTCTGTTAAGAAAATATATATTGCTTTAGATAAAGATGCTCAAAAGAAAGCATTAGAATTTTGTCAACAACTAATGAGTGAAGGTAAAGAAGTATATTTAATTGACATACAAGACAAAGATCCTGCAGATATGGGATTTAAACAATTCACCAATATTATACAAGACACTGAACCACTTACATTCTCTGACTTGCTATATAAAAAATTAATGATATGATTGAAAAAAATATCAATGTTCATAAAAAAACTATTAAAAGATTAATAGAAATAGATCATGAATCTAAACGAGTAAATATATTAGATAATAGATATTATTCCAGAAACAATAAACTATATCCTTCTGTTACTAGTATATTACAATTTATGCCTAAAGGTAAATTTTTTGAAACTTGGCTTAAAGATGTAGGACATAATTCTGATATAATAGCTAGAAAAGCTGCAGATGAAGGAACTCAAGTACATGATGCTATTGAAAGATATCTTAAAGGTGAAAAAATACAATGGATAAATAATGAAGGATATTCTAATTATTCTATGGATGTTTGGAAATTAATTCTTAAATTTCACAATTTTTGGACCACATATAAACCAACATTAATTGAAAGTGAAATCCATTTATTTTCAGATATCTATGGATATGCGGGTACTTGTGATTTAGTTGTTGAAATTAATAATGTTAAATGGTTATTAGACATTAAAACTTCAAATTCAATCCATACAGCTATGGATTTACAATTAGCTGCTTATGCTCAAGCATGGAATGAAATATATGAAGAAAAAATTGAACGAGTAGGTATAATTTGGTTAAAATCACCTAAACATAAAGCTGATAAGAAAGGAGAAAAAATGCAAGGTAAAGGATGGGAAATATATGAACCTGAAAAATCTATTGAAGAAAATCTAAAATTATTCGGATATATACATGAACTATATAAACTAGAACACCCAGAACCTAAACCATCAGATGAACAAATTCCTACAGAAATTCAAATATCTCCTGATATTTAATATATTTATACCAAATATTAAGAATGATTTCTTTAATTGAGATTTTAAAAAATGTAATAAAAGAAGGTGGTAATGTATTTAATAATACTGAATATGATACGCAAAATATAGATAAAAATAACATAGCACCTACAATTAAAAAATTTACTGAGGATTTAGGAAAAATATTTCCTAATAAAAGATCTTCACTCAATTCCTTAAATGATATAAATAATTGGTTAGGTTCAACTGGTAGAAAACCACAATCCGGAGATGTTGATTTAGCTTATTCATCTGAACATTTTTTTAAAAATGGAAAAATAGATGTAGAGGGATGGGGAGTTAGTAAAAATGAATATAATCAATTATATGAAAAATATAAAAAATCTTCTCGTACAGCTACTGATGAACAAATCCAAATTAGAGCATTGTTAGATACTATAGTAAATAAAATTAATTCATATAAAATTAATAATGCTAATTTAGATATAATAGCTAGTAATAAAGCTACAAATGGAGGAACAATTCACTTCTCATATCCTCAATACACCACAACTGGAGAAAAATTAAATTCAAGAACCCAATTGGATATAGATACAGGAGATATGGATTGGTTAAAATTTAGATATAATTCAGAACTACCTGAGGATAATCCACAAATCAAAGGTTTACATAGAGGACAATTAATGTTAGCAATGTTTGCTGCTACAGGTTATACTTTCAAAAGTGGTAAAGGATTCATACGTAAAAATACTGGTGATGTTATAGCTGATAAGCCTCAAGGTGCTTTAGAAACATTTAATCAAGAATATCAACCACCCCAACCATTAACTTTAGAAATAATTAACAATTACGATAAATTAATGGATTATATAAAAAATAATCTTAAAATCGAAGATCAAACAAAAACATTAGATTTATTTAAAGAAGCTTTAAAACGCGCTGGTGCTTATGTGCCTGACAATATTTAATTATGAGTGGAGCAGCTGGTGGAACACGTATAAAAAAAGAAGATTTAAAAGACACAATTCGTGATTATAGAGATAATGTCTTAAAACCTTTAGGTTTAGATAAATCATATACTATAACGGGAGTTCGCTCTAGACCTGAAAAAGATATATTTGGAGACATTGATATAGTAGTATCTTTTCCTGAAGGAGATAAAAAAGAACTTAAACAAACATTAGCTAATTCTTTAGAACAAGTTCAACAAATTCCTATTATTCCTAAAAAAAATAAAAAATATTTTATTCATGGAAATATAGTTTCTACTTTATATCCAATATATGGTAAAGAAAAAGAGTATGTTCAAATAGATAATATAGTGACTACATCTAAAGAAGAAGGTAAATTCACATATAAAATGTTAGATTTACCAGCTCAAGAACAAGTATTAGCTATAGGTTTAGTAAAAGCTATTTTTACAGAATTAGATAAAAAACAAATAGAAAATTTATTCCAAAAATTAAATATCCCAACTGATAAAACACCAAATGAAGGAGAAGAATATGACTTCAACCTAAACCCTTCAGAATTATCATTACGAATTGTTCCTATAGGTAAAAATGATGGTGAAGAAATATGGAAATCAAATAAATTTGAAGATGTTAAAACATTAATATCGGCTTTAGGTATCGATATTGAAAAAGATAAATTTGACGATATTATACCTAAAATTAAAAAATTTAAAAATAGAAGATCAATAGATCGTCTTAAAGGAATGTTTAAAAGAAATATACGTGTTGGAGATGCTGAAGTTGGGATTGAAAAAGGAATTAAAAAACAACAAGCTTTAGACACAGTGGCTGCTTTAGAAGAAAAATATAACCCATTAGTAATAAGTTTAATTAAACCATTTCTTTTAGAAAATGAACTTAATAAAACTATAGCCATATTTCCTGGTAAATTCAAACCACCACATAAAGATCATTTAGCTCGTATAAATGCTGCTGCAGGTGCTGCTGATGAAGTATTAGTAATAATAGGTCCCAAACCAGTAGACTCATTTACAGCTGAACAAACTTTAAATTTATTTAATCTATTCAAATCAAAAAGACTAATACCAAATAATGTTAAATTCATTATTAGTGACTTACCATCACCTGTTCTTAAAGCATATAAAGAATTTGAAAATAATCCAGAACAACAATATATAGCTGTTTTTGGAAAAGACGATATAGAACGTTTCAAAGGTATCAGTAAATTACCTAATGTTAAAGTTAATAATTTTGAAGAAGCTAATATTGGTAATCTAAGCGCTACAGATTTAAGAAACGCTATTACTAATAAAGATACTCAAACTATTCAATCGATGTTACCTGATGGAATAACAGCTGATGAATATATCCAAACTTTAAATGATAAAAAAGAAATCCAAGAAATAGTAACTGATACTGAGATAATTTGTGATAACTGTGGATGGCATTGGTCTATTAAAGATGGAGGAGATGATTTATATATTTGCCATAAATGTAGTTATGATAATACTCCAGATGTTTGGGATCTTAAAAAAGGAATATTATCTTTAACAAAATATATGGTTGATAATGGATTAAATATTAAACCATTACCTAAAATTAAATTTATAAATAATGATGAAAAAAATGCATCTGATTTATTAGGTAAAACAGCATATTATAATCCATTAGATAAATCAATTACTTTATATACTTTAAACAGACATCCAAAAGACATACTTCGTTCTTATTCTCACGAAATCATTCATCATATGCAAAATTGTGAGAATAGATTAAATGGAATAAACACAACTAATACAAATGAGGATGGAGCTTTACCTGATATTGAGCGTGAAGCGTATGAAAAAGGAAATATGATATTACGTAATTGGGAAGACAATATCAAAAATACAAAATAAAATGGGAACTAAAAGAATAGTAGCAAAATCAGAACAAGATTTAAATGATATTATAGTAGATATTAAAGATTGGTTTAAAGATAATAAAATACTTAAACCTAAATTTACATCAGAAACACGTAAATTTATGGATCCTGAAACTAAAAAAATAATAGAAAAAAATATAGAAGTAATTGATATTGTTGATCAAAATAATGGTAAAGAAACATCTGTTAAATTTATTCCATTACTTAAAGCAGGTGAGATGAAAGTTGAAATAGGTGGGGATAATGAATCTACAGTCATTGGAAAAATAAAAAACCAACTTAAAAATAGAGGTGTATTGAAATCATATACTAAAGATACTAAAGTACCACTTAAAGAAACTATTTCTAAAGGTGCATTAATCAATATAATCCGTGAAGAAATACAAGAAATATTATTAGAAGAAAATAAATTAGAAAAATATTATAAACAAATATTAGAATTAATTCGTAAAGCATCTAAAGATTTAAATGATGATGAAGCTTATGAATTACATGAAAAACTTAAAACTTGGTTTAATAAATTAACTTAATATGTATACTAAAATCATAGTAACATTATTTTTATTAATTGGAATTTATGGTGTATATCATATATTTCAAAATAAAATTAATGAATCACAACAATATACTCAAATCATAGATAGTTTAAATCATGAAATAACATTATTGGATTCAATAAATGCTAAAAAAGATAGTACTATTATTATTTATAAAGACAGTATTATTTATTTAGATAATATAATTTATATTAAAAAAAATGAAATAACTAAAATAAAAGAAAAATATGACAAAATACATAGTAGTATTATTAAGTATACTAATCACCAGCTCGACAGTTTTTTCACAAACCGTTACAAATACTAATTACATCTGCATCCCAACCCCTGTTGCTAAACAAATAGTAGTAGATTTAATTGATGGTGATGCCGCTAAAGAAGAATTAATATTAACAAAAGATTTACTCAAAACAACTGAGAAATCTTCATATATGAAAGATACATTAATCAATAATTTGACAACTAAAGTACAATTATGTGATAAACGAATTGGTTTATATGAATTAAAAGAAATTGAATATATAAAATATACTAACCATATTCAAAACCAACTTAAAAAATCAAGACTAACAACCAAAATAGCTATAGTAGGATTAATAGTAAGTATAGGAATGTCTTATGCTTTTAATTTAACTCATTAATATGTCAGATACAGTTTTAAAGAAAGAGTTTCAAGAACGTGATATACAACGTTTACGTAATTTAATAACCGGCAAACATGGTGATAAAACTACTGTAGGTATTGGTTATACTAAAAAAGAAGAATTTCATAAAGAAGGAGATATTTGGGAAGAAGATGGTCGTAAATGGACTATAAAAGATGGAATAAAACAAAATATAACTAAATTAGATAAAGCCAAATTAGAACTCCATCTACCATTATTTTGTCCTGAATGTAATAATTTAATGAAACCCCATTTGGATAAGCGTTTTTGGATTATGTATAAACGTTGTTTTAATTGTCAAGTTGATTTCGAATCAGAAATCAAAAAGCAAGGATTATGGGAAGAATATGAAAAAAATATAATCAATTCAGATATAGATTCTATTACTCAAGAATTTATGATATGGAGTGATGAAATAATAAATGAAAATGAATCATATATTACTGAAAACGGTGAAGTAGAAAACTGGATAGGTAAAGGAAAAGAAATGTTATTAAAAAATCGAGATGAGACAATTAAATATTTACAAAGTTTAAAAAAATAATGGAATATATTACACCAGTATTAATAGCATTTATTACAGCTGTATTAGGGCCAATCGTATTAGAATGGGTTAGACTTAAATTTAGGACAAAACCTAAGAAAACACCAATCCAAGAAGCTGTTGAATTGAACGAATTAGTTGATACTCAACTAGATTTAATAATGGATGAATTAAAATGTAATAGAGTATGGATAGCTCAATTTCATAATGGAGGACATTTTTATCCAACAGGAAAATCAATTCAGAAATTCTCGTTTTTTTATGAAAAAGTAACTCCAAACACAATATCAACCCAACATACCTTTCAAAATATACCAGTATCTTTATTTCCTAAAGCATTAGGTAAAATATACAAAGATAGTGAATTATCTATATTAGATTATAATAATAAAAATGAAACATATGATTTAGAAACATTTGCTACAGAATATGATACTAAATCATTATATATTATGGGATTATATAGTTTAGATAGTCATCTTATAGGCCTTATAGGTATATCATTCACTGAACAAGAATATAAATTAACTACAAATAACTGGATATTTTTACGCCAGAAAGTTGGTGTTATAGGAACATTACTTACAGATTATTTAAAAATAAGAAAATAGAAACCAAAGCCCTCATATATTTATAATAAATAAACTAAAATCATGAACAACGAATTTCAAAGAATGCAAAAACTAGCTGGACTTATTACAGAATCAATATCTGAAGGTGATACTGATTATGATAGAGCCAAAGATTCTAAACATTTAGGCAAGAAAGGCGAAGAAAATATATATGGTGCTGGTGTAGAAAAAGGTGAAGAAATTGAAAAAGAAAAAATGTCTAAATCTAAATTACGTAAAAAAATACGTGAAATGGTATTAGCAGAAATAGATGGAGCTGCTGTTGAAGCAGATGACTATGATCCTGTAGCTGAAGCTAAGAAAAAAACCAAAAAAGAAGATGAGGAAGAAGACATAGACATAGACATAGATACCCCTGAAGAAGATGTAGATGTAGACTTTGATGAAGAGCAACCATCATCAGATAATGACTCAGAAATAGAAAATATTCAAAATTTACTTGATCAATTACAAGATGCAGCTGAAAAATTAGGTGATGAAAAATTACTTAAACAAATAGGAAATACTATCACATTCTTTACTCGTCAACATGTAGCTGAAAAACCTGAATTAAATAATGAAAATTATTAATGAAGAAGCATTAACATCATCTGAATTAGAAAAACGTGAAGAAATAATTAAAAAACTTAAACCTAGTCGTAAAAGTTTCATTCACCGTTATGGTAAAGATGCTGAAAAAATAATGTATGCTGTAGCAACTAAACAAGCCAAAAATATGAATAAAAATAAAATACAAGAATTAGTTAAATTATCATTATCTAAAAAACTCAATGAAGAAGATATTGAGGTAGGAGCTGATAAATATGAATATGAAAAATCTAATCAAGAAGCTATAAACCAATTAGATGATTTAGAACAAAAACTAAAAAATCATGATTGGTACTACAGTTTTTCTGATAGTAATCAAGAATATTTAAAAGGACAAAAACAAATAAAAGATATAAATAATTTAATTAAATCATTAAAAGAAAAAGGATATAATGAAGAAACTAAAGAACTTTATAACAAATATAAACCTTCTAAATTTCCTGAATTAACAGAATCTGAAATAAACTCAAAAGAATATATATCTTCACGTAAGAACCCAACTGATATTATTTCAATGGATGTACCTTTATTTTTACGTATGTTAGAATATGCTAAAGAAGATGCTAAAACAGATATGGATTTACATGATGTAACTGAAAAAGCTACAACATTAAGTTCTACTAAAAATATTCTCACAATGTCTGATTATATTGATATAGTTGGAGGTGAATTAGATGAGAAAAAACTTACAGCTGCTGAAAAACGTAAAAAAGAAGATATTGTTAAAGGAATGAAAAAATCATTCAAAGGAAATGAGGGTGCCATGTATGCTATTGCTACAGATAAAGCCAAAAAATTAGCTGAATCTGAAAAAAAAGGATTAATGGTATTTGGTAGAACACCCTTAGACAACAATGCTATAAAAAATATGGTGAATGATGGTGATTTTTACGCAGAATGGAATCCAGCTGAAGGATATTGGTTTTTTCCTGAAGCTGAAGAAGAATATGATGAACTTGAATATTATCTAGAACAAGAATTTAATAAAAGAAATATTAATGCTAGATTTGAAGGAATATTTAATGAAGGTTTATCTAAAGGATATTGGGCTAAAAAAATACCTGGAGGTAAAATGGACGAATCATTCAAACAACTGACTAGTAAACTAAAAAAACAAGGTAAATCAAAAAAAGCAGCAACTGCCATAGCTGGGGCTGTAGCGTCATATAAAGCAAAAGGTGGTGGATCTGGACCAACATCAAAACAAAAAACAAAAATGGCTGAAATTGTTTTATCTAAATTAAAAGGTAAATAATGACTAAAGACGAACTTAAAGAAAAAATAAAAGTATTAATTAAGCAAGTATATAAACCTACTTCTAATAATTCTATTAATATAGATGAACCTAAAGAGATATCTCTAGATTCAGATAAATTCCCTATTTTATTTAAGTTCCCACCGCTTAAAAACGCTATAGAAACATTATTGACGGCTGAATATGAACCATTTATAACAGATATACAATGGGTAGCACCTAAACCACTTACTTTTAGAATTATATTAACTAATGGTGAGATGTTTTATTTAATATATACACCAAAAAGTTGGATTGCTCAAATCGAAGGTAAAAAATATTACTTACTTAATATAGGAGAAGAAGAATTTGCTTGTGAATCTTTAGCTAGATTACTTTATTATGGTAATCAAGCTGCTGAAACACCTGAAAAAGAACCAATAGAAGCACCAGTAGAAGAACCAGCAGCCGCTGAAGAACCAGCTGAAGAATCTACACCTGAAGAAGTACCAGCAGAAGCTTAAATTAAATAAAAATGGCAAATGAGTTAAAAACATATGGTGATCTAAAAAAAGTAATAAAATCTATTGCCACTAAACAAAAATTAGGAGCAATAGGAGGTGTTGGAAAAGGAGAACTTTTAAATAAATTAATAGATGTAGCCGGCAAAACAGTCCCAGGAATTGGTTTAGCTAAAACTACATTTGATGTTGTAAAAGCTTTTGTATCAAAACCAGACACTAAAAAAACAAAAACATGGTTAGATAAACTAGATATAGATGATAGTATGTCTAAAATTATTGATAATGCTGTTGAAAATGGATTTATGCAAATAATGTCTAAAACTATAGAAGGAGAATCTGATTCTAAACCTTTAGAACAAGATTTTAATATGAATCAAAAGCTAGTGGATTATTTAAAAAATAATTATCAAGGTAGAACAGTAACTGGAATAAAAGAAAATAAAATGAAAACACAACAATTGCGTAAAATTATAAGAGAAGAAATCATCCATATTCTTAATGAAGAGGATAATGATAAAACAGAAATTGAAGGCAATATATCAAGTCTAGTTTCATACCTCAAAAAATTAGATATACCTAATTTAGATCCTTCTAAAATCAACACCACAATATCTTTAGTTAAACAAAATAAAATATTAAATGTAGCTGCTAATAAAATACTAGCAGATATTATGATAGGGTTAATGAAATCTGATGATACAACTTTATTAAATAATATTTTCACTAGTATAAGAAACATAAAAACTAAATAATGAATATATTTGATAAATTTTTTGTAAAATTTGGATATAAGTTTCCTAAAGGATATCCTGACATGAATAATGAGCATGATATTTTGTTATTAGAAAATATATTAGAAGATTTAGGTATTAATTTAAATGAAGTAGAATCTCCTAATTCATTACAAGCTAAAAATATACTTAAGAAAGAATTTGACTTAAATGATAATAATTTTGTAGATATATCTTCTAATAGTTTTAAAATTTTAGTAAACGGTAATGAAAGAATGGACTTTATTCAAAAAGTATCTAATTTAGATAACTTTGAACATGAATTAAAAGGATCATCATCCGTAGGTAGATTAATATACCAACCTGAAAATGCTAAAAAACCAGTAATTATTTTAGTTAAACCAGAATCAGCTCAAGGGCTTGGTTCAGCAGGTAAACTAAATGAATATAGTTTTAATAAACTAATCAATTCAGCTATTGAACAGAATGGAAAACCTATAACAGTAATACTAAAAAGTTCTAAAAAAACAATAAAAATACCAGACGTATTTAAAGCTAAAGACTCATCAGCTGATGGAGCTAATAAATTTGCTAAATCGGATTCTCAATTATTAAATCAATCTGGAGAAGTATTAGCAAATATTTCATTAAAAAAACGTAATGCTATAAGGTGGGAAAGTTCAAAAGCTAGACTTATTGATGGTGTAAATATATTTAAATCATTTATTAATAAAGTAGGTAAAATAGGTACGAATGATGAAACTGGTTTATTTGATAATGTTGTATTATACCCTCTAAATAAAGAAGGTAAATATAAATTATATGATCCCAAAACAGAGAAAATATTATCTAAAGTAATTATTACTAACATACCTGACGAAATAGAAAATGAAGTTATATTTGGAAATGATTCTCCTAAAACTATAGTAGTTAAAGAAACATTTGAAGGTGGATATAAAGACTATACATTTAGTGATGAAACATTAATACTTCACTGTCATATAATATACACAGATCTTGAAGATGTTAAAAACACTCAAGATGAACCTGTATTTGCTCTTTCCAACCATATAAGCCAAGCATATGGTATTGAATTTAGATCATTTAGTAAAGGAGCTTTATACTCAGATGAAAATAATTTAAAAGGTTCAAGTACTGAAATTGATTTTAATAGTTTAAAATAACAAATATGAAACACACTAACCTTATAAAACGTTTAGTTAAAGAAATATTAGCAAAATACACACACGATTGCGGATGTGGATGTCATGGTAAATGTGGTAAAGCACCCATGTTAAATGAGAATTTAAGTGCTAAAATAACGATGACTGAAAATATGTCATACCACATTAATAATAAAAAACCACTAACAGAAAACACATTTAGATACGGTTCAGATGCATTTTTAGATTTATGGGCTGAAGCTCGTTATTTATATTCTCGTAATGCTATCCATTTATTGGGTGAAGACAAAAAAATTATTACTGAGACTAATTTAGGTGAATATGGTATATTTGAAAGGCAAAAAGTACCATTAGATTTACCTATGATTGAAGAATCTTCAGAATACCAAGGTAAAAAAGTACAACTGAATAAGCCAAAACGTGGTGGTTCAAAGAAATTCTATGTTTATGTACGTGATCCAAAAACAAAGAAAGTTAAAAAAGTATCATTTGGTGCTGCTGGAGGAGGACAAAATTTAGCAGTTAAAATTAGAGATCCAAAAGCCCGTAAAGCATTCGCTAAACGCCAACAATGTGATAAGAAAAAAGACCGCACGACTCCTGGATACTGGAGTTGTAATATTGGGAGATATTGGAAATCATTAGGTGGTGGATCTAATTTTAGTGGTTATTGGTAAAATATTTATAAACATGATCAAACTCCTCGATATATTAGAAAACAAAATCTTAGTTCCTAGACGTTCTCCTGAAGAACGCTCTAAGAACTATATGATAACTATCCAAAAGAAAATCCAACAATATATGAAGGATGGAGGAAAAGGAGATCTTGATTTAAGAAATACTCCAATAACCTCACTCCCTAATGGATTAGAGGTTGGAGGATATTTAGATTTAAGAAATACTAAAATTACTTCCCTCCCCAATAATTTAAAAATTGGAGGTAGTTTATATTTAAGAAACGCTCCAATCACTTCACTCCCCAATAATTTAAAAGTTGGAGGTAATTTAGATTTAGAAAATACCCCAATCACCTCACTCCCTGATGGATTAGAAGTTAGAGGATATTTAAATTTAAGAAATACTAAAATTACTTCCCTCCCCAATAATTTAAAAGTTGGAGGTAGTTTAAGTTTAAATAACACCCCAATCACTTCACTCCCCAATGATTTAGAGGTTAAAGGTGATTTAAATTTAGAT
>Ga0214921_10009123_pt1 | contig 12635 bp, 10 predicted proteins | sample LL1505_MetaG_FD_177992 | JGI IMG/M metagenome (GOLD analysis project Ga0214921, IMG submission 177992) | Freshwater microbial communities from Lake Lanier, Atlanta, Georgia, United States - LL-1505 | ecosystem: Environmental > Aquatic > Freshwater > Lake | place: USA: Georgia | collected... | reverse complement strand
AACACCGGCAATCGCAACGGGTTCACCGTTGTCGCTGCCGTGACTGACATCGCTTTCGATCGGAACTTGGCCGAGTAGTTCAGAGCCAATTTCAGCGGCGAGGTTTTGTCCGCCACCAGAACCAAACAACGGATAACTCGTGCCGTGCTCGCACGTAAACGTGCTCATGTTTTCGATTACTCCGGCGATTCGCAAGAAACTGCGACGCGCCATGTCGGCGGCGCGAATAGCAACTTTCTGTGCCGAAACTGCCGGCGTTGTGACGATAATCAAATCAGTGCGCGGCAACATTCGCGCCAGACCCATTTGCACGTCGCCGGTGCCCGGCGGCATGTCGATCAACAGATAATCAAGTTCGCCCCAGTGCACGTCTTTCAAGAACTGTTCGACTGCTTTTGTGAGCATCAGACCACGCCACATCAGCGCCGTGCTTTCGTCTTCGACGAGCATGCCCGTGCTGACGACTTTCAATAAGCCTTTGCCAATTTTGCGCTCGTTTGGAATCATCTTTGGTTTGTCGCTGCCCTCGACGAGTTTGGCCTCGAGACGGTCTGACATGTTCAACATTCGTGGCACCGAAAAGCCCCAAATGTCGGCGTCAAGAACGCCGACTGTGAGACCTTGATTGGCGAGCGCGGCCGCGAGATTAACGGTCACCGAACTTTTGCCGACGCCACCTTTGCCACTCGCGATTGCCAAGATGCGAGTGTTAAGTGGAATCTGGGTTGCTGAAGCATTTTGGCTGGCGTTCCATCGTGCGCGGGTCATGACTGCCGAGCGCTCATCGGAATCCATTTCGCCCCATTCGATTTTGACTTTTGAAACACCCGGATGCGTCGCAACACGTGACTCGACATCGTTTTTGATTTGCACACGCAACGGGCAACCTTTGATCGTCAGTTTGATGCCGATCGTGATGAGACCTTCTTCTGAGACAGTGACACCTGTCGCCATGCCGAGGTCAACGATGTTGTCGCCAAGTTCGGGGTCGATTACGGCGCGCAAAAGATTGGTGACTTCGGCTGGCGTGGGGGGCTGCACTCGGCGGGCAGTCATATATATAAAACTACCTGACACGATTGGGCATTGGGTCTGGCGGTAGTCTTAACTCAAGTTTTACTAAGACAAACGGAGACCATTAAATGATCACCTTGACAGACAAAGCAGCAGTCAAAGTTAAGCAACTTCTTGAGTCAGAAAATGCGACCGACCTCGCGTTGCGTGTTGCAGTGCGACCTGGTGGATGCTCGGGCTACTCGTATGAAATGTTCTTTGACGGTGAATTTGCCGCCGATGACGTTGTGAAAACTTTCGGTGAAGTGAAAGTCGTCGTCGACCCCGCCTCGTTGCAACTGCTCGAAGGTGCGAACCTCGACTATAACGACGGTTTGCAAGATGCTGGCTTCAAGATCACAAACCCAAATGCTTCGCGCAGTTGTGGTTGTGGTCAAAGCTTTAGCTGACGCGAGCTGACGCGAGCCGACGCGAGCTAACGCAAGCCGACGCGAGCTAACGCGAGCCGACGCGAGCCGACGCGAGCCGACGCGAGCCGACCCGAGCTAACGCGAGCTAACTAGCCGCAACGCCCGCGCGGGCAAGCGCTGCGCTGATTTCTTCAGCGTCAAACACCGCATCGAGTCGTTCAACTAATTTTCTGTTGCTGTCAACGATGAATAGTGCCGGCTCAAAAGTCATCTCGAACGCCTTAACCGCGGGCGCGACAACAGTGGCTGCTTCATCTGTGTAGACCTCGGCGTGCACGAACGACACGCGATCGCCAAGTGATTTTGACACATCGATTAATTGTTCGAGCGCAGGCGCACAAGTGCCGGTCGAACAATGCGCAGGCGTGCCAATCAAATATGCGATCGGCAAATTAAGTTGCAGTGCCTCAGTCAGTGTGATTTTATGAAACGGGCACGGCTCGGGTGCGTGCGTGCAGATTGGGTCGACGCCTTGTGCGTTGTCAAAAGTTGGCGTATCAAAACTAGGCAATGTGTCGCCAGTTTTGGGCACGAGCACTTGATCGCGTTCAAGCACACTGAACGCCGCCCCATCTTGCGGGCCGTCGTCGACAATCAACATGTAGTTGCCCGGTTTGTCGATTGTCGCACGAAATGGATAATAAGGAATCGCAATTTTTGCACCGTGCAAATTTACGACGATGTTCTCGATGATGACCGTGTCGTTTGCGAGGTCGACAATCTTTGCAGCAAGCGACTCTGGAAACTTGAAATCAGAATCAACTGTGATGATGCCCGATTGTTGTGCCAATGAGATTGGTAGCCGAACTTCACCTGGCACCAAAACTTGTGGAAATCGCTGCACAAGTTGCACATCATCTGGTAGCGCCTGGCTGGTCGGCGAATTTTGCGAAGCACAGGCGAAAAGTGTTGTTGTCGCGGTTGTGAGGCCGAGCGCAGAAAGTGATCCATAAATAAACCGGCGACGGCTAATTTGACGCACCGAGTTATCGTATTGCCTGGTCAATCATCTACGATTACGACATGGCAAAAACAACAGCGCCCATAGGGCCGTACACGCCAGTTGTTCGCGCGGGCGATTGGATAATTGTTTCGGGACAACTCGGCCTCAAAGACGGAGCGATCGTCAGCGGCGGGGTCAGCGCACAAACCGCACAAGCGATCGAAAATTTGAAAGGTCAACTCAAATCGGTTGGCGCATCAATCAAAGACGTGAAAAAGACGATGTGCTTTTTGACCGACATGGACACGTTTGCAACATTCAACGACGCGTATGTCGAGGGTTTCGGCACATCACGCCCGGCGCGCAGCACGATTGGTGTTGCATCGTTGCCGGCCAATGGAGCAGTCGAGATCGAGGCTTGGGCTTACAAGCCCGAGAAATAAAATGGCCGGCGCGATCATTCTTGTTTTGGCGCTGTTGGCGTTTCCGATTGTTGTTGGGTTGTCGACTGCGGGCATTGCAGCGTTGCTCGGCCATTTGTTGTATCGCGATGCCGATGAACGACACGCGAAGAGCGAACTTCGCGAGTTAAATATCTGAATTCAGCAAACGCTGACCTTGTAATTGCGCACGCGTCGCTCGTGGCGACGATGGATAACAGTCGAAGAGAAGTACGAGACGGTTGGGTTGCGATTACAAACGGTTTTGTCTCGGCGATCGGCAGTGGCACACCACCTGATGCTTCGCTGATTGTTGATGCGACCGATTGTCTTGTAACGCCAGGCTTGGTGAATACGCACCATCACCTGTATCAAAATCTGACACGGGCGTTTCCGCCGATGACTAATGCACCATTATTTGGGTGGTTGCAAACTTTGTATCCGTTGTGGCGGTCGCTTGATGAAGAGTCGGCGCATGTTTCGGCGTGGGTCGGTTTGGCTGAACTTGCATTATCAGGTTGCACGACTTCGACTGACCATTTATATGTTCACCCAGCGGGTGCCGGCGATCTGTTGAGCGCCGAGATCGCCGCGGCGCGTGACATCGGCATGCGGTTTCATCCCACACGCGGCTCAATGTCGTTGTCGATTAAAGATGGCGGCTTGCCACCCGATGATGTGGTGCAAGATCACGATGAAATTCTTGAAGAGTCGGCGCGCGCAGTTGCGATGCATCACGATCGCAGTCGCGGGGCGATGGTGCGTGTGGCGCTGGCGCCGTGCTCGCCCTTTTCGGTGACAAAACAACTGATGATCGACTCGGCTGAGTTGGCCGCAAATCTTGATGTGCGTTTGCACACACACTTTGCCGAGAATTCAGAAGACGATGCATTTTCGTTGGCGACATTTGGTTGTCGTCCGATGGATTATTTAGAGGAAGTTGGTTGGTGCAGCGACCGCACCTGGCTCGCCCATTGCGTGATGCCGAATCATGATGAAATTCAGCGGCTTGGTGCGGCGCGAATTGGCGTGGCGCATTGTCCGAGTAGCAATTTGATTTTGTCTTCGGGTGTTGCGCCAGTTGTTGATTTGATCGCGGCGGGCGTGCACGTCGGTATTGGTGTCGACGGTTCATCGTCGGCCGATAGCGCGTCGATGTGGCTCGAAGCGCGACAAGCGATGTTGCTCGCCAAGTTGCGCAGCGGTGCTGGCGCAGGCACAGCGCGAATGGCTCTCGAATGTGCGACTCGTGGTGGGGCTGGTTGTCTTGGTCGCGTCGGCGAGATCGGCGAATTGTCAGTTGGAAGCGTTGGCGATGTGGCGGTTTGGTCGTTAACCGGCGCTGCGTTTTCGGGGGCTGTTGCCGACCCGATTGAGGCGTGGTTGCGTTGCGGGCCAGTTGCAGCGCGCGACACGATCGTGCACGGCAAACATATTGTGCGCAACTTTGAATTAGTAAGTGCAAAACTTGAGGAGATGCTTAAATCTCACGCCAAACTCGCCCACCGCATGCAACAGCACGCCACGAATTAATAGCCAAATGGATTACCTACAAGTTGGATTGGTAATTGCTCCACAGTTACTTTCAGGTTGTCTGATTTACCTTTTACTCTTGAAGCAAGACGAGGTTGAGGCAGTCGAACTTTTGTCGATTGGTGGTGTGCTTGGCATCGTCTCAAGCACAATTGTCGATCAGATTTTTGTCAATCTCAAGTTGCCACGCATTGGCTGGATAGTTGCCGTTATCTTGGCGGTCGTAGCGTTTTTACAAATTAAGCGAAGCAAAAAGTTCAATCTTCCAAAGGTGGGCTGGGGTTCAGATTTTCGAAAATCAGTCTTCGCAATCTTGGCAATTGCGGCGATGGCCCTAGGTACAGAGTGGTTTTGGTTGTTTCCTTCAGGGGTGCTGTTTGTAATTTCCTCATCTCTTTTGATCGCCACACCCAAGAAATATTCCAAGATTGCAAGCCGCGTAGCAATTGTTAGTGCAGTTATAGCTGCGATTTACATGATTGCTAATCGCCCAAAAATCTGGTGGTTTATGTATGAACATGATTTTCCATTCTTTCAGGCACTCTCTAGGTCGCTCGCCGATTGGGGACTGCGAGATTATGTACTTCTGTCGGGCACTAACACTAGATATCACTGGTTCACATACGCCTGGATCGGGTTGGTCGATCGCAGTTCGGATGCTTCAGTCTTTTTTGTTTTGACAAAATTTGCGCCTGCCGTTTTTGCCGTACTCATAACTGCAGTCGCCTGGAGTTTTGTGAATAGATTTTCGAAGTCGTTACTCAGAACTTTTTTTGCAACTTTTACAGTCATGACCGCTTCGACCTACCCACTTTGGGGCTATGGTTCCAAGATTTCATTTCTTGCATCTCCAAGTCAATTCTTCGCAACGGCAATCTTGTTTGGGGCCGTCTATTTTCTTTTATTGGGGCTTGACCAGATGCTTCGTTTTCAAGTACTGATAATTTCAGTTCTCATCGCTGCAACAATGCTCAGCAAAACTATGCATGGAGTTGTTGCCATATCAGCGCTTGCATTTTTGTTGGTCACACAATCTGTAAGCAAGACAAAGATTGGTAGAAAAAATTTCATCACCTGTAGCACTGCGATTTTCGTCGGGTTTGCAACATATGTTTTATTAGTTTCGAATTCTGAGGGCGAAAATGTTTTCCAAATCAGATTTGGCGATTTTTTCTGGCAATTGCAGGGGGATGCTCGCATGCTTCCAGAAAAGTACGTTGATTTTTTTGGGCTTCTGACAATTATTTCATTTTCGATCTTGCCAATTTTACTTGTGATTTTGAAGTCGCTTAGATTCAATCGCGAGGGGTTTGGTCCAGTCGATTTCTTAAGTCTCGGGGCATTGCTGTCTGGAATGCTGCTTTCAGTATTGATACTTAGTGCATACGGAGAGAACCTTTACTTCTTGCAGGCCGCTACATCACTTTCAACACTGCTCGGTATCGCATCCTTGATAAATATCACGTTTAAGCCGATTAAAACCTCAATGATTGTTTTTATCGTCTTGGCAGGAGTCTCACTTTGTCTACTGTCGTTCTTGATCCCGAGCATTAACTCGGGTGCGCAAGACGCAATCATGATTAGGTCGTTGCGAGTTTATTCAGGTGCAATACTTTTACTCGCTATCGCATCAGTCTTACTCATGATCTCAGCGATACGTCACAAGAGCCTCACCGATTTGCTATCCAAAGTCGTCATCACTTCGGCGGTGATGAGTATTTCTTTTTCGGCTTCAAATTGGCTCAATGTTGTAGAAAGAAAACATAATGAATTCAAGCGAGACGGCCACACATATTTGGCGACCTCCGATCTCCAGGGTCTTTCTGATTGGGTGAACAGCAATACAGGAGCATCAGAGATTATTGCAAGCAATTTTGGTTGGCCAAAACTTTCTTCTGGTGAAATTGAGTTTTTTAAGGCGCCGTGTACAGCATTCAGAACTAAAGAAGTTTTTACAGAAACTTGTCGTCGGACAACTAGTGGTCTCTTGGTCGCCTACATGCACCGCCGAACATGGCTTCAAGCAACAGCTCTCCATTACACCGGGTTCACGCCCGAAATTGAGAGTCGCCAAGACATCACTTTGGGCTTCGCGGCAACCCCAAACGTAACGCAACTCCAAAAGATGGTAAACGATGGCGTCGGCTGGTTCGTTGTCGACCGTTCAACAACCGTACGAACCTCATGGGAGCCGTTCGCATCAGTCGAATATGCAAACGACTCATTTTTTGCACTTCGCCTAAATAAAGACAACTAAAAGTGGGTCGCCAGGGGATCGAACCCTGGACCTGCGGATTAAAAGTCCGTCGCTCTACCAACTGAGCTAGCGACCCAAGTCGCTGTCAGGCTAGTTGATTATCGGGCGATTTGTTGAAACGATTATTTGAAACACGACCGACACAAGATCAACACGAAAAAGACAATCCTCGAGCGCAAGAACTCAATTGGCTCGCCTGCAGATGCTTGACTGAATGCATGTGGTTTTTCCCCAAACTCAATGCAAATCGTCGCACGATTTTGCTGTCGACATGGGGGCTGTTCACTGGCTTAACTTTTCTGATGATTTCGGCGGGCAGTTTCAGCACGCTGCTCGGCATTCGCGCCGAACTCGAAAACTTGCCGACGCTAATTAGCGGCGGAATTACCACCGCCTACTACGCCGGCTTTTTGATCGGGTCATGGTATTCGCTTCGCGCACTACGAAGCGTCGGCCATATTCGCGTCTACGCAGCACTCGCCTCCCTACTCAGCGCCTCGATGCTCGCCACAGGTTTGTTCGATTCGCCCATCGTCTGGGTTGTCATGCGCATCAGCACCGGTTTTTGTTTGGCCGGGCTCTATGTCGTCGCCGAATCTTGGCTCAACGGCATGGCCGAAAATCACTATCGCGGTCGACTTCTCGCAATTTACAACGTCGTCACAATCGGCGCGTGGGGTCTTGGTCAATTGTTGGTTTTCAATTTTGACGCCAGAAATTTTTATGGATTCGCCTTTGCCGCGATCATCGCATCACTCGCGGTGATTCCGATTTCAATTTCAGAACAAGCGACAACACCAGAAATTGAAAATCATCTTCATCTCAGCATGCGCGATCTCGCAAAAATTGTACCGACTGGTGCCGGCACTATTCTGCTGGTCGGTCTTGCCCACGGCGGCATGCTCGGAATGGCGGTGATTCATGCAACTCGCGATGGTCTGAGCATTGGGCGCATCGGTGTGCTTGTCGCGGTGCTTCAATTGGGTGGCATGGCGTTGACTTGGCCGATTTCTTCGGCGTCAGACGACATCGATCGACGAATCATCGGATTATTGTGCTGTCTTGCCGTCATCGCTCTAAGCGTCGTAATGCTTTCGCAACCCACAGGCAACAACTGGACAATTCTTTTGCTGTTTGCGATTGGTGGTTTTAGTTTTCCGTTATATGCAATAGGCGGTGCCTACACCAACGACTGGGTATCGCCCGAACAAATGGGTGCCGCGGCATCGCAGCTTGTCACGCTTTACGGCTTTGGCGCAATGATTGGCCCGCTTGTTGCTGCACCATTTCTTGACATCATCGGTACTCAGGGTTTTGCTTGGTCAATTATCTCGTTGCACGCACTCGTCTTATTGTTCTTGGTGTATCGCATCCGCGCATGGCATGCACCCGTCACGACGAAACATTGGGATGATGTTTCATTTCATGGCCGAGCATTTTTTATTCCGGCGACCATCGTGTCGCTGGGCGTCAACCGACGCGGGCAATCAGCACGCCAACGCCAGCAAACTGCAGAGCAACAGCAACAACAGTAAACACGTGCCACACCTCGTGGTAACCAAACACGAGAGGTCGAAGTTGCGGACGTTTTAGATAAAACAAAACCGCGCCAACTGTGTAGACGATGCCACCAAGTGCGAATAGCAATAAACTCGTGAAGCCGGCGCGATGATAAGCCCACGGCAAAATTATCAGCGCTGCCCAACCGATTATTAAATACATCGCTCCAGAAATTTTGTGAGCCCGCCATGTAATTTTTAGCGCGATGCCGATTAGCGCGGCGCACCAGATTCCGATTAAAAAAGCGATACCGATGTTGCGCGGCAATGCGAGCAAACATACGGGTGTGTATGTACCCGCGATCAACACATAAACCATCGCGTGATCGAGCTGCCGCATCGTTCGTTGCGCTCGTCGCGTGCGAGTGAACAGGTGATACGACGCCGATGTCGAAAACAGCGCAAGCAAGGATGCGATGTAAACGAACACTGCCACTCGTGGCAAGCCACGCGGCGTAACGAGTGTGAGAATGACGCCAGCCGGAATCGTGACCGCGACGGCGACGCCGTGAATGCGCCCGCGCCAACGAGGTCGCCATTTGCCGAGTGCGTGTTGAAACACTGGAACGTGCGGCACGTCGCGTACCTCCTAGCGAAATCGTAGTCAGCGCGGGTCGTGATTAGCCGTTTTGTGACAGCACTTCGCTGCATGGCGTTACGTCAAAATACAGACCAAGGTCTCGGGTCGCCAACGCTTGCAAATATGAAGTGTCAGACTTCAATGTAAGCTCCGACCCAGATGGCAAAGCCTCACAGCCTGGTCGATCAGTTGAGATGCCAGCAAGCGTCATAAAGCCAGTCCATTCGTAACCGCGAAACGTTGATTCGCGGCCGTTGAAACGAAGTGTTTGATCTTCAACCGAGGCGATTTCGATTTCATTTTTGGTCGTTTTGAATAGCTCGACAAGTTGTTCTTGCTTGTGTGACTGCAAAAAGTATTGCGAACCCCAAAACATATTGAGTGCGACCGAAATCACCAAAACTGTCGTGACAACAATGTTCTTGCCCCTCCATTTCAATAACTCATTGAGGCCAACGACACTGAGCGATAAGCCAAGCGGCATCAACAATTGATGCCGACTACGCCAATCAGCCCGAAATTCAAAGACGGTCAAATATGTGGGACGACCCGCATAGCCGACATAAAGTTCACCTGCAAAATATGGAAACAGCGCCAACGCCGTGATCGAAAACCCGACGATAAACAAAGTAAAGCCGAGGTGCGTTCGTTTCTGTTTCAACTTGCGCCAACCGATAGCCGACAGCACGACCAAGCCGATCAACACTGGCCATAGACCTGTTAGTAGACCAGTCGAAGTTGGCTTTTGATAATCCTGCCAACTTTCACTTGGCGGCCAAAACACCGATCGTGCAAAAACATATAGCACTGGAAGAGCGGCGATTATCGCGACCTGCAAATGGGCACTACTCAGTTTTTTGAAATCAAGCAGGCGCAACTTGTTTAGCCAACAAAAATGCAAGAACGGCAACAGCACAAAAAACAAAAAACTGTGCGTCTTGAAACTCAGAAACAAAATCACACACGCCAACACGAAACCTTTGACCGATCGATACCGAACCAACACAAACCAGCCGAGATAAAACAAGAAATACGACGTCGTGTAATCAAAAATTGAAACTGCCACTCGTGCTTGATTCACGGGCACTAACAAAAATGCCACGACGATTGCTCTAGTTTGAGAAAGTTTCAAAATATTTTGATTTCTCAAAATTACGAACAAAAATATTGAAATTGCGAAAAATGCCACAAACGTCGCTGCAGTAACTGCCCATGTTCCGATGTTCAGCAACAAAAATTCTAAGAAACCAGCCCACGGCGCACGACCCATTTTGGTCACCGACTTGAAGGCGTCACCCGCAGGTTTATTGAAATAGCCTTCCCAGTCGTCCCAATAGAGAGTGTTGGGGCGAAGCAGTGACCAGCCCCAAGACAAGGTGTAAAGAACAATCGCCGAAACCCACGGAAAGCCGGCCAACATTTTCTCGGGCTTGGCGACATTTGAAGCGACTGACTCTGGCTCGACTGCTGAGTTTGGCGCAGATGACATCGAACAAAGATTACTCGTCATTTATCTAGCGCCACCGACTCGCACTAGTTTTGCAATATGACAATTAACGGTTATGAGTTTGATCGGTTCTTGCGATATGACGAAATGGTCGCGTGGCTGAACGCGATCGCCGCAAAAAACCCGAAACTTGTCAGCATCGAGTCGTATGGCAAATCACATAAGGGCCGCGACCTGATGCTCGCGACAATCACCGACACGACAACGGGCGCGCACGATACGAAACCTGCACATTGGATCGACGCCAACATTCACGCCACCGAGGTCACAGGCGGCGCAGCGGCGCTATACATAATTCAAGATCTCGTCGAGAAATTTAACGCACGCGATGAAACGGTTTTCGAGGCGTTGCGCACGCGAACTTTTTATATTGCCCCACGCGTCAACCCCGACGGCGTCGAAGACGCACTTGCCGTCAAGCCTCTCTTTCATCGCTCGAGTGTGCGACCATGGCCATGGCGCGATGGTCATTTGTGGCCGGGTCTTCATCCGCAAGACATCGACGGCGACGGACGAATTTTGACGATGCGCATCGCCGACCCCGATGGCGGATGGATCGAACATCAACAAGATGCTCGCGTGATGGTGCCCGTCGGACCGCTCGGCGCACCACGTGGCACGACACGATACCGATTGATTCAAGAAGGCCTGATCGAAAACTACGACGGCTTCACCATCGACCAACCGCGCGACCCGGCCGGTCTCGATTTGAACAGAAACTTTCCTGCCGGTTGGGGCGTGAGCGTTCTCGGCTCGGGCGATCACCCGTTATCTGAACCAGAAACAGATTCGCTCGTGCGCGCGGTAAAAGCGCGACCGAATGTTTGCGGCTACAACGCATTTCACACCGCCGGCGGTTTTATGTTGCGCCCGAGCAGCAGCAAACCCGATTCGCAGTTGCCACCTGTTGATTTATTTTTCTTCAACGAGTTTGGCAAGCACTCGACGCCTTTAACTACGTATCCGGTGCACTCGGTATTCGAAGATCTCACATGGGACAAATCTTCGGTGATGGGCGGCGCCGGCGACGACTGGGCATACGACCACCTCGGTGTTTATTCGTGGACAACTGAATTTTGGGATGCTGTTTATCACGCGACAGGCGAGCACTCGTCGACAGATATTTGGTATGTCGGGCCAACTGTCGAACAAGATCTCGCCGTATGTCGTTGGTCTGACACGCACGCGCCAGATAGTTACGTGAAGTGGTACAAGTTCGATCACCCGCAACTCGGCAAAGTCGAGTTGGGTGGCGCCGATGCATTCAAAATTTGGATCAACGCACCGTCAAAAAAATTACGATCCGAGATCGCAGCGCACGCCGAAGTTGCCGTATATCAGGCAATGGCGTCGCCAAAACTCGAAATCAAACACACAAAGGCCGAGTCGCTGGGCAACGACACTTGGCGAGTTGAACTTGGCGTCGCCAACACGGGTTGGCTCGGTACCGAAATCACAAGACTCGCCCACGATCACAAACTTGTTCTGCCAATTACAGTCGAGATTTCTGGCGCAACTACCGTCGGCTGCGCCGCCAAAGAAAAAGTCGGTCAGTTGGCAGGTCGATCGATGTTTCTGCTGAATGGCGGCGCGATGTCAGATGGCACGCCAGATCGAGTAATGCATTCTTGGATCGTGCGAGCGAGTCGTGGCACTGAAGTTGCTCTAACCGTGCGTCACCCGCGTTGCGGCGAAGTCGCAAAAAACTTAAAACTTAGTTAGTTCGTCGTCGCCTCGACTGGCGCTTGAAACTTTCGGTGTGACTTAGTCGCACGAAACCAAATGTACAGTGACCCCGACATACCCACAATGTTGGGCAGCGAAACAAACCAGTCGCTAATCATCGCGCCATAAATAAACCAAGTTGCACAACACAAAAACAACAACGCATACATTGGTGCCGACAAACCATATAGATGTTCGGTTCGATAGACGCGCACAACCTGCGGAATAATCGCTGGTGCGCCGATCGCGACTGTGCACCAACCCATTATGGTGATCGAGTAATTGGCCACTAGAGACCCGATCACGCAGACCAGCACGAGCATTAGTACCGGAACAAACCATGCAATTTTTTTGTGTTTGACACAAACAAAGAGAATCAACGACAACGCAATCACAAGCAAGCCGTTTGACAGCGCAACTTGGCTTTCAGGCTTGGTTATGCCATAAATAGTCCACATCAACGACCCGCAACAACCTTGCAAAAACGAATAAGGCGAGATGCCTTCGGTCGAATTCTTGGCGAAAACACGAACGACCTGTGGCCAGACAAAGGCGACCGATGTGCCGGTTGCGAAAAACCCGACAAGTGTTGTAATCGACACCGTCA
>Ga0214921_10009122_pt1 | contig 12635 bp, 11 predicted proteins | sample LL1505_MetaG_FD_177992 | JGI IMG/M metagenome (GOLD analysis project Ga0214921, IMG submission 177992) | Freshwater microbial communities from Lake Lanier, Atlanta, Georgia, United States - LL-1505 | ecosystem: Environmental > Aquatic > Freshwater > Lake | place: USA: Georgia | collected... | reverse complement strand
ATGTTGGGATCCAAAAAGATGCCGGGATTCATGCGACTCGGCAAACCAAAGGGTGGAAGCGGGCCCGCAAAACTGTTCGCAGCGCATCCTTTGAGCACGGCACCTCCAACAGTTGTCGCCTTCAGTTCGTCGGATCCGTGGTGGAGAATCTGCCGCCACGGTCCACCCGTTGTTCTATATTCGCGTGTGTTGTACAAGACTCCGTCAAAAATAAGCGAATAAGAGCTGCTGTTGAAATCGCCGCCGGCGGCAGCGCCGGTGGGAATAGACAAGTTTGTGAAAACTGGCCCAGGCGGCCAAAAAAGACGGGCGCTGCTTCGCACAACCATAGATTTCGGGCGCGGGTCCAGTGCGCCAAAATCAATCTTTTTTCCCAGCAGCATAAACACGACGGCGGCAAGAATCAAGGCGGCAAACAATACATACAGCAATGTGGTCGTGCGACTTCCGCCCGCCGAGGAAACAGCTGCCGGAACAGCATTGGCCACGTAGTTTCCAAGGTTGGAAACCTTTTCGTATAAATCAGCCATCTCTATTAGTCCCGTGCGGATTTTAATTGGTCGTTCGGGCAGGGCGCCAGTCTAAGCATGGGCATAAAATTCACGCATTTCTGCTTTGCGAATAAAGGTGCGGAGTTTGAGCGACGTCTTTCGCACAACGGGTGACTCTACGTCTCTGAGTTTCCCTTTGTTGAATGTGTTTTCCGAGTGGCACATGACCAGCATCACTTTCATGGGATCCAGTTGTGCTAGGGGAATTGTGTAGTTTTTCGTGAAACTCATCTCCTCTGCGAATGCTACCGTCTCATCGCATCGCGTTTTCAGCGTTAGCGCCTTTGTGTACGCCATGGTCCCAAATGTCGCGTGATTCGGGCCGTACGGCCCCACTTCCCAGATAGAGGCGTCGTCCGTAAAATAGAGCTGGTTCTTTGTGCTTCCTACAAGATCTACCTTCTTCGCTTGGAGCGTGCCCACGGCATGGGCGACCCGATCGGGCGGGTAGTAATCGTCGTCGTCCATACACACGATGATTTTTCCCCGTGCCTCGGCGTTCAGAAAGTTACGCTTCACACCCACGTTTAACTTCGTATCGGACGAGAAATAACGAATATTCAGTTCCTTCAAATGTGGCGTGAGCAGGTCCAGGATTTTGTCGGTCCCGTCGTCGTAGACCAGCCACTCCATGTGCGCCTGTGGATAGGTCTGTGCCTTGATACATTCAATGAGCCATGGAATAAACTTGCGGCGATTATAGGTCGGTGTCACAATGCTCACAGGAGGGCGAGGGCCGGATGTAGGAAGTCCAGCGGGCCATGCGGTTGTTGCGGTTGCGGTTGCGGTCGCAGTAGCACTCGCACTCATATTTCCTTACATGAATTTTGGTTTAGAATGTTTAGATCCTATCTTATATCTCTTAACTACGGTCTAAAAAGCAGTAAGAACGTTCTATTCAGATCATCAAACACAGACCGCAAGCGCGTGTTCCCAGCCCAGTCCACCCCCTTCCATTCAATAGCGACCCCCCCACAGCGACCATGTATAGAGAACGATTCTGGAACTTCTTTACGTCCTTGTATGAACACGAATTAACCATAGATTCCGCGCGCGCTGCGACCCCTGAATGGATTCGCACTCCGCTTCTGCGGCACCAGCAGGCAGCCGTCGCCGCTGCTCTGAATCTTGAAAAAGCAAAAACAACCGGCATGGAGGTCGGTGCCACGACCGGCGATGCCACCGGCGGCCGGTTTTTCACAAGTTATGGGATCCTAGGCGACGTTGTAGGAAGTGGAAAGTCGCTTACGGCTCTTTCGCTTGTCCGCGCTCCCGCGCCGTCCTCAACGTATACAGAGTTTTGTATGCGCAGCGCACCTCTTCACGACGGGCGCGACGTGGGTCTTCTCAGGCAGCGGTCCCAACTCACGCACGCAATCTCAGGCGTTTCTCTCACCCCAACAACCGCCTGCTTGTTCATTGTCCCCCATGCGCTGATCGGCCAGTGGGAGTCGTACGCAGCTGACGATACGACGCTGCGGTGTCGGTTTATCAAGAAACGGGCCGATGTTGACGCGGACGATTTCATGACCACCCTTAATAGTTACGACGCGATCTTTGTGAGTTCTACAATGTACAATCCACTCAAAATCGCGCATCCGACGTTTACGCGCGTTCTTTGGAAGCGCGCATTTATTGATGAAGCCGATAGCATCCATATTAGCACAGGGATTGACGAAATCAATGCGAATTTCTACTGGTTTATTTCCGCCAGTTGGATGAACCTTGTGTTTTCGGGCGGCGGTTATTTCAATATTGGGACAAGTTATATTCCGCCTGAGTCTACGCCAGCCCATGTGATTCAACGGGTCCGAAAACTCATTCACACTGGAAATATTCTCAGTTTCCCAGGCGTTGCGCACGTAAATATAGCGCGGCGCATGTGCGGTCTGACGGAGCGCGACTACGCGTTTTCCGTCAACCCCGCCGGTTACCAATCGGCCCGTCTGATTGTTCACGCATCGGAGGAATTTATCAAGTCGAGTTTCGCGGTGCCCAAAATCACCCATAAAAATATTCTTTGCGCCACGCCTCATAATATTACGGTTCTGAGCAACGTTGTGTCGGAGGAAATGATGGAGCGGCTTCACGCTGGCGACATTGGAAGCGCCCTTTCCCTTATGGGTATGAGCGCGCACGACACGACCGAGATTACGGACGCGGTTACGGAAACCCTTCAGAAAGAGTTGGACAATGCACAAAAGACGTTGGAATACAAGAAGTCGATTACCTATTCCGCCGAATCCGTCAAGCAAAAGGCAATTGAGGCCTGTGAGCAAAAGATCGCGAGCATCCTGAGCCGCATACAGGCAATCAAGGATCGTATTTCCAAAGCGTCAGAACAGATGTGCCCCATTTGTTATTGCGAAGTCGCAAACGCGGCGATTACACCCTGTTGCTCGCAGGTCTTTTGCTTCGGTTGCCTGTGTGAAAGCCTTAAAAGAGTGGCGGCATGCCCCCTGTGCCGTGATCGCATTAGCGACCTCAAGTCGGTGAAAGTGGTGGGCACTGCCTCCGCAGCTGGCGTTGGTGCAGGCACAGCTGCTGCCGAAGAACCCGCTAAGCCACCGAACAAGAAAGAAGCGTTCCTGCGATACATGGACGCGCACAAAGAGGCGCGGATTCTGATGTTTAGCAACTACGACGCGTCGTTTGATCAAGTGGTGTCGCAACTGGCCGCCGCAGGATTCAAGACGGCGACTGTGAACGGCAGCCAGGCACGAATCACCAAACTTATGCGCGATTTCCGCGAGGGCAAATACAATGTGCTGTTCCTGAACGCGCGCAATATGGGAGCCGGCTTGAATATTGAATCGGCGACCCATATTGTGCTCTACCACAAAATGAGCATGGAGCTCGAGAATCAGATTGTAGGACGGGCAGTGCGCCTTGGTCGGACCGCCGATTTAGAGGTTGTTCACCTTCTCCACGAAAACGAACAACCGCATGTGATTACGCATGTATGATTAGCGAGTTTACCAAAACGCCCTATAGTTGTCCCAAATCACCGACAGATCATGGATCTGTGTTGAAGTTCAGGACATGGCGGCGACACAAGCGATTTGAGTGTGTAAAACTTTTCACCTTTTACGATTGGAGCAATCATACAAGGTTTCTCAAACTCATCTGCGATTACCTTCAAGAGTTCGTATTTTGAGAGCGTGTTTGCGGCATAAAAATGCTGGATCCGCGCCCCAAAATCACGGCGGTCAATGAGCGCAAAGATCTGTTTCGCCAGTTCGTAGGTTGTTAAACCGTTCCAATAATGATCGGTGAAGCCATTCACGTGGCCGTTGGAGTGAAGGAACCACTCAAGAAGACCAAAACATGATCCCAATTCAGGCCCAATAATGCTACACCGCAATACAACAGCGGAGGAAGGTTCACCCTGCGCCTTTGAAATACCGTAGGCATCCGAGGCATCCGGTACCGCGTCTTCCAGACAATCCCCCGCCTCACCGCTAAACACACAGTTTGTGCTGATGTGAAGAAGTGGAAGTCCGGCCTCCTTACAATAAGCCGCCAGATCCAACGGGAACTGCGTGTTCAAAAGGGCCAGTTCGTCGTCCGAGTACGATTTCTGTGGAATCCCGCCAATACAATTGATCACACAGACTGCGTCTTTCAAAAAAACGCTCAGGTTGGCGACAGGCTGATTGATCGCATCAAATTGGGTCCGCGACACCGGCACAATCGTGTATTTTGTATGAGCGGATCCATACCAGGTGACCATGGAACCAAGCATGCCCCGTGAACCAAGAACAATAACAGACATTTTCTGATTCGTCAGATGCTCACACCCTTTAGACATAAAGACGTCCGCACAAAGACTTTCTTATAAATGGAGCACAGCGATCTTTTTCTCATCACAAGCGTGATTAACACGGGGGACAAGGCATGGTCTTACTGCGCAACGCGCAGTTTTTATACACCACAGGAGCGGTTTGAACAGACGCTTCAAACAATTGAATCGATTCGGAACCTGAATGATTCAAGTCGCATTATGCTTGTTGAATGTTCAGAACTTTCGGAGTCTATGACCGTCGCACTCAAATCAAAGGTAGACTATTTTCTTCAATGTATTGACGACGCAGACGTACGGGCATCCTGTTTGAATTCAGAGAAGAAGGGATACGGTGAAGCGAAAAAGTCGCAACGGGCTGTTGAGTATTTACTAGCACACAATATTCAATTTAATCGTCTTTTCAAGATTTCGGGACGGTATTTCCTGAACGATCAATTTCTCAAGTCCCGTTTCTCTGAAACAGTGTACACGTTTCGTCGGAAAGTTGACGGGACAAATTCCACAGTTCTTTATTCGGTTCCGTACGCTCTACTGAATCATTACATCGCGCAACTCAAGCGGTGTAGCGATGTGTATGCGCGCCAGGTGATTGGATACGAAATCGTTCTTCCTTCTGGATGTACACCCATGTGTGAGATTGAGATTGTTGGTGTTTCGGGGAAAGTCGCCGTAAGCACCAATGAATTCTTCTCAGCCTAATACAACCCTAACTCTTCCAGGTACATACGAAGAGTTTCTTTATCAACAAGCGAATGATCACTGCTGAAAGGAGATATACCCCCTGTTTTCACCAGATTTGGCGTAAGATGAAGGTATCCGTCGCGAATGTAGGAATTTGCGGCTTCAATCGGCGACAGCAGATCTTCGTGAATCTTTTCCTTACACCGAAGTCCTGAAATCACACGGGTCTTTTTGAATTTTTCTTCAAAAAGTTCAAACAGATCGCTAATTCGCATGGACGCAATGTAGGGAATGATGAGTTCATTTTGCTTACCATGAATCAGGGCATACTCTACAAGATTTACGCTTTGATCCAGCGTCATGAGAAATCGCGTCATATCGGGATGCGTGAGTTTGTACGGATCCGCCGACGGTCCATTCGCCTTCAAATACGGAATGATGGAACCGCTGGAATTCAAAACGTTGCCGTACCGTACACCCACCCACTTAATCGCCGATTCTTCAATTCCCTGAACGTAGAACTCACCAAGGGCCTTGGAGCAGCCGTAGGTTGTGATCGGCAGACAGGCCTTGTCGGTGCTTACATAGAGGACCGACCTGACGGCCGTTTGAATCGCGGAAAGTGCTGTATGAACGTTAATGATTCCATGGCTATTGACGGCGATTGCTTTGTCGGGCTGTTTTTCGCACAGGTCGATATGCTTCAGACAGGCATACACACAAATGATGGTTGGTTTGAAGCAAAGAATTGCGCTTTGAACATCGGCAAGGTTTGAAATGTCGCCAATCCGCTGGTGTAGATTTGGATGACCGCCCACCGTCATTTTCAACGACCATTGCTTCTCTTCATCGCGCGAAACATTACAGATTACATTGTTGGAAATCCAGCGCTTAATGGAGGTCTTGCCTAGCGATCCGGACCCACCAAAGATTAGGATCCGCTCGTTTTCTAAGGCAGCGAGTTTTGCGCACTGTGTATTCAAAGAAGGCATTTGAATTCAAATCAGTGACTAACTTTAGGCCGACGGTGTTACGAAAGGGGCGGGGGACGGCACATCAAGGGCCTGAAGAAGACGCATGAATCGTGTGGTGTCCACGGATTTCATCCAACGAGGCAGCGCAGCGCGCCAAAATTCGCTGTTTTCCCAAAGCGGTGCTCCGCCTTTCTTGCCGTAACCGACTGTTTCGGGTTTTTTCAGTTCAGCCCGCGCAGCAACCATGAACAAGTTTGCGCGCCAATACGTGCTATCAAATCCGGCGTCATATGTGACGTTTTCGGCTACAAAGAGATCCCGCATTTCACACAGGTATCGGAATTGGTTGTAAAGCATGCTTTGCTTCGCAAGCACGGCGGTGTATTTCATGGAGTCGTCGTCCCAATCGGCACTTGTCCCATCGGCGACACCGCAGCGACCAAACAGTTGAATATTAACGCTCTGAAGTTTCGCCTGGTACGTGAGTGGAAACAGGGTCCAATGCTGGAAAAAGAACGTATAGTAATCAAGGCGATCGGAGGCAAGAATTGTTTGAAATGTAGATTTGTACATGTTGTACCCAGTTTCCGTATTTCCCATGTATTTCTTGATCCAAGTCGGAAGCGTTTCATGAAGATGAAGTCCGGCAAGATTCAGATCGTTGTTATTCAGCGGCACTTCGGCGGTCATGTCCAAGGAGCCTCGCAGCAACTGACCGACCGCCGATTTGATCGTTTCGGCGCGACGAATGCGATTGGAGCCGAGCGCATGCGCATCGGCAAGACCGACCTCAATAGTTTCGCGCACCTCTTTTGCCTTGATTTTTCCGTCAGCCATATCGCCTTGGATCTCACGCACGGACTGAAGAATCTTGCGCAAATCGCCATTATGAACTTCTAGCAAATCGGCGGCCAACTTCGGCAGATCGGTCGGCCTTGACTCGGGCGTAAACTGGGCTTCTAACAGTCGCTGAACGTCGGTTAAGGACGGTGCGTGAACTTCAAAGTGCTCGCAGATCTTTTTGAAGGGATGAAACTTCTTCTCCAGCCACTCGTTGCTGATACACACAATGGCGTTTTCACCATTATACCGTTTAAGGATTTCAATAAGTTCAGAAAGACCGCCCTTGTCGCCGACCGACATACCGTCAATCTCGTCAAGAATGATGCCTAGATGGCGCGGACCTTCGGGTCGGAAGAAATCCGCCACGTTGCGACTATTGATAAGGGGGATGAGGGATTCGTTCACAGCTGCCTTGTGCCTATGTTGGGAAGCATTCCATTCCACGACGCGGAAACCGGCCGCTTCAAGCGCGGCGCGCGCCAGAGTTGTCTTTCCGATACCGGGCGGACCATACAAAAAAAGGGAACTGGGTGTGCGAGGTGATCTTTTTGCCCATGTTTGGATGTGGGTAAAAAGATCAGAATGAATCGCGGTGGTTGATGTACTCGTCGCCAACGACATCGCCATTTATGTTTAAGAGATACGCGCCCGTTTAGGCGTCGCCAAACAGCGAATTCCAGGTTAGGCCGTACGCAATCACGCGCTGCTGTAACGAAGACTGGCTTTCGTTCTTGTTGACCATGAAGTAATAATCCGGATTGTTCTTCTGCTTATCGAAGAGGCGGATGTCGCACTTCTTCAAGCGACCATTGCGGCTTACACCCACAAAGTCGTAGCATTTGTACGAACCATCGCTAGCGCCCGCGCCGGAACCGTCCGGCATCAGGGTCAAATAATCGGGGCAGGGCGTCTGGTACGGCGGCCACGTCGGATTAGCCTCGGAGGCAAGGAACCATTTAACGTAGTAAAAATACAGGGCTAACACGCCGGCCATGAAGAACAACACACCGGCGATCGGCCGCTCCATCTTGTTGTAGAAAAAGTAGGCGCCGCCCACAATCAAGGCAAGGCCAATAATCCAGAAGGCGTACTTCCCAACGGTGCGCAGTGAAGCAGCGAGACGTTTTTGAGAACTGGGATCCATCTTACTCTTTCTCTCTATTTTTATTCAAACACGTGATTGATTCAATCATCTGTTTGAAAGACAAGATTTCAAAACACCGGAAAAGGTGCTTAGTTGAGCCGGACGAAGGCCTGGGTGCCGTCGCCGCCGCCGAACGTCTGGCCACCGATCCGGATGTAGCCCGTGAAGAACTCGGAGGTGGTGCCCGCCGCGCCGCCCGTGCCGTAGTAGCCAGCCGCGCCCGCGGGGACGAGCTGGACCTTGCGCAGGATCGTGGACTGCTCACCGACCGCCGAGGGGGCGGTGGGGTCAGGCAGGTAGACGGACTTGCCCATATCGCGAACGATCAGGGCACCGGCCGTTGCCGTGCGGCCCGTCAGCCAGGGAACAACCGTCGCGCCGTCCGCCAGGAGGATGGACGAAGGCGCAGCGGCCAGGTTGGTGTACAGCCTGTTCACGGGGATCTGGGAGGGAGCAGTGTAAACGGAGGTCATTGCTTATATCCAGGGATCCGAAAAAAATCTCGGAGGCCTGGGGAGAAAATGGAGCTCAGCCAGCAAAGTCCAGGACGAGTTTTTTTGGCCGCGGCTTCCACGGCCGAGTCGGAAAGCGTGGCGGCGCTGCCCGGCTTTGCTTATTCGGAGACTGCCCCCAAGAATGCCGGAATTGAGGGAGTTCGGGGAAATTTGGAACGCACGCCCATGAACCAGGCCTATTTCAGCCCCGCCAACTTCCAGATCATCCAAAACGCGATCCGGAGAAAAGTTTATGACGACACCGGAAAAGTGATTGACCCTGTCGGAACGGACGATCTTTTCATGGTTATGCGGGCGCTCTATCTCCAGTACGGCCGGAATGCGCCGACCCAAATTCCGGAGCAGATCGCAGAGCTCAATGCACGGGTCGTTGCCTGGTGTGTGCCGAAGATTGTAGCAGAGGTAAACATGTACGCAACCTATGTGAAAGATATAACAACCTTGCCGACACCTCTGCCTCAACCGATGAACGTCGGACACGCCGGAACACGGTCGTTGCCGTACAAGCCTTTTTTTTGAGGGGAAGGCTCCTAACAAAAATTGACTAATTATTGGTTCATTTGTGTAGTACAGTATAACATATATGAACGGAGAAGAATTTCTAAAGACACGTCGTGTCTACGTCTGGGCGTCCAGGTACTTAGACACACATGGTCACCCCCTTCCTTCGCGACTCTATGAAGAGTACAGCCCTGTACGCTGCTTTGGCGATGCGCTTGTACACCGCATGATCACAATCCTTTCGCAGACCGAACTTACAGGAGCTGATCGGTACAGGGCCGTCACCGACCTTTACAATTCGCTGGATGAAGAAGGCCAGCGGCTCTGGGAGATTTGTTGGAAGTACATTCGGCACACACTCAAAAGTTGGCTGGACACTGGTCTACCTGTTCCACCGGTACCTATGACCTAACACATACGCAAAAATCGGGGAATCGCATCCCGATTTGTGTGCGGAGCGCAGGTGCCGCGCCCAGGTGTGTTAGCGTCCGCTGATACAGAGGCGCAGTGCCCCCATTGTGCCCGTTGCGTCGCGGATCTTCTTCTCGAGAAGCACCAGGTCCTGATGCGCGATGTGGATCTCCAGCTTTCCATCCAGCACCGTCTTCTCTGTCGCGGCCTTCATCCGCCCCCAGCCGCCGACACGCGCCTCCAGTAATGAGAGCTTCTCCGCGGCGAAAGCGCACTTGCCGCTGCTACCGCCGCCGCTGCTGCTGCTGCCACAGTTCATCTTGGAAGGGGGAAAGAAAGGAATTAAAAGGAAGGTATTTGCGTGCGTATTTTGAACCCACCCGTCACGGTTTCTACTCAAAAAGCCTTCAATTTTTCACAAAGCGCGCATCAATCCATGTGAACAAATGGTATACATCACAGCTCGGATCGGTCGCTCGTCAATGGAATGCCCTGCGAAACAAGTGCAGTCAAGACAGTCGCAAGTACAAGCACAATCATCGCCATGATCGCATTGAACGCACGCTCAACCTGGGCTTCCAACACTTTGATGCGATACCTCGCCTGCGCCTGCGCCTCGCCTTCTCCGTCGTCGCCGAGTATTGGCTGAATAGACCGAAACACCGATGTGAGAAGTACAGTACCAACCCCCAGAAATCCAATAAAGAAGAGGACGGTCTTGTTATAGGTGGCGGGGCAAGTACAGTCGTAGTAATAAGGAGGCATTGGCGGAAACTGTTGGGAGTTCAAAAAACCTCGGACCATCCTCATTTTTTACGCAGCACTCACGCGTGACTGATTGTCGCTGTCGCTGTCGCTATCGCGCCCTTCGGCTTCGCGGCGGCAACAGCAGCAGCAGTCTTGGGCTTGCGCTTCTTCTTCTCACCGCCAGCGCCCGACTCACTTGCTGCTGCCGTGGTCGCCTCGTCGCGCCAGGCACAATACGTCGTCCACGCTGCACTGAACTCGTCCAGATCGCCGAGCCACAGCGCCTCCACCGTTGTGGCCGCAAGTGCCTCGCGCTTCGCCTTTGCCGCGGCAACAGCCGCCGTCAGTTCCGTGACGGAGGCCGCCTTCAGCCGGTCAATGCGCATCCGCAGCAGGTACTCGTAGCCGCGCAGACCCTCGCCGTCGCTCAGCTTCGGCAGCGCCAACAATTCCAGGCCCGCCAGCAGTTCGGCGTCCGGCGCGTTCGCAACAGTCAGGCGCCGCTCCACAACCGCGCGCACAAACGTCAGCTGCGCCTCCAGCTCCACGATTTCGGCGGCCATGCGCGCAAGCTCGTGCGCCTTGCGCTTTGCGTAGCCGGCAAGACGGACGCTATAGAACTCCTCCAGAATCTCGCCAGGCGAGTCGTAGCGCGTGATCTTGCGCTCCGAGTTGAATGCGACCATGTTGGTCGTCTTGAACGAAGACGTGAGTTTGAACTTGGACTCAAACTCCGCAATGTACGCCTGGGCCTCAGGGTAGTAATCAGGATCCAGCTCGAGCGTAAAGTCCACATCCACGTCGTTGTAATTCGCCGTGTAGCCCTTGAGCATCACAACGGGCTTCGCATCACCGGCGGCAGCGGACCCGACCTTGAGGGAACCCTTCTTTCCCTTTCCCTTCGCGCCTGCCGCAGCAGGCGGAGCGGCTGGCTTGCCGCTCTTCCACGCCGCCAACTCGGTCTCCTGGTCCACCAGCATCTGCTCCAGGAAATCCTTGTAATCCTGCGTCCACGTGCCGACCGGCAGTTCCGTGATTTTAACGGTACAAGTGTCGTGATCCGCAAACGTGTACACGCCGCGCGTGATCCAGGTCTTGCCGTCACCCGCGGGCGACACGCGGCCCTTGAAGCCGTACCACCAGGGCGTCAACTCCACGCTGCGCAGATCGGAGATACCGCCGCTCAGGCGCCACTTGAGCGCGCCCACCAGATCGGCCGGATTGTACGGCAGCACGCTGGTGCTGAAACCGGTGCCGATGCCCGTCGCACCGTTCACAAGAAGCAGCGGCAGCACAGGCAGGTAGGTCACAGGCTCGTAGGGTGTGCCGTCGTCCAGCGCCATCTCCAGAATCGCGTCGTCCTCCTTCTTCACCAGCGCCTTCACAACGGGCATGAGCTCCGTGTGGATATAACGGGCCGAAGCCGCATCCTTGCCACCCATAAGGCGAGTGCCGAACTGACCATTGGGCGCCAGCAGGTTCAGATTGTTGGAACCCACAAAGTTCTGCGCCATACCGACGATCGCGCCAGTGAGCGACGCCTCGCCGTGGTGGTACGCCGCCTTCTCGGAAACGTAACCGGCAAGTTGCGCCACGCGGATCTCGCCGCTAAACAGGTTGCGCTTTAGCGAAGACCAGAAGATCTTGCGCTGCGACGGCTTGAGGCCGTCCATGACGTGCGGAATGGAGCGCACATTGTCCTCCACGCTAAAGTGGATGAGTTCGTCGTTGATGAAACGGCTGTACTCCACGGCAGAGCCGCCTGGCGTCACCTCCAGATGTCGCTTGGCGTCAAACGTCTCCAGCCACGACTTGCGGTCGTCGGCGCGCTTCTTGTTGAACGCCAGGTCAATGCACTCGTCGGCAGAGCCGTCCCACGTGTACTCCACGGTGTTCATGCTCTTGAAATACTCGCGGGCCTCCTCCGCCGTGGAGGTACCCAGACCCTTGTAATACTTGGTGCGCCAGCCGCGCAGCCCACTTTCCGTCTGCGCCGTCTTCCACGCCTCGTACTCGGACTCGGAGTAGAAGCAGAGGGTCTGCGCAGAGGCGCCGCTGCCCTTCGTCGCTTTCAGGAGCGGCGTCATCAGGCAGCAGAGAAATCCGAGCCGAAGCAGTTCAGGCCACTCCGTGTGGAACACGTTCATGAGCAGACCCTTGATGTGCGAACCGTCCACATCCTGATCGGTCATGATCATGACGCGGCCGTAGCGAAGTTGCTTGAGGTCCTTGTACTTCTTGCCCGCCTCCAGGCCCAGAATCTGCTTGATGGCCGTGAACTCGGCGTTCTTCATCTTGGCCTCGGCCGAAATTTCATGGGTGTTGAGGAACTTGCCCTTGAGCGGGAAGACACCGTACTTCTCGCGCCCCACCACCTTCAGACCGCTGATCGCAGTCGTCTTGGCTGAATCTCCCTCCGTCAAGATGAGAGTACACTCGGCCGACTTGGGGCCGCCGGCCCAT
>Ga0214921_10009121_pt1 | contig 12635 bp, 8 predicted proteins | sample LL1505_MetaG_FD_177992 | JGI IMG/M metagenome (GOLD analysis project Ga0214921, IMG submission 177992) | Freshwater microbial communities from Lake Lanier, Atlanta, Georgia, United States - LL-1505 | ecosystem: Environmental > Aquatic > Freshwater > Lake | place: USA: Georgia | collected 2015-05-28 | reverse complement strand
AGCTAGGACTGGAGCACCTCCTATGACTGGAGCTAGGACTGGAGCACCTCCTATGACTGGAGCTAGGACTGGAGCACCTCCTATGACTGGAGCTAGGACTGGAGCACCTCCTATGACTGGAGCTAGGCCTACCGGTACCGGTGCACCTGCTAGAAGTACAAGACAAATGGGCCAACGACCTACCGGTGCCGGTGCACCTGATAGAAGTATAAGACAAATAGGCCAACGACCAGCTGGCGCCACCCCACGTGTTGCACAAACGGCAGCAGGAATTAGACAAGTTACTCCTGGTGCACCAGCACTGCAAGGACAACCTGCATCGCAAGCACAAGTCGCACAAACACAATCACAGGTACAGGCCACTCAAGCCCAAACCCAAGTACAAACTGCCCAAAATCAAATGCAAGCAGCTCAAGGCCAAGTACAAGCAGGAGCAGTGACAACTGCAATGGCTGGACCAATCGGTTCACCCACACCTATAGCCGCTGCAGGTCCGACAGTAGCATCTAATGCTATGGATATACAGCCAGCAGCAGCGCCAATTAGCTATTTCTACACAACAAACAATTACATCATGGATGAAAAATCAGATCTTTCTATTTTGAACCCATCAAAAGGAACACTTGGAACTACATCAACACCAGTTGTACCTTATGAATCAAAGATTAATATATAAATAGATACGACTATATCTTATTTTGCATTCATGTTTATAATTATTAATTTATAACCATGATTATCATTTATTTTATCATATATATTATAAGCAGTAGTAGTTACTTATCACATATTATTCAATACAGTATTACATGGATTTAACAGAAGTTTCTAAAAGTACACATACAATCGCATTTGTATTGTTTTTAGTAATCATAATGAGTATATGGTTTTCACGAACATATCCAGATACTGAATTTAGTAAATTGTTAGCACCAATTTCTGGTAAACCAAAAATGGTTGAAGGATTTTGGTGGATATTTCAACAACGACAAAGAGCAGCAGCAGCTGCTCGACAACGAGAAGCTGCTGCTGCCGCTCAGAGACAACGACAAGCAGAAGCAGCAAGAGCAGCAGCTGCTGCTGCTGCTGAGAGACAACGACAAGCAGAAGCTGCTGCTGCCAGATCTAGAGCAGAAGCAGAAGCGCGAGCTCGGGCAGAAGCTGCTGCTGCTGCGGCGGCAGCAGAAAGAGCAAGACAAGCAGCAGCAGCAGCAGCAGCAGCAGCAGCAGCAAAAACAGCAGCAGAAAAAGCAGCTGCAGAAGCCAGAGCAAGAGCAGCTCAAGCTGCAAAAGCAAAAGCAGACGCTGACGCAGAAAAAGCAAGACAAGCAGCCGCAGCTGCAAAAGCTAAAGCAGAACGAGATGCAGAACAACAAAGACAAGCTGCAGCAGCAGCGAAAGCCAAGGCAGAAGCTGAAGCAAAAGTAAAAGCCGCAGCAGAAGCAGCAGCAAAAGTAGCAGCCGCAGCCAAAGCAAAAGCTGATGCAGAAATTGCAGCCAAACTAAAACAAGAAAACGAAAAACGGTTAACAGTAGAAGCCAAAGCCAAAGCGGATGCACTTGCAGCAGCAAAAGCCAAAGCAGCCGCAGAAGCAAAAGCAGCAGCAGAGTCCAAAGCCAGAGTTGAAGCTAAGGCTAAGGCTGATGCACTTGCAGCAGCGCAAGCAAAAGCTGCCGCCGAAGCAAAAGCAGCAGCAGATGCCAAAGCCAAAGCAGATGCTGAAGCGAAGACTAGAGCAGCCTCAGCTGCCGGAGCTGCCGCCGAATCCAAAGCAAGAGCAGCTGCAGAGGCAAAAGCCAAAGCCGATGCCAAAGCAAAAGCTGATCAACTTGCAGCATTTCAAAAGATGATAGCCGAAGCTAAAACTCCTGCTGCAAAAGCGCAAGCAGAAGCAAAAGCAAAGGCTGCTGCAGAAGCCAAAAAAGTATCAGATGCAAAGGTGTTAGAAGAAACAAAGAAAGCGGCTCAAGCAAAAGCTACCGCTGAAGCAAGCGCGGCAGCCAAAATTAAAGCAGATGCAGAAGCAAAAGCCAAAGCGGACGAAAAGAAGAGAACCGATGATAAAGCAGCTGCAGATGCAAGATCAGCAACACAAGCCAAAGCAGCAGCAGCTGCAAAAGCGGCAGCTCAGACAAACGCAGAAGCAAAAGCCAAATCAACAGCAGCAGTAGCAGCAGCAGCTCAAGCTAAATCTATTGCAGAAGCAAAATCAACTGTAGAAATGAAATCTGCTTTTGATGCACAAAAACAAGCATTCGTCAAAGCAGAAGCAGAAGCAAAAGCACAAGATAAAGAAAAAGCATCTGCTCAAGCAAAAGCTGCTGCCGAAGCAAAAGCTACTAGTGCTGAAAAAACCGCGTTAGAAGCAAAAAGAACATTAGATTCTAAGATAGCTGCACATGCAGCAGCGAAAACAGATGCAACAAATAAATCAAATGCACTTGTTTCAGCTCAGACGGCGGTTTCGCTTGCAAACAATAAGAAAGATAAAGATGCTGCCATAGCTAAATTAAGAATAGCAGAGAATGCCAAAAAAGAAGCAGATGAGAAATTAGCATATCATGAAAGAGAAGTTACTGCTGCCAGAGCAAACTTACAAGCTAAGATAACTGAACAATCTAATACTAAAGCAGATGCTATAGCAAAAGCAAAAGTGAATTCAGAAGCTACTGCTAGCGCACTCAATGAAAAAGCAAATGCTGCTCGAGCCAAAGCAGCTGCAGACGCAAAAAGTACATCTGAAGCAATTGCTAGAACTCGTGCAGGTACAGCGGGTCAAACCAAGGCAGCTCTTGATGCAAAACTTGCAGCAGAAGCAAAATTATTTGCAGCCACCAATACGATCAGCGCTGCGCCGATATTGAATAGTGCATCTACTGCGTCGAAATGTGATCGGACCGATAAGTCTTATTGTATTCTTAGAGATTACACGACGAGTGGAAATGGTAAATGTCAGGGACCTACACCAGAACAAGGTGTTTATAGTGAGATTAGCGCGTATGATAACAATCAATTTAGCGGGTGGCTGGATACATTGTACAATAGAAATACTGGCAGTAATCCAGCACAATCCGAAAGAGCAAATGTTATCGATTATGTTAACCGATGTAAAAGTATCGCAGGTTACGAGTATTTAAGTAAAACATTAGCTGGCATATCTTCACCAATCAATGTAGCTACAGGAGATGCATCCAAGTTCCCGACGGCAAAAGTGGGTGGTTCACAGTCAGCCGCACCGGTACAAAGGGCAATTCAAGGTCAGGGAACCGGAAGAGGAACAGGAACAGTAGGAGTAGCAGGACCTGCCGGAGCATCTGATTCAAGAATTCCGAAGAGATATTATTATACAACAAATAATTATGTTTTGAAAGATGAAGCCGCAGCGGTTGCTAAAAATGCTCTGAAAGGTTCTATTCCCGGTAATGTACCAGGAGTAAGTGCTTTTGAATCACCTGTCAATATTTGATACAAATTACATTCGTATAATTGAATTAAACGAACATGTATTATTATTACAACGACAAATAATATTGTAATAATGACAACTTTATCTGAACTGCCAGATTTTCATAAAAATATTCATAAAAAACTAGACGTATTCATTAAAAACCGAAAAATCCCAAACATCATTTTTTATGGGCCTCATGGATCCGGAAAAACGTATATATTGAACAAGTTTATTCATTCTGTTTATGATGGGGATAAAACTGCTATAAAAAATTACGTAATGCGCGCAAACTGTGCACATGGCAAGGGGATACGATTCATTCGTGAAGAGTTGAAGTTTTTTGCAAAAACAAATATTGACTTCAAAGAAGGCGCCATCTTCAAATCTGTTATACTGACAAATGCAGATAAACTAACAATAGATGCACAGTCTGCATTACGTCGATGCATCGAATTATTTAGTTCGTCAACCCGATTTTTCATTGTGGTTGAAAACAAAGATAGTTTACTCAAACCGATTCTATCTCGTTTCTGTGATATCTATATTCCGCCACCAGTCATTACGAGATACGTCCCTGACGTAGATATAGATCCAACAGAGATCGAAACTCCGATTGAGCCAATTACATTAACATTTGGATCACCGCCGGTAAATCTACATACTTACTTTGCAGATCAAGCATGCGATACATACAAAATCATCAAATCGAGAGATTGTTCTTTATATGAACTGATACATATTCACCCAAGTTATATTGAGAATACGTCGACGACGACGTCACTCAACCCGATCATTCCGGCAAATCAAGCAGAAAATACATCATGTGATGACTACGCAAAAATTCTGGACTTGTCTGTTTCATTGTATGAACAAGGATATTCCGCTTTAGACATTATTGATTTTATTCATACATATCCCAACATGATTGAATTGAAAAGATATGAACTTCTTATTATGTTTGATAAAGTACGAAAAGAGTTTAGAAATGAAAAACTTTTAATTCTTTATTTACTTCATTTTATTGTATTTCGTTGTAAAATGAGTTTAGAAAATATTTCATTTATGTAATACTCCATTACACCTACGCGTTGTTGTTACGTCATGGACGATTATTCAGTCACTTCTCTTTATGAATCTAAGAATGAATGGGCGTCACGTCTTGTGAATATTCTTACCCCATTGGTTCAAGAGGGATTTCGGTCTATCTTAGATGAAGCCGTAAAACTGTGTGTTGGAAACAAAGAACAAGACAAGTATCTTATGACATTTCAGAATCTTCTCTCGAGAGTTCCAAAGTGGAACCCAAATATCATCAAAGAAGAAACTTCTCGTATTAAAGAACGTAGTACCTGTGGGTATTTAGAGGATTTGATTACATGCGTCCATATTATTCACCTGAAGTGTATGACCGTTATGCGTGTAGGTAGTAAACAGAAGAAGGTGGATATCAAAATACCCCAGCTTTCGGATTTCATCCATAAAATATACGTGAATACTGCCCGAAAACTGTATTCGAACGTGTATATATTCGAGAAGGGTATTCTTGCTCTTCATACGCAACGTAATAATCGTGAGTTTGAAATCATCGTGAAGGAATGCATCTATAATACGATTCGCGATAATATTCCGGTGGAAGATTTGATCAAGATGTATTTAGAAGAAACAATCGAAGATGTTGTTGAAGTCACTGAAAATGAAGAGGTCATCAAACAAGAGCCGATTCTCTCGGAAGAGGACGCCAATCTCTCGGCGAGGCGTCGGGCACATTCATCCACTCGCCGTCGAAGACACCGTGAGCGTATATCCAACGATGATGCTGAAAATGAAGGGGGTGATGCTTCATCATCTAGCCCAGTTGATAATTTAGATTTTGTCGGTGAGTTAAATGGAAGCTCCTCGAATGACAATAACAACAATTCAGAGTCAAACTCTATCGCAGTAACGAGCAGTGGTGTATCATTTGGTGAGAATCAAGTGCGAACTTTTGAAACAGATGCAAGCGAGAGAAAGAATGAATATGCATCACATGAGGAAGAGGCAGACGACGATAGTGACGATAGCGGAAGATTACAAATTGGCGGAGATATTAAATTAGATACACTTGATATTCATACATTGAATGATATGCAAACGATCAATGCACCGCCACTGTTGGATGATATTGAGGTCTTGGCATAATATCTTGATTTAAATATAGCACATGTTGATAACTTATAAGATGGAACAAGTTATCAATTACTGGAATAAGCAACCGTGTAATATAAAACATTCGTCTTGTGAGGTTGGCACGAGAGAATATTTTGAAGAAGTCGAAAAGCGGAAATATTTTGTAGAGTCGCACATACCTACATTCGTCGAATTTGATAAATGGAGTGGTAAAAAGGTACTAGAAATCGGTTGTGGCATAGGAACAGATGCCGTCAATTTCGCCAAACATGGTGCCGATTATACAGGGATTGAATTATCCGACGTATCACTTGAAATAACCAGAAAACGTTTTGATATATTCGGATTGAAAGGCTCATTTTTCAACATAGATGCACAAAACTTGGATGCTTTGTCGATTGTGGGTCGCGAGTTTGACTTGATTTATTCATTTGGTGTCATACATCATTCTCCCGATCCCCAAAAAATAATAGACAATTGCTTATACCTACTGAAACCGGGAGGTACACTAAAAATTATGGTCTATGCCGAACATTCTTGGAAAAAGATGATGATAGATAGTGGATTAGATCAATATGAGGCCCAATCGAACTGTCCAGTTGCATTTACCTATACGAATGAGCAACTATATCAAATGTTCAATCGGTTTAGAAACATGCAGATTCGACAAGAGCATATTTTTCCATACAAAATCGCAGAATACAAACAATACCAGTATAAAAAGGAAGCATGGTTTGAGCATATGCCACAAGAGATATTTAGGACACTAGAACAAAAATTAGGTTGGCATTTGTGTATAACATGTCAAAAATAATACACAACAGTATATTAGTAATACGAATAGTCTGATCGTATGGACGACGAAGAGAGCGAGGAAGAGAAGAAGTGGTACAATAATATTGTTGTGATTGATTTGCTGATATTCATATTTTCATTCGCTTTTTTAGCCATTGCTGGTGGTGTCATGTATGTTTGCTATCCCCCAGTGATGATGGCGTTCCAGACATAGTTATAGATGAATCCTGTCGTATATGAATTCGTATAAATTATTATAAATAAGTGAATTTCTATGTATATACGTCTATTTAGAATTATATACAAACATGGTTGACTCTACTAAAATTGTTATTACCGGACTTGTTGTAGCCGTTGTGTATTTTTTACTGAAGTTTATGGAAATGCGTTTTGTTGATCCAGAAAACCAGAAACCCGTTAAAGTACTTTTACGTGACTCGATTATGGTTTGTATTTCAGGCGTAATCGGGTTATTTGTGTTGAATCAATTTGATAATATGGGTAATATTATGGGTGGCGGAGGTGCAAGTAGTGGAACCACTAGCACACCTTCTGTATTTGTAGACACACCCGGATTTTAAAGTAAATCATTCACCAGGCACGATCGATTAATATCAATCTAAATGGTCATGCTCACTTGACAAAATTACAGGAGATGTAGGTGAATCACGTGGAGAACGGTTGTTTTCATTTCCATTGTCATTGCCATTGTCATTGCCATTGTCATTGTGATTGCTATCGTGTTTAGAAACACCATTATCGTAATAGTGTTTTCCAACCTGGTTCAAGTTGGATAACATCAACCACCATGCTTCTTTGTATGAGTGTTCAATGTATTTGAGGTCCGGTGACCATTTCTCACAAAATGCACGAACATATGGCGCAGCAATCGCATTTTTATACTGCGGCATTGATGGAAACAGGTGATGCTCGATCTGAAAATTAAGGTACCCCATGATCCATGTTACCATCGGTGATTTGGTAGATATATTCACCGTGTGATAAACTGCATATTCAAACCATAGAAGATGCTTGTCTTCCGGAATCACGCCAGTAAATGTATGTGAAAGAGAGAAGTGACCAAAAAGGTAGATGAAATTCCAGAAGTTTACAATCATCAATAGAAAATAACACCAAATCAAGCCCCCGCCACTAACACCACCGTTATAAAAAATGATCGGTAATGCAATATGGGATCCTGACATACAAATAGCCTCAAATGCGGTTTCTAGATATACTTCTCTCGTTTTGGCAGAACATATTCGATTAAATACCTTCTTCGGATGAAGATAATATGTCCAGAATAAATGAACCAATATTCCGTTTACTACGGGCAAAAATGTCCATGCTTGTAATCGCATCCACCATCGATTCATAAATCGCGCACTCACTTTTCCATTCGTATTGTCTTCAAATGCGCGATTAAAAAATGCTACGAACGGTGTCGTATCCAGGTCGATATCATGTTTCACTTTCTGTGGTGTTGCATGATGTTTTTGATGCATTGAATTCCATACAGACGAACTGACTCCACCGCCAAACCCCATTGTAAAGGTTTGGATTGCGCGGTCGATCGGGCGGATACCTGTGAAACTCAGATGTCCGCATTCATGCTGTACCCACCCACAACGCGTCTTAAATGCGATGAACGAGAGAATGGATGCGTAAATATTATAAGAAGCGAACCATGTTCCTAGACCAAAGTAAAATGCTAGTTCTAGCATACGGAAATAAACGTGGATATAATCGGGCTCGAAACACCCCTGGTTGACGAGGTTTGTGCGCATCTCTCGGAAGTCCGTTGTCATTTCTTGCTGGCGTTCAGTCAGCAAATGCGAACGTTCGATAAACGCGTCAGCGTCGACATCACTGGCACCGTCATTGTACACCGGCAATGATCGAAGAACCTTGGTAGCCTTGGTGGATCGATGATGAAACTCACGGAATATTTCAGTTGCGTCAGGAGAATTCTTGGCATAATTGATGATATTACCGCCAGGATGCTTAAAATTGGTTATGTCATACGTAACGCCTTCGATTTTTATCGTATCACGTGCCATCGTATATACAATCGCAATAAATAAATAACAGATGTAACGTTTATATTGGATTACGATCTCTGGTGATGATACTTAAAAAACAATGTAAGCAGTAATACGTTTACAATGACTGTTATGATACCAGCCGTCATAAGGGATGTATCTTGAATGAAATAACCATGAAGTAACCATAAAACACTAGTCAGTAATAACAGACACAAAGAGTAAAGTGATAAATCTTCGACATGCTTTGTTTGATATGATTTGTATAATTGTGGAAAGAGTTGAATACAATTTATGATGGGCGCCAATATGGCAACCGTATTTGCGAATGACATATATGTAATGAAATGGAATCGAATGTACTATTATAGGATTATATAATAGTATACTAGTTTTACTGAGTTCTAAAATGAATTCCATAACGGCGTCGTCACCCACCCAACTCATCAATGAGTTTCTATCCGGTCTCACGATTGCATTATTATTGATTCCTGAATCTATTGCGTTTGCATTTATTATGGGATTAACACCAAATACTGGTATAAAAAATACGATGGTAATGTCACTCATCACATCGTTATTCGGAGGAATGCCGACGATGATTTCGGGATCAACCGCAGCAGTCGCAACCTCTATTGCTGGTGTATCGGCATTGCTCGGTAAAGAATATATAATCCCAACTGTGATTGCAGGCGGTTTCATGCAGATTTTGGCAGCAGTAACAGGTCTTTATAAATACGTGACATATGTACCCAAACATATTATGTCGGGGTTTTTAGTTGCATTGGCTGGACTTATCGCAATACATCAACTCGATAACTTTAAAGATAAGGAACATAAATGGTTGACTGGATTAAAAATGGCAAATACGACTCTTTTTACAATCATATCTACATTGATTGCATTTTTTGGTGTTATTAAGATAACACATAGTAAAGATCAACATATTCATATTCCAGGCGGTCTAGTCTCTATGTTTGCAATAACTGCGTTTATCTATATGTTTACAAAGTATTATGATATTGATCGCGTGAAAGATATTGGTGCCGTAAATTCAGAGTTACCTTCTCTGATTTCATTGGATTCAGTGTATTCGTCAAACATAAAATATGATGTGGAAAGTCTTATTAAAATGTTACCATTCTCAGCAGCAATGGCATTTACTGGACTCTTGGAGTCGCTGATTATGGTAAGAGACGCAGAAAGTGCGTTGGGTATGAAAGGCGACTCTTTCCGTGAGAGTATCGTTCAAGGTATCGCAAATGTAGCCACTGGTGTAACCGGTGGGTTTGGTGGATGTGTATTAGTTGGTCAAAGCAAACTGAACTTATTCAACGGTTCCAAAACCCAGTTTTCGTCGGTGATCACAAGTGTTCTATTTATCGTGATATGTCTATTTTTTGGTCGCGCCATAAACGAAATTCCGATAGCAGCAGTCGTCGGTGTTATGTTGCTTGTCGTATATAAAACTGGCGACTGGGATAGTATAATAAAACCGCAATCATTCGATCGTCGATGGATTATAACGATTATTACCGCGATTGTCGGATTCGCATCTGGAAGTTTGTCACTTGGTGTCGTCGTGGGTGTCGTATTAGACAAAATGATTGCCCGAAATTGAAATACTAATCTCCTGCATAAACACAAAAAATTGATTTGTTGTTTTTATGATAATTTGTATGCATCGCTTACTCGTCTACGTCGTTCGCTCACTTCATTCGCTATAATGTCTTCTGAATCTACTGTCGCCCCGGAATCTGTCTCTGTTACCGTACCTTCTCATTTGGAACGTCCTGTCTCTGAAGAAGAATACTGGCCTCTTACATTGGAATCGGTTCGAGATTGTGACCTCTCGTATTTGAACGACAAATGGTCGGAAGACATGATTCGTGACGGAATGCGCGCGATTATTCGTGTCGGTCAATTACCCGAGGTCCGTGACAAAGAAATCAGTGTTTGGACCTATCTTTCGAAATACAGTCCACCCTCCGACCGCGGGTTCATGTTTAGTTACGGCGATGATCGCATTGTTACACTTGTCGGAGATAATATGGAAACCGGTCATTCTGGCGCAAGCATGGGATGGACCATGAGGAATATCGAATTTATTGCGAAGAATGGACTTCCTGCTCACCGGGCGAGGTTTCTGAACAGCCACCAGAATAATTAGGTAATGTATCAACATTCATTACAATATGAGTGTTTCGGCCATCTTTCAAGAATTTCGCCGACAATGCTGCATGTTTTTTATATTTTTTATGTGTTATCTTATACGTATCAAACAACGGATTATGAATCTCGTTGGATGGAATGTGACCATGAACCGATCTCGAAATCATCTTGTAGAGTTTGAAGTCAGGGTACCTCTCTTCACCATTCGATTTGTAGAGAACATTACGCCCCTTATCGTCGGTTGTCCATTTGACAATCATCTTGATAATCGGGTCTGATTTACAGAGTTTTTCCACTTTACGCAGATCGTAGATGAAATAATCGAATAGTGCGCACGCGAATCTGCACAAATCAAAACTGTAGTTTGGTTCTACAGTAGGTTTATCCGGGTTATAATACGGTGGAAAGTTGTATTGGGTAGCTGCGTCACCTTTCGGGTGAAAACTGTCACTGCAGATGAGTTCACCGCGGAATTTGTAGATTGCGCGGCCGAAATCGATGATCTTGAAGATGCGGCCATACGTAGGAACCTTATAATATTGCTCTTCGTATAGATAGTAAATGAACTCCTCTGTTGTCTCAATAAACATAACATTATTCGTATGAAGATCGTTGTGTGTAAATTCAAACATTTTTTGATACATGACAAGTGTCATGATCACTTGGAATAGAATAGACGACCACTCTTCTTTCGTCAATTCGTCCATCATCATAATACGGTCGAGTGTGCTTACGCATTTTTCGAGAAGGATTGCCTGAATAGGAAAGTTCTTGATTTTCACGATAATTTGTTCATCGTCGCTGTCGTAGCTTCCGGTGTCACTTCCGGTTTCACTTCCACGGTCGCTGCCGCTGCTGCTTCCACTTCCATTGTCGCTTCCACTTCCACTTCCACTTCCGCTATGACTATTACTGTCATTATCACTATCTTTTGCAAATGTTGAATCGTCTACCTGTATCGATCCATGATGATCCTTTTCGTTATCATCAACATCAGCATTTTCATCATCATCATCACTTATCGTAGTATACGACGAATTTGATTGCGATGAATCACTATCACTCATATCATCGCGATCTCTTGTTTGATTTTTAGGCTGTAGTGTAGTTGAAACAACAATCTCATTGTCTTCTTCAACATTCAAATCAACGACTTCCAATTCTCTCGAAACAGCTTCTACAGAAGCGGTCACTTCCATTGGTATAATCGTCTCTGTATCTAATATGACATCGGACTCTGATACATTTTCTAATATGTTGATCCTGGTTTTCATATTATGATAATCTTCTGTATTTTCTAGATAACTATCTGTATCTGTATCAGTTACACCAATGAGTGGTTTCATCTTGTGTCGGATCTTCATCATCTTACTAATATTTACATCCGAGAGATCACCTTCTACATCATCGCCAAATTGCGAATAATCAATCGAAAAAAGGTCGTTTTCATAGTTATTGAAAAAAGAACATCCTACCAGGTAATCAATATCATCGAATATATTGGTAGAAAACTCGCGTTGTTTACATAAATAACTACCATAATAATCGACACCATGAACGATACCGTGTGTGTGAAGTGTGCGACTTGTTAAATACGAGAAGAACCCATCAACATACGATGTATTGTTCGTGTTCAGCATTTTTTCTTCACACTCTTCTAGAGTTGAATTGTATTTAGGAAGAGTATGCATCTTATTCTGATGAACCTGGTATTTACCAGAGAGATAACGAATTGGATCCAATAATGGCGAATACTTCACAAACATTGGGACATTGTTCGTATTTCCGTTGTCGTCAGCAATCACGGTTTCAAGATGGTTTAGAGAGCGGGTCTCGCGGTCGTGGTCATGTTCATCGGAACGGTCACCCTCCATAATTTGCGATGGATGTGAAATAATATTTTGTAAATAATACTTTTGGTTCAATTGGATTCCGTTATAATTGGTTTCATTGATATCAAAGAATCGTGAATAGATAGGGATATAATTCTGAATGTCGTACAACAATGCCG
>Ga0214921_10009120_pt1 | contig 12637 bp, 16 predicted proteins | sample LL1505_MetaG_FD_177992 | JGI IMG/M metagenome (GOLD analysis project Ga0214921, IMG submission 177992) | Freshwater microbial communities from Lake Lanier, Atlanta, Georgia, United States - LL-1505 | ecosystem: Environmental > Aquatic > Freshwater > Lake | place: USA: Georgia | collected... | reverse complement strand
ATCTTCTTCCAACGTCTTAATATAGTCTTGTTGAATCTTTACCTTAGACTTACCAAGATCAATCTTATTTTCAAGATCAGTTATCTTAACTTTAATATCATTAGACTTATCTTTTAGTACTGTATTCATGACTGTAAAGATCTTAATATCTAATAGATCTTCAATCACCTCTCGTCTGTGGGCGGCAGGCAACTGCATGAACGGGGTAAAGGAGGCAGAACCCAGAATGACGATCTGAGTAAACGACTTATAGTTTAACTTCAGCACCTGATCTTCTAAGTACTTCTGATAGTCTCTAGCAGCGGCATCCTGGTTCAAAAGCTCACCATTAAGATAGATCTCGAACACGGTTGGCTTACCACCACGGCATATCTTATACTCTTTACTACCAATAGTAAACTCTACCTCTACCAACATATTCTTACCGTTGATAGAGTTAACTAACTGGGGTTTATTAATATTACGGAATGGTTTATTGAACAGGGCAAAGCACAAAGCGTCTAGAATAGTAGACTTGCCTGCACCATTCTCACCTATGATTAAAGTCGTAGGTGACTTATCAAATTTAACTTCTGTAAATTGTGCGCCAGTTGATAGGAAGTTTTGCCATCTTATAACTTTAAATTTAATCATGCTTCTTCGTAGTTCTGCGCTTCAACATATAACGTCTTCATTAACGTCTTAATACGATCTTTATCTGCCTCTGTATCTAAGCTATCAACATATTGTGACAATAAGGTAACAGTATCTTCTAAATCTATCTCTTGATCACCCATTGCATCGGCTTCAAACTCAGATAGATCCTCAATAATTTTTAACTCTAAAGGGTTAACTTTATACAGTCTCTCAATAAACTGATCGTACTTATAGTAATCTTTTTTATTAACAACTATTAACTTAATGTGCTGGTTAGCATACTGGCTTACATCAACAGTAGAAGGATCTACTTTATCGTCGTCGTAATAGACTTTAGAAAAGATTGAAAACGGGTTTTGAATAAAATCCAATTCTCTCGTACCGGTGTCAAATATATGAAAGCCGCGAGGGTCTTCGAAATCCGCCCAGGTAAGCTCATAAGGATTTCCAAGATAGTTAATGTTCCCATTACTACTACGGTGATGAAAATGTCCAGAACAAACCGTATCGAACTTCTCAAATATCTTAGGATCAAATCCTTCATCGTTCTCATGACCTTTATACATTTGAAAGCCAGCAATCTCAAAATGCCCGAACAATACCTGGGCATCGGTAGTCTTAATAGCTTCCATACTTTGATTATAATTATCGGTACATATCCATGGCATCATGAATATTTTAGACCCATCATCGAATACTAACTCAGAAGGAGTATCAATAACGTTGAACTCATAGTCTTTAAGCAACAGACGGGGCGAGTTAACATCGTTGGTATTCTTAAAAAAGGTATCGTGGTTACCTACAATCATATGTAGTTCGATATCCCTCTTTTTAATCTCGTCAAAGAAGTAACTACGACAAGAAGACAGGGTATTAAAATTGATATACTTACGGCGATCGAAACAATCACCAAGGTGCACAATATGCCGTATACCCCTTTTATCAATCTCAGGGAAGAAGACTTCCTCATAAAATCTCCTAAAGAAATTATCAAAAGGGATACTATCTGAGCGGGCACCGAAGTGAGTATCGGTTACAAGCGCTATTTTAGTCATTACCAATGCCTTATGGTGTTAGCTATAATAAAAAAACATGTCACTATATGTATAATAACCCAGAAGGTTTTAAAGAATAAAGCAATACGAGCTTCCCGAAGAGATAGGATAGGTACATCTGGTCTATCACTATCGGTACTACCCATTAGGTGCCCGGTTGCCCGCGCCCAAATTTTCTCTAAACTATTCAATCTTGATACTCATTATCTTCTCTATGGCCAACACGCATGGCCATATTACTATCCGTCTCCCGCACCTCTACTTTACAGCACCAGATACGATCTTGCTCACCATAGCTAGGTAAGAAAATAGTATTAATATATTCATACAAGAAGTCGGCAAGACCTTCACACCCGGTCTTTTCTACTTCTGTAATCTTCGCAATACCTTGCTTACCTAATTCTAGTAAGTACTCTCTTTTAGGATCGTCTTGTGCAACAAGCAGAGTATGATCAAACCATTCTTCTAGTTTATCTTTCAGAGGGCGTAAGCCTCCAAAGTCCATTACCCAATTGCGAACATCTAGCGTGTCAGACTCAAACTCAAAATGAAATGATAAAGCATAGCCATGGACCAAGTTACAATGACTATCAGCTCTCCACTGACGGTATGCAACAGGACCAATCTGCTTATAAGTTTTAGTTGAAATATATTTTGCCATTTTATGTATATTTTTTATCGTGTTCTTTACCAATGCCATAACTACCATCGTACATCTTGAGTGCTTCAGCATCAAAAGACAAATACTGACCTATCCTCGTACCTTGCCTAATGCGAGCCGGGCCAGTCGTAACATGAAGTACCCCGGCCATGACACCATGATAGCCAGAATCATAAAGACCTGAAGTAATAAAACAACCATTGCGGTTAAGAGTGCTACGAGTAATGACCCAACCAGCTTCACCCTCACCCACATGGATGACGTTTTCCATAACGATCTCATAACTCCCCGGGTATAGCGTATAATAACCTTCTCCGTCTGTAAAGAGTTCTTCAGAGCCTCTATGCCTCTTGTGATCATTACTTACCTCAAACATTTCTTGGTTGATTTGAAATACTTTACCTAAACGTAGATCTACAGCATTAGGTTGAATATCTTCATCAACAACATTACTCAGCTTAGTCCTACTACTCTCACCCATTACATGCTTCATACTGAAGGGCTCTGAATATAGTTTATATGTAACTGTCATACATTCTCCGGAATATAATATGGATTTTCCATCGTTTCAAAATAGGCGACTGGAAAAATTTGTTTGTATTTAAGATTAATTTTAAATACTTTATTAGGTGGTAGAGATTCAGTAAACTCAACTTTAGTAGAAGAGAAGTTTAAATCTTTATCGTAAAACATTGGTGAGATTTCATTTCTGAATACAAACAACTCACCACTATTATACATGATACAGGCAAAAGTGCCATCGACTCTGGATAATGAGCTCCAACCGTAGTTAAGAACTTGCTCAAGCAACCATTGAGTATCCCAGGTACCTTCTGATAAGTTCTTTTGCTTAATAATACCATTATGCCACAACATACAATCCCCATATACTGCCGGGTGAATGTTATTGGCATTGGTAGTAGGTGCCTGGCTATGAGCAATATAATACTTGTTATCACCTTGAGCAAGACCTGTAATAAGACCTTCAGGCATCCTATCTCTATCTTGCATCATCGTCTCTAAACGTACTTTATGCTCATCAAACGAAAACGCGGAAAGGGAGTAACTTAACTCCCCCCTATAAGCATTCAATCGATATAGATCGGTCAGTTTATTCTGACTAAATGAACCAGTTATTGCGCACATGTTACACCTTCATTTTTCCGATTAGGTTTTGCCAAGGGATTACTTTAGAATACTCTACAGGATCATTATAACCTATCTTAGCAAAATTTGCAATACGTTCCGAGCAACTAGGACACTCCCCACATGAACGATGTTGCGCGTCTGGATTGTAACACGTCATAGTAAATGCAGTCAGCATAAAGTTACCATCTAGCTCTTGCAAGATCTGTAACTCATCGTATTTGGATAGCTGACTGAAAGGTGCAGTTAGTTTAATCTTAATGATACGATTTTCAGATAGCAAGTCGTTTACTTTATCTACCCAGCGTTGTGTAGTATCGTGATAACCATACTCATCATGTACCTGTAACCCACATACAACAGTATCAACGTTTTGTGTCTCTGCAAATGCAGCAGCAATAGACATCAGAATCATATTACGGTTAGGCACGTAAGTCTTAGGACGAGGATCACCTAACACATCTTTAATCGTAGGCATAGCCATATCGGTATCCACATTAGCTGAAAAGCCTTTACTAATGTCACCCAGAAAAGAAGCATCTACTACTCGATGCTTAACACCAAGTAAGTTTGTAGACATTTTAGCCATTTCAATCTCACGCCTCTGCTTCTGACCGTAGTAAAAGGTTAGAGCCGATACATTTTCTTTACCATACTTCTGTACAGCCAATCTCATAGCAATGGTACTATCCATACCTCCAGATAGAATTACCACACAGCCGGCTACATCGGGCAATAAGGCTAGTGCTTCATTTGAGGTCATCTTGCTTTTCTTTCAATTCTTTTTGAATACGGTGAATATAAACTACTGCATCCATCAGCTCCTCTTTAAGATGCTGAATCCATTGCATTAAATCTAGATCGGTACGTTCAGTAGTCACCCCGTACTTATCAAAGCCATGACAGGCTCTTGACTCAAATTCATTACAAATTTCGTTTACGTTAGGGTCAGGTCCAGTTATTTTCATTGTCTTGCAGTCTTTTCACAGAAGTTATAAGCATCTATAATAGGTGCTTGGTTTAAAAGATAATAATTAGATGCACGAGTAGGGTTAATATCAATACCGCCTCTGCGAGTGTACAAGCAGGTTACCAATAACTCTTCAGGGTCTAGTAAGTCCCACAGTCGTTTATAGATACATTCAGCGATCTCTTCGTGGAAGTGATTCTCTTTGCGCATTGATACAATGTACTGAAGCAATGATTCCGGGGTAATAGCTTTCTCACCTTTAATATGAATATAAACATCACCCCAATCAGGTTGATTAGTTACTCGGCAATTGGATCGCAATGAATGCGATCGCCATCTCTCATAACGTCCAATAGAAGGTACAACTTCTAAAATATCAGATGACTCATTAAAGTGATCAAATGACATCTCAGCAACGTTACAATACTCTTCAAGCGACATAAAGTCACCCTTCAAAGGCTTAACAGTATCAACGTCACCAACTGCAATATAGACCCCAACATCCCCACCTACGGCTTTAGAAAGGTCTCGTTCAATTTGCTCTTCAATAAAGTGAAGCTCTTCCTTACCAATAATTAGTCGAGCCATATTGTAAGAGTTTAAATACAACTTGACAGACTTAGACTCAACAATATTAGGAGTACTAGAGGAGTATGTAAACTTTAACCAACCGGAGATAGGAAAGCCATTCTTTTGTAGAGTAGAGAACTCATAAGCATTCCAAGCATCCATACCAACAAAAGGTAAATCTTCTTCATGAATATCGTAACCTGTGCGATTTAAATGACGAGGTACAGAAACCAATAGACTTGGATCTACACTATCTGGCGTAACATAGGGCTTAACAGCTGATCCATCCCCAGCCTTACCAAGGTGAACCCCAACCAGTTTATTCAGTTCTTCTTGATTATCCATTATCTTCCTTCTAAATGATCTATAATTGTATTAACTCTATTACGCACAGAGCCTTTGACTCTAAGCATACTTAATTCATTTTTTTCAATTGTTGCTTCAAACAAATCTGCTATCTCATCTCTAAATTGTTTATTAGTACTACGTACACCATCATCAATAATTTCAAACTCTGGTTCAATATAGAATACGTAATCATACGAATACCATACCTTATTAAACACATCTTTAACATATCTCAAGGTACTGGCATTAATTCGATTATTTTTAAACAAGTACGCACTATAAACTAGACCATCTAATGCAGTACGATCAGTTAACATATTACCATGCATGAATACATTAACGATATGCTCATTCATAATGAGACGTTGAGTAATATCAGTACCTTCTTCATTGATAGGTAAGCCGTAACTCTTAACACGACGAGTTACCTCATCACATATAACATAATCTTTAAATAGTTTCTCTGAGCGCAAAGCATTTAATAATGTAGTCTTACCTACCGATTGCGCACCTGTAATACCAATTTTCATATATTATACCTAAGTGTTAAGTCTATTATCTTCTCTAATTTTTCTAAAATGTCTTATAAAGTCGTCATAGTAGAGATTATCTTTGCTTTCTCTCATCCATTTATCTTGAAGTTCATAATAACGGAAAGCAGTAATATTTTCTAGAGGTCCGCGATCTTTTATATAAAAATCTATTTCCTTAAGAGCCTTATCTTTATTCAATCGCCCCACACCATTCATTATAAAAGCCCACAAAGGCCATCCTGCAGTCCCATAAAAATTTGAAAAATCGTCAGCTGCAGGTAATCTGTCTTCTGCAGTTTTTATAATATCTTTTACAAAATCGGTTTGTGTAGCACCTGTATTAATATACTTCCAAAACTCACTATCATCTCTCCCCCCAGTATAATGCATTACTAAAAAGTCTCTAAAAGTATCATACATTCGCTGAGTTCTTTTATTATATATTTTTATACTAGATTCGTTAACTGTTTCTTCTAGGGTAGGTTTTAAAAACTCAAAAAAGAAATTCTTACACTGTACAATCGTTGAATGAATTGATGTAGCTTCAAGCGGTTCTAGAAAAGCTGCCGATAGCCCCACAGCAAGACAATTTTTTACCCATGCAGATTCGTAACGACCGGCATCAAATTTAATAACTTTAATAGGCTTAATTTTTCTACCAAGGCGGACTTCTATCTCTTCTTGAGCCTGGTCCGGTGTAATAAAATGATCGTCAAATACATAACCATTACCTTTTCTATCCATTAACGGTGTTTGCCACATCCACCCTGAACTTTGTGCCCATGCGGTTGTAAATGGTTCAGGCATTTCATTTTTTAAATAATCAAGCTGAAAAGGCATTGCTGTATTAACGGGTAAATTATTCCTGTAGCTTACCCACTCATTGGGTAATTTCTTCATTAATACTTTTGCAAGACCGGTACAATCAATAAAAAAATCCCCTTCAATTACGGTACCGTTAACCATTTCTAAATGTGTAATAAACCCATTTTCTCCTAAACAAACCTCTTTAACCTCACTGTCAATATGCTTGACATTTTGATTCTTAGAGCTAATTTTTTTAAAATATTTACCTACTAATTGAGCATCAACGTGCAGCGCTCCCAGCGCATCTGCATTATTATGGAAACTGTCAATTTCTTTATTATATGTACTTTTATTATTTTTAATTAAGTAACCATATCTTGTCAAACTTATAAATTCCTTGTCACGGAGCTTACCTAAACCAAATGCCATCATCATATCGGGGCTTTGAAATGCATCTATACTTCCATCCAGAGGAGCATAGTAGTAATCTTCAATATTTTTTGTCCAACCCTTGTGCTTAGTACCATATTTAAGAGTAGCGCCAGTTTCTACAATAAAATCAAATAAATTGCAACCGTAATCCCAGGACTGATTAGTAAGTATCTCAGTCAGCCACCCAGTAGTGCTTTCCCCTACTCCTATGATACCAATTTTTGTAGATTCAATGACGGTTATCTCATGACGGTCGCCAAAACGACTTGAAGCTATAAGAGCAGCTAGCCAACCAGCAGTTCCCCCACCAACTATTACAATTCTCATAATCCCTTTTCTCTCAAGAAGAAATTCCATGCTGATAACGAAGTCATTTTAAGTGAAGTATATAAGTCTTCTCTTGTATAATTTCTATTACGAACACATACAGACTTTAATATAGCACCGCCATCTAACTCAGCAGTACATTTATGTACAACACTTCCTATTATAGTATACTTGTCGTTATCATGCCATACTTTTTCTTGAGGATCTTTACCCTTTAACTCAGGGTAGAGATCAATTGCTCCAGGATGGCCGTTATAAATTTCGTATTTTTCACATATATCAGCTGGTAGAATGCGAAGGTAGCCATGAAGACTAATAAGGGTCTGAGGAACATTATATACTACCTGATTTCTAAAGTAATTCATTATCATATCATGTTTGGCAGACATAATAGTAACACCCAGCTCACGAATGCCTGGGTGAAATTTAATTTTCTCTTCAAAATTATTAGTTACCAGTAAATCCGGTTTACGTCCAATAGAATTAGATAACTCTACAATCTCAGAGCCTGTTTGACTAAAGAATGCAACCCAGTTCATATTTTACTTATTTTATTAGCATGCTCTAGAGGAGACAAACCAGATTTAGTTTTAATATTTTTTATAAAGGTAAGCAGGGTGAGTCTTGAATCTTCTTTTTGCTTACCATAATAACCCGTCGCAGCATGAAGTTGCCTGGCATCATAAGCTACCATCTTATTAAATCCTTCACCTATCCTTGTAGTCTCTGTAAAGCTACCGTTATGTTGTAGTTTAATATCTTCATTACTAGTTTGATCAATAAAATCTAATCTCATTTTACCTATCAGGCTTGTATCATAATCGGGATTATTTACTTTGTATAAGCTAGTTCCGTTATCTAAATTATTATTGCTCGTATTACCGAGATATATTATACTAGATATGTCAACCCTATCATTGATGCCCCAGTCGTGATGAACCCACCCTCCTTGACCTGCATCATCAGAAGTATACGCAAAAGCCATCTCTACATCACATTCTATAACCTCAATAGAATAGCAATTAAATATTTTAAAGAGTACATCTTTCGCTAGTCGCGGGTATCTATAATTAATAAGCTCTGATCTTTTACCGCTGTAGGCACCATGTGGGTGTGCAGTGTATTCTAGGGTAAGAGCAAAATCTCTAACTGCCAGCGGCTCAATAAAAAAATTATCAACAATTATAGTAGGGTAATTAAATAACATCTCTATAACCAGCTACATAAGATCTAAAATACTGAATATTATGCCTGATGGTATGCATAGTGGCTACCGAGGGTTCAGGAGTGTTAAGTAGCTCAATGAGTTTGAGGGATTTCTTAGAAGCCAGACCGCCAGGCTCGTAGCCAATGCCCAACAAAGCGTGAACAATAGGGCTAGAGGTATCGAGCGATTCGATCCAATCAAACCCCTCACGGTAGAACATAAATTCAATCGGTAACGCACACCCAAGGAGGTGATGCGGTTTTTCAATATTAATAACACCATCTTTTAATAATCTAGTTAAAGTTTGTACCCTACCTAATGTATAACCCATCCATTTATTAGGATGGTTACAGACCTCGAGGTAGTACGAGTAGTCAAAGGAAATTGCAATCTTATCTACCCCAATTACATTATCAAGGTAGTCATAACATTGAACGAGGTCTTCATAACTCTTGCCTTGAACAACACCAATACTCTTACTATTCTTTGGTGTCTTACCCCAATAGTTCTCTTTCCAGTCCAATGCTTTATCCATTGTACCTAGAGTATCTTCGAGTACGTCAGGAATAATATACTCAGTAGGTTTAAGTTTATCGATCCATTCAAAATACTTACCTGCTTCAAAAGCAGTACCTAACTCAAAAATAGAATTATCTAGCAATACCTGGCGGCCCTGGGCTAGAGAATCTTCAAAGAATTGGTAGTAGGTTGGTTCGGTTTCGAACAAGTGGACAAGAGCGTAATCGTAATCGTTATAACTACGAGACCGATCAAGAAGGCAAAGCGGGGATTCATGGCTAATTTTCATTGTAGTTTCTCAATAATATCTAATGTAACAGGGACCCACATCACAACGTCGTCGTACTTAGTTTTCTTTGCACGATGTTTATTCGCATTAATATAGGTTATCATGTCTTTTATATTATAACGGAAAATAGATTTACTATCCACATCTACCCCGTAAATATACTCAGCAGTAGTAGTATATAACCACCCTGCCTGTTGTTTCTTTTTGTTATACAGCTCAACGCATAGTGTACCCGCATAATAGTTTGCCTTAACGTCAACAGGGACCCCATCAATAATACAATCTATTTTAAGATTTACTTGACTGTTCTTATCATTCCTATCTTCAAATAGGATGTTATTAGTCTTACAATAATCTTCTACGATAGCCTCGCCAAGATCACCCTTGGCACCGTTAGTACCATAGCGACCTTCAGAATTTTTATACCACATATATGTAGTTATTCATAAAGAAATACTATATTCAACATAAATTTATTTTTTGAATCTACAGGTCCTGTACCTCTATGGAGGCTGTCTGACTTAAAAATAGCCGCGGTACCAGCAACACAATCAACTTGTTCATCACCTATAAAAGTAAAAGCATCGCATGTATTTAAATAATATGTAATACTCCCGGTATTTTCTTTTATATAATCAATATGAGCTACCCCGCACGATGACCTGTTATAATAATTCCATAAGAATCTAAGTGGTTTTATATTTTTAAAATTATATTTTGTTTGTTTTTTAATTACAATATCAAAAATTAAATTACCTAATACATTAAGCTTAAAACTTTGATGGTTTATATGATCTGGCTGTTCATAATTAAAAGATTGCAAAAGCATACCGCTATCACTAAAAATATCTTCTAGCTTATTGTCGGTATAATATGGTGAATCTTTTTCATATGTACAATGTTCATCATATCCTATTTGCCACCCTCTACATTGATATAGCTGTTGTATAATATGATTATTAAAAACTGCATCTAACCCCGTATTAACTCTTTCTACCCCGGTAATCATTTTTTATTATCCTTTAAAGTTTGCATATTAGCATTAAGAGTAATCTAATGTAAAATTAAAACTAATACTTTTCCTAACCCCGTCTGTTTTTTTAAACTTAACGGAGTGTTCGAGTAAACCAGGAAATAATATTAACCTGTTTGTCTTGAAGGGGTGTTTTATATATTTTGTTATACCAAAATCATCTACTGTACTAAACTCTATACCTTCTTCAATATACCCTGAATCTTCGTAGTAATAGCACCCTGAAATAGTACTATGGTAATGTATATGTTTATCCTGGTATCCAAATTTACCCATTTTATTAAACCAAGAATCATGCATAAAAAACCGGGTAGGTTTAAGACCTAATTCCCCCATATATCTTATTACGTGATTATGTAAGAATGCATTAAGATTTATAAGATCAAGATTTATAATTATATTTTTAACTGTTCCAAAGGTTGCTGCAACATTGTCACTCCACACGTTTGGGGTATATAATTTATCTATTTGGCTCTCTACTGACTTTATCTCTTGAAGATTTCTTCAGGATTTTCTATATTATCGTGATAATATAACGGAATCGGATACCAGGCTTCCAGCATATTACTTCTTGATCAATGACATAAACTCAGCACGGCAATCGGGTTCACTCTTAAAGCAACCACCAAGCTTAGCTGTAAGGGTAGAAGAGGAGTGATCTTCAACACCTCGGCTCTTAACACAGTAATGAGTACCCTCAATCACAACCGCTACGTCTTCAGTACCTAGGATAAATGACAAAGCGTGATATACTTGTTCGGCAATACGTTCCTGCACCTGAGGGCGACGGGCAAAGTATTCTACAATACGGTTCAACTTAGATAGACCAAGTACTTTACCCTTAGGAATATAACCAATGTGTGCCTTACCGTCGATAGTAACAAAGTGATGTTCGCAGTTAGACATCATAGTAATGTCTTTCTCAACCACCATTTCATCGTACCCCATCTTATTCTCAATCACGGTACACTTAGGAAAGTTCTCAGGTTTAAGACCCCAAAAGATTTCTCGTACAAACATCTTAGCTACACGCTTAGGTGTATCCATCAACGAGTCATCGGTCAAGTCGAGACCCAACGTCTCCATAATGACAGCAAAGTTCTTTTCAATCTTTGCAATCTTACGCTCATCCTTTACTCCAAGTCTATCTAGTACAATAGGTGTATGCACACCTTTAGAGATAAGATACTCTTCTACTTTATAGCCTAGTTCGGCGTCTGTTTTTCCAGCTTGTAATGACATTTTAGGTTCCCCATTCGTTTTTAAATAAAGGCACTTGAAGTCTATCGCTGTAACGATAACCCTTCTTCATGGCAAGTTCTGCCACAGCCCGGTTGTTCATATGATATACCGACTCAACACCTCCAACAGGCATTAAGTATACCGGTCCCATGAAGCCAGCTGCACGGTATGCTTCTACTGCCTTCTCTGCTTCATCTGCATCCTCTTGAGATGCAACTACAAATTTTAAGTACACATAACCTACCATACCATAATCGGCAACGATTTCTGGCTTAATAGCATCATCCCATTTTTCACCTGATACCGATAGCTTAGGTGATACAGAGAATGTAATTTGACGATCAAAGTTACCAGGTACCCCCCATCCCCATCTATCTAAATGATCTTTAAACTCTTTAGTTAGTTCTTGTGTACCATTAGTCTCAAAGGTAATCTCTTTTAATGCTCTCATCTTAGGATGATTAAGCAAATCTGGATATGCTCTTTGCCAACCAAGCAAAGGCTCGCCACCGGTAATTACAAGATGTTCTTCTTTCCATTCTTTGTACGGTAGAGAATCCACAATAGCTTCGGCAATCGAGTCAGTATCAAGAACGGGAGATAGATGCTTAAAACGAGGATCCCAACTAGCGTATGAATCACAACCAGTACTAACCAGTGGCAGTTCTTTATAGTTAAGAAATTTACCAACTTCTGCGGCAACAAAATCGACCTCCTTACTTTGTTCACCTTTAGGCATTCCAAACCCACTACAGGTAAAGTTACAACCGAAGGTGCGAAGGAATACTGAAGGTACACCCATGTAGCGACCCTCACCTTGAATTGAATAGAATAGTTCTGCTACTTTAAGTTTAGCCATTAT
>Ga0214921_10009119_pt1 | contig 12638 bp, 9 predicted proteins | sample LL1505_MetaG_FD_177992 | JGI IMG/M metagenome (GOLD analysis project Ga0214921, IMG submission 177992) | Freshwater microbial communities from Lake Lanier, Atlanta, Georgia, United States - LL-1505 | ecosystem: Environmental > Aquatic > Freshwater > Lake | place: USA: Georgia | collected 2015-05-28 | reverse complement strand
TACCGATTGTCGTGCAGACAGTGCTTACAATATTGGCTTGTCTCAAAGAAGGGCTGATAGCGCAGTTGCATATTTAATTTCAAGAGGAATTGATTCTTTGAGATTGGTATCTAAAGGATATGGCGAAAACAGTTTGGTAAACCATTGCGCATGTGAAGGCAATGATGAGTCTATTCAGGCTAGAAAATGTACTGAAGAAGAACACCAATTGAACAGAAGAACAACAGTTAAATTCTTGGATTTAAACTACAATCCTGCTCCTAAAAATGTACCTGCTCCAACTAAACCAGGACAAGGTACAAAACCCGGACAACCAGGATACAGACAATATCCTACGGCACCCAAACGATAAAAAAATTCAATAGTTCAATGGCTGTTTCAAAAATAGATTTCAATTTAAATTGAGTCTGTTTTTGAAACAGCTTTTTTATGCTATCTTCATCATATGAAAAACACTGCGTTTGTTTTACTTTTTTCTTGTTTATTCTGTTTGAATTTACTTGCACAAGAACGTGTACAACCTAGTTATATCATAGAACTTGAAAAAGCAGATTTGTTTTTCAAAGCAAAAAAATACAATACCGCAGCCATATTGTACCAAAAGGTTTACCCTAAAATAAAAGAGTCAGAAAGCCGTGACCAAACCTTATTCAAAATTGCCGAAAGTTACAGGTACAGCAATAATTTTACTCAGGCGATCAAATGGTACGAAAACTTAATTAACAGTAAATACCCCGACCCTCAAGTATTGTTTAATTATGCCCAACTGCTCAAAAATTTTGAAAAGTATGACGATGCCATGCGGGTTTTCAATGATTTCTTGTTTGAAATGCCCGGCAATAAAAACGCCCTTGAAGCCATTGATGGATGCAAATTGGCGATGGAATGGAAAGCAAAACCAGCGCGTTTCTTGGTTAAAAACTTGAGTACTATCAATACGCCTTTCAGTGATTATGGGCCATATAGCAGCAAACAACAATTGTATTTTAGTTCTTCAAGAAAAGAAGCCCAAGGATCAGGCATTTTTGAGTGGACAGGACAAAAATATGCCGATATTTTCAGTTCCAATTTGGTGAATGGCAAATACAGTGCAGCAATTCCCGAAAAGAATTTAAACAGCAATTACAATGAAGGTGCTGTTTGTATGGATAGTGCGCAGAACATTTATTTTACGCAGTGTAATGGACCTGAAGGGAATGGGTTGAACTGCAAAATTTACATCAGCTATTTGAACGGAAATCAATATGCCACTCCGCAAATACTTCCATTTAACAATGACAGTTTTAGCTGTGGTCATCCAGCTTGGGACCCTCAAAACAATTACCTTTATTTTTCAAGTGACAAGCCCGGTGGTTATGGCAAAAAAGACATCTGGAGGATACAATACAACTATGCCAAAAACACTTGGTCTGAAGCAGAAAATTTAGGCGCAACTGTCAATACTGATGAAGATGAATTGTTTCCAAGTTTCGACAAAAAAGACAATTTGTATTTTGCTTCAAAAGGTCATTTAGGTATGGGTGGTTTAGATATTTTTAGAAATCCAAAAGACAGTTTGAATACCATACAGAACCTTGGCTCCCCAATCAATTCTGGTGCAGATGATTTGGGAATTTCATGGACTGGGGACAGCACAGCTTTATTGGCTTATTTTAGCTCGAATAGACAAGGTGGAATTGGAGATGATGATTTGTATGCCATCTATTCAAAACCTTATGTTTTGACCCTCAACGGAACAGTGATTGAAAGAGAAACTGAAAAAGTAATTACGAATGCCCAAATTGAAATTCTTGACCAAAATCAAAAAAATGTACTGACGCTTAAAACCGATGAAATGGGTCAATTTACTACAGACTTAAGTTTTGGTAAACAGTACCAATTGAAAAGCACAAAGAATAATTATTTGACTGTGGGTTTGAGCCTCTCTCCTATTTATGCTACAAACGACTCAAGCATTCAGGTAGTTTTATTGATGGACTTCGTTCCTGCAAAAGAGGCTGAATTGACCGTTCAAGGTATTTACTATGATTTAGACCAATGGGAAATTAGAAAAGATGCCCAACCCATATTAGATTCTTTGGCATCTGTGCTTCAACTCAACCCTGGCTTAGAAATTGAATTGGCATCCCATACAGATAGCCGCGCCGATGCCGCTTACAATATTGAATTGTCAAACAAAAGGGCAAAAAGCTGCGTCAACTACTTGGTAAACAAAGGCGTTTCTCCTTCCAGAATGAAGGCTGTAGGTTATGGGGAACAATTTTTAGTGAACGATTGCAAGGATGGTGTAGATTGTTCTGAGGCCGAACACCAGGCAAATAGAAGAACAACAATTAAGTTTTTAAAAACTGATACCAAAATAAAAGTCAGATAATCTGTAAATTTGCTGCATTATTACAGAAAATGACCACTGACAAATACATGAAAAGAGGCGTATCTTCTCAAAAAGAAGATGTTCACAAAGCCATCAAAAACATTGACAAAGGATTATTTCCTCAAGCTTTTTGCAAAATAGTTCCAGACTATACCAGTGGGGATGAAAATTTCTGCAATATCATGCATGCAGATGGAGCAGGTACAAAATCGAGTTTGGCTTATTTGTACTGGAAAGAAACTGGAGATTTGTCAGTATGGAAAGGGATTGCGCAAGATGCCATTGTCATGAATTTAAATGATTTGTTGTGCGCAGGTGTTTACAATCATATTGCCCTTTCTTCAACCATTGGCAGGAACAAAAACTTAATTCCAGGAGAAGTAATTCAAGCCATTATAGAAGGTTCAGAAGAATTTATTGATGCCTTAAGACCATACGGAATTGAAATTCACAGTACAGGTGGCGAAACCGCAGATGTTGGGGATTTGGTAAGAACAATTATTGTGGATTCTACCGTATTTGCAAGGGCAAAAAAATCAGATATCATATCAAACCATCGCATTCAAAGTGGAGACGTAATTGTGGGCTTGGCTTCATTTGGTCAAGCAAAATGGGAAAAAGAATACAATGCAGGAATGGGCAGCAATGGACTTACCATGGCAAGACATGATACGCTTTCATCTGGTTACAAAAATTGGAGAGAAAGTTATGACCCATTGGTTCCTGAAGATTTGGTTTATACTGGGCAATTGAAATTAACGGAGCAACTGACCTCGCACCCTCTGAATGTGGGCAAGATGTTATTGTCCCCTACCCGTAGTTTCAGTCCATTGATGCCAACTATGCTAGCGAAACATGGAAGCGAAATTCATGGAATGGTGCATTGTTCGGGGGGTGGACAAACCAAGGTTTTACATTATGTTTCAGACTTACACATCATCAAAGACAATTTATTTGAAACGCCTCCACTTTTTGAGATGATACAAAAACAATCTGGCAGTGCTTGGAAAGAAATGTACCAAGTGTTCAACATGGGAAATTTATTAGAGTTTTATGTCCCGGAACATATTGCTTCATCAATTATTCAAATAGCTACAGAAGCTGGGATTCCAGCTCAAATTATTGGAAGAGTTGAAGCTGCTGAAACAAAAAAAGTAAGCATTCAATCTGTCCACGGTTTTTTTGAATATCCTTAATCAAAATCGCATAGTATTTTGAGCGAGGATTCATTATATTTACAGATATTTTGAGCAATAGAAAGAAAATAATTGTTACTGGAGCTGCTGGCTTTATTGGTTCACATACAGTAGTTGAACTTCAAGAAGCAGGTTACCATGTTATAGGCTTTGATAACTTTGAGAATTCGAGCGATACGGTTGCAGGTCAAATTTCCAAAATTACAGGATTTGAAGCACCTATTGAAAAGGTTGATATCAGAGACAAACAAGCACTTCTTGATTTTTTTAACAAACACCAAGACACGGATGCTGTCATTCATTTTGCTGCATACAAAGCGGTGGGTGAAAGTGTTAAAGAGCCCTTGAAATATTACGAAAACAATGTTGGAGGAACAGCCAATTTACTTTTTGCCATGAATACCTTCAATATTCAAAACATTGTATTTTCTTCAAGCTGTACTGTATACGGAGAAGCCAATCCTCCAGTAGATGAATCGGCACCAGTTCAAGCGGCTACTTCACCTTATGGCAATACCAAACAAATTTGTGAGGAGCTATTAAAAGACGAAAGTATTGCCTCAAAATTGAATGTAATTTCACTAAGGTATTTCAATCCGGTTGGGGCGCATGACTCAGCATTAATTGGCGAATTGCCAATTGGGGTTCCCAATAATTTGGTGCCATTCATTACACAAACTGCCATTGGCAAAAGAAAATCATTAACAGTTTTTGGCAATGATTATCCTACCCCAGATGGTACTTGCATCAGAGATTATATTCATGTGGTAGATTTGGCCAAAGCCCATGTAAAAGCACTGGAGTACCAATTAGCAGGTAAAAATGAAGCCCGATTTGATGTTTTCAACCTTGGGACAGGAAAAGGCAGTTCTGTATTAGAAGTGATTCAAGCTTTTGAAAAAGTAAGTGCGCAAAAATTGAATTTTGAGATTGGACCTAGAAGAACTGGTGATGTAGTGCAGGTATATGCAGCCTGTGAAAAAGCCAATCGCTTATTGAATTGGAAAACAGAAAGAAACTTAGAGAATTGTATGCAAACTGCTTGGGCTTGGGAATTAGCCTTGGCAAAAAGCGATAAAAACAACTAAACACAATGACAAAAAAGTCTATTTTAATTACAGGGGGTGCTGGATTTATTGGTTCACATGTAGTGAGGTTATTTGTTCAAAAATACCCTGATTACCAAATTTACAATTTAGACAAATTGACCTATGCAGGGAATTTAAAAAACCTGACAGATATTGAAAATGCCCCCAATTATACATTTATCAAAGCTGATTTAGTAGATGCGGAAAGCATTCATGATTTGTTTCAAAAATATGGGTTTGATGGGGTGATTCATTTGGCTGCAGAGAGCCATGTTGACAGAAGCATCAGCAACCCAATGGAATTTGTGATGACCAACGTGGTGGGAACGGTAAACTTATTGAATGCTGCAAAAAATGCATGGAAAGAAAATTTCAATGAAAAGTTGTTTTACCATGTGTCTACCGATGAAGTATATGGCAGTTTACACGATGGTGGCTTTTTCTTAGAAACTACCTCTTATGATCCTCAAAGTCCTTATTCTGCAAGTAAAGCAAGCTCTGACCATTTTGTAAGAGCTTACCATAACACTTATAAAATTCCAGTTGTTATCAGCAATTGTTCTAATAACTATGGACCCAACCAATTTCCAGAGAAGTTGATTCCTTTGTTCATCAACAATATCAGACACAACAAAGCTTTACCTGTTTATGGTAAAGGTGAAAACGTAAGAGATTGGTTGTATGTGGTTGACCATGCTAGGGCAATTGATTTGGTTTTTCACAAGGGGAAAGTGGGTGAAACCTATAATATTGGGGGCTTCAACGAATGGACCAATATTGATTTGATCAAAGTGATTTGTAGTACCATGGATAAAAAATTAGGAAGAGAACCTGGGACCTCTGCACAATTGATTACTTATGTAACCGACCGTGCGGGTCATGATTTAAGATATGCCATAGACGCCAATAAAATTATGAATGAATTGGGCTGGGAACCTAGCTTACAGTTTGAAGAAGGCATTGAAAAAACAATCGATTGGTACTTGTCAAACCAACAATGGATGGATGAAGTAACCAGCGGAGATTATAAAAATTATTATACCAATTTGTACGCAAACAGATAGCACCTAATTAGCGCAAACATGAAAGGAATTATATTAGCAGGAGGCAGCGGCACCCGATTACATCCATTGACCATAGCGGTGAGCAAACAATTGATGCCCGTTTATGATAAACCCATGATCTATTATCCGCTTTCAACTTTGATGTTGGCCGGAATAAAAGATATTTTAATCATAACCACTCCACATGATGCAGAAGGTTTCAGAAAATTATTAGGAGATGGAAGCCAAATTGGTTGTAATTTTCAATACGCTGTACAACCCTCACCTGATGGACTTGCGCAAGCTTTCATTATTGGAAAAGAGTTTATTGGTAACGACAAAGTTGCCCTTGTGCTTGGTGACAATATATTTTTCAGCGCCGGCTTGAGTGCTTTGTTACAAGCCAATAACAACCCTGATGGTGGCGTAGTATTTGCTTACCATGTGAGTGATCCTGAACGCTATGGTGTGGTTGAATTTGACAAGGAAATGAAAGCCATCAGTATTGAAGAAAAACCAACAACACCTAAATCAAATTATGCAGTGCCTGGATTGTATTTTTATGACAATGAAGTTGTACATATTGCTGAAAACATCAAACCATCTCCAAGAGGTGAATTAGAAATTACAGACATCAACCGCGTATATTTAGAAAAAGGCAAATTAAAAGTAGGAGTACTTCAAAGAGGAACTGCATGGTTAGATACAGGAACTTTTGAATCTTTGATGCAAGCTGGTCAATTTGTTCAAGTTGTTGAAGAAAGACAAGGCCTGAAAATAGGTTGTATAGAAGAAGTTGCATACCGCATGGGCTTTTTAGACAAAGCAGGTTTAGAACGTGAAGCCGCTAAAACCTTAAAAAGCGGCTATGGCAAATACTTGATGAGCATAATCAAATAAATTAAAATTAAAACTAAATTATATGAATCCACAACACGAAGCACTTAGAAAATTTTCTTATCAAATGAATTTTGCCATGGACAATTATGTTCTTCATGGCTTGTCATGTGCAGCGTTTTCAAATATTTTAATTGGTGGTTTAGGGGGTAGTGGAATTGGTGGCAGATTGGTAAAAAACCTATTTGCAAATGAATTGCCAATTCCGGTTGAAGTTGTTGCTGATTATTCAGTACCTGCTTATGTTGGTAAAAACACATTGGTAATTTTAGGCTCCTATTCTGGGAATACCGAAGAAACCTTAACCATGTTTGATGAGGTAAAAGCAAAAGGATGTACCATTTTGATTTTGACCAGTGGCGGCAAATTAGCTGAATTGGCACATAGCAACCAATTGACAACTTATCAATTGCAAGCAGGTTTCCAACCTAGAATGGCACTAGGTTTTTCATTGACTTATTTGGTTCAAATTTTTGCAGAATTAATGGGTACGAGCAAAAAAGAAACCCTTGCTTCAATTGCCAAAGATTTAGAAGATACCAAACCTTATGAAGAAGATGCTGAACAAATTTTTGAATTGATTAAAGCAAAAACAAAATCAAAATTTGTAGTGCTTTCAGACGGACCAATGGAAGCTGTTGCAACAAGATTTGCACAGCAAATTCAAGAGAATGCGAAATTGGAATGTTTTACGCATGTGGTTCCTGAACACAACCACAATGTCATTGAGAGTTACTATGGAACTCTTGATACCGTTTTCTTCTTTTTGAATTCTAATTCAAACCCAAGAGTTTCGGCTCGATTTGAATTTTTAGCAAGCTTGTTGGAAGTTGAACACCACAAAGTAATTGAAATGGGTTTGTCAAATATGAGCATTGAGGGCGTTTACAAAACTATTTTCAGAATGGATTGGTTGAGTTTATTTGTTGCTGATTACAGAAAAGTTGATTCATTGAATGTACCTAATATTGCTTCTTTAAAAGAATTTTTAAGCAACCAATAATTTGTCATTTTTCTCCAACATATTTGGCAGAGCTGACGCTAAGTCAGACTCAGCATTCATCAACCCTATTCAAGTTGAATTTCACTCACATTTGATACCAGGTGTTGATGATGGGGTTGAAACCATTGAACAATCTATTGAAATTCTAAAAGGATTTCATGCCATGGGGATGCGTAAAGTAATTACTACTCCGCATATCATGTGTGATTTTTACAAAAACAGCAAACAGAATTTGCATCCCTTGCTTCAAGAAATTCAAACGAAATTAAGAGAAGATCACATTCCTCTTGAAATTGAAGTTGCAGCTGAATACATGATCGATGATGGCTTTATTGCCAAAATTCATGCTGGAGAATTGCTCTGTTTTGGTCCAAATAAGAAACATATTTTGGTTGAATTGCCTTTTATGTCTGAACCTGTTAATTTTAAAGAAGCTTTATTTGAATTACAGGTTTCTGGCTTTCTCCCCATTTTAGCCCATCCAGAAAGGTATTCTTACTATGCACATCAAAAAGACCAGTATGAAGAACTTAAAAACAGGGGCATCCTATTTCAAGTAAATATGCTATCATTGATAGGCTACTATTCAAAGCCAGTGATGGAAACAGCACAATTTTTGATAGACCAAAAAATGATAGATTTGGTTGGTTCAGACACGCATCATATCAGACACCTGCATTTGCTACCAGAGGTTCATCAATCAAAATACTATAGAAAAGTTTGTGAATTGGAACTCCTCAACAACCAATTGTAATCATGAAAAAACTTTTTCTTATTTGCTTCATTTGCATTCATCAACTTTTATCGGCTCAAACAATCAACAGATGCAAATTTGAAACCGAACAAATTGTAGGCCTTTTCAAAGAAAAGCAGTTCAATAAAATTACAAACAAAGTGGCCTCCATGTATAGCGCCTATTATTCTGCTATTACTTTAGAGAAAGATTGGGCAGAATTAATTGGCACTTATGGCGAATACAAATCACATAGATTAGTGAACCTTAGCACCAATGCTGCTGGGTATTTCAGTTCAAGTACTGAAATTCAATTTGCTTATTTGCCTTTTGTGTTGAGTTTGAGTTTTGACAGTTCTTGGCAGGTAATGAGTATTGCATTCAGTCAATCTCATAAAATACATGTTGCGCCATCTTATGTAAATGTTGAGTCATTCACTGAACATTCATTCAAAGTAAAAAATGATGAGTACGAAATGAATGCGAGTTTATGCTTGCCTAGTTCTGAAGGGAAACATCCATTGGTAGTCATCATTGGAGAATCGGGGCCTACAGACAGAGATGGAAGTTACGACATCAATTTACCTTATAAAGATTTAGCTTGGGGCCTTTCTAGCAAAGGAATTGCAAGCTTTAGAATGGACAAAAGAGCCGTTGCACATGGTATTCAAATGCTTTACAGAAGAAACAATTACGAGTCTTTTACTTGCCGTGAAGATTACTTAGATGATTTGTACAAAGCGCTTGATACTTTGGTTCAAATGCCTGGCATTGATGCCCATTCTATTTATATCATTGGACACGGGCAAGGCGGAATGTTGATTCCTTTAATCTGCAAAGAAAAGCCTTTTTTAAAAGGGGGCGTATTTTTAGGAGTCAACGAGAAACGTGTTCAAGAAATGATGATTGACCAGTACCAGTATTTGACAAAAGTTACGCCTGCTAAAAAAGCTGAATTTGACCTTCAAATCAGAAGAGCTAAATACAGCATGAGTAAAAAACTCAATCCGCTAACTGAACACAAATACATGCCATTTGAAGTACAAGCAACCTACTGGGTATGGCTAAACAATTATGCGCATGTGAAATTGGCCAAGAAAATGAAACAGCCATTGCTCGTTTTACAAGGAGAACGTGATTACCAAGTTTCAACAGAAAACTATTTGCTCTGGCAAAAAGATTTAAAAAAGAAAAAAAATGTACAGTTTCATTTGTATCCGAAATTGAACCATTTATTTGAGGAAGGTCAGGGAGAAAGTACTTATAGTGAATACTTTACAAAAAAGAATATTCCAGATTATATCGTTTCAGATATTTACAATTGGTTGATGTCAATTGAGAATGCACCTCTCAAATAAAATTTCCTACTATTTTCAGTAAAATAACGCAGCTAAAACACTGCTGCATTGGCTAAAAATCCTATCTTCGTGGCAAATTTTAGCCAAATGGATAAATTTTCTTATATCAGCAATGCTGATGTTTCTGTAATAGATTCAATGCACCGTCAATGGTTGCAAGATGCCGACTCAGTTGATTTTGGATGGAAAAAGTTTTTTGAAGGCTTTGAATTTGGGCATGCCCAATACAATTCAAATAAATCTACTGTAGTTTCAGATGATACATTAAAAGAAATCAATGTATTGAACCTGATTCATGGATACCGAAGCAGAGGTCATTTGTTTACCAAAACAAACCCTGTGAGGGAAAGAAGGAATTACAGTCCTGGATTGGCAATTGAAAATTTTGGTTTGGCAACTGCTGATTTAGAAAAAACATTCAATGCGGGTGTTGAAATTGGAATAGGCCCTGCAAAATTAAAAGACATCATTTCTCATTTACAACTTACCTATTGCCAAAGCATTGGTGCGGAGTTCATGTACGTGCGTGAACCAGAAAAATTGAAATGGTTAAAAAGCAAATTAGAATCTAACAAAAATACGCCAAACATTGATTTGGCAGAGAAAAGACATTTGCTTTCTAAATTAAATCAAGCCAGCATTTTTGAAAACTTCTTACATACCAAATTTGTAGGCCAAAAACGTTTTAGTTTAGAAGGATTAGAAACTTTAATTCCTGCCTTAGATGCTGTGATGCAATATGGCGCAGACCTGGGTGTTGAAGAGTTTGTTATTGGCATGGCACATAGAGGACGTTTGAATGTGTTGGCCAATATTTTAAACAAAACATACGAAGAAATTTTCAAAGAATTTGAAGGGAAGGTTGCGGAAAATGATGGTTTGTTTGAAGGAGATGTAAAATACCATTTAGGATTTTCGGGTGAAATGAAAACCCGAAATGGCAAATTGGTAAAAATGAGTTTGTCGCCGAACCCATCGCATTTGGAAACAGTGAATCCAGTGGTAAAGGGTATTACCCGTGCCATCATGGATAAAACCCACAGCGGGAACAAAGACAAAATAGCCCCTATTTTAATTCATGGTGACGCTTCAATTGCGGGACAAGGTGTAGTATATGAATTGCTTCAAATGGCGGGTTTGAAAGCCTACTCAGTTGGTGGATGTATTCATATTGTTGCCAATAACCAAATTGGCTTTACCACCAATTATACTGATGGCAGAACTTCTACCTATTGCACAGATGTTGCCAAAGTAACCTTGAGCCCTGTATTCCATGTAAATGCCGATGATGTTGAAGCGGTAGTACATACCATTAAAATTGCCATGGAATACAGACAGCAATTCAACAGCGATGTATTCATAGATTTATTAGGGTATAGAAAATACGGACACAATGAAGGCGATGAACCTCGTTTCACTCAACCAGTTTTATACAAAGCCATTTCAGCGCACGCCAATCCAAGAGAAATATACAATCAAAAATTGTTGCATGCTGGAAGCGTAGAAGCCGAATTGGCAAAAGAAATGGAGAAAGAATTCAGAAGTTTATTACAAGAAAAACTAGAATCTGCAAAACAATCTCCACCTTCTAAATTGCAAAGTTCATTGAGCCGCAATTGGGAAAAATTCAGACCTGCAGTTGCAGCCGATTTCTTGAGCTCACCAGAAACGAAAATCAAGAAAGAACTATTCCTTTCTTTGGCTCAAAAAATTACCAGTATTCCTGATGGTTTTAAAGCCTTCAGCAAGATTGAAAAGCTATTCAAGGATCGTGCTAAAATGATAGACACCAATGCCTTTGATTGGGCAATGGGAGAATTGCTTGCGTATGCAAGTTTGGCTTCTGAAGGACATGCCGTAAGAATGACTGGTCAAGATTGTGAGCGTGGTACTTTTAGCCACAGACATGCCATCATCAAACAAGAAGATTCAGAAGCACCACATAATATTTTTGACAGCTTAGACTTAAACCAAAACAACAAAGTTGAATTCTACAACAGTTTATTAAGTGAGTATGCAGTTTTGGGTTTTGAGTTTGGCTATTCGATGATCACGCCGAATGATTTAACCATTTGGGAAGCGCAATTTGGTGATTTTGCCAACGGCGCACAAATTATCATAGACCAATACATTGCCAGTGCTGAAACTAAGTGGAAAGCATTCAGTGGATTGACTTTGTTATTGCCACATGGATACGAAGGTCAAGGCCCAGAGCATTCATCAGCACGCCCTGAGCGCTTCTTACAATTGTGTGCAAATTGGAACATGCAAGTATGTAATATCACAACACCTGCCAACTATTTCCATGCTTTAAGAAGACAATTGGTTGGAAGAGATTACCGTTTGCCATTGGTGGTAATGACACCAAAGAGTTTATTAAGACATCCGCTTTGCGTAAGCAAATTAGAAGACTTTACTGAAAACAAATTCCAAGAAGTAATTGATGATTCTTTTGTAAATGCAAAAGAGGTAAAAAGAGTATTGTTGTGTACGGGTAAAATCTATTATGAGCTATTAGAAAAACAACAAAAAGACAAGCGCAAAGATGTTGCCATTGTGCGTGTTGAACAGTTGTATCCTATGCCAGAAAATCAATTACAAGCCATTTACGACAAATACGAAAAAGCAGAAAAAGTTTGGGTGCAAGAAGAGCCTAAAAACATGGGGGCTTGGTTGTATTTATTGCGTTGGGACAGCAACCGTATTTTGAACAGAATTTCAAGAGAGTCTAGTGCATCTCCTGCTACAGGATACAGCAAAGTGCATGCGAAAGAACAAGCCGATATCATTGAAAAATCATTCACGCTATAATCTCAAACTTTTAAATAAGCTACAATGAAATTGTTCAATATTTTCTTAGGAATCTTCTTGGTCGTTTTCTTTTTTGTGGCTGTATCTTGGTTTCTTCCTCATGCCTATAGAATTGAAAAAGCAACTGTAGTGAAT
>Ga0214921_10009118_pt1 | contig 12639 bp, 11 predicted proteins | sample LL1505_MetaG_FD_177992 | JGI IMG/M metagenome (GOLD analysis project Ga0214921, IMG submission 177992) | Freshwater microbial communities from Lake Lanier, Atlanta, Georgia, United States - LL-1505 | ecosystem: Environmental > Aquatic > Freshwater > Lake | place: USA: Georgia | collected... | reverse complement strand
GCATCGTCGACCGCATCGTCGACCGCATCGTCGACCGCATCGTCCAGGTCGTCAACCGCAATACTGCTCATATGATATAAGGCACCACATTTTGAGTCTAATCTAACAGAATTGAATCTGCAGAATCGCACTATATCAATCATGGCTGCATCAGGTTTACCGTCGCACACCATCGGTGCGATCATTGCAGGCGCTGTCGACACCGATGGAGAGTATGGTCTCGTTGTTGAGCTAACGAGACCGTTCGAGACCCGGACCTGCAACCACTGGGCTGAGTTACTCCTCACACTTACGCCCGAGGAGCTGGCAGAGTTCCATGCGCGAAATCGCTACGGAGATGTGTTACCGAACCCAGACAAGCACGTGCGTCTTACGCTGCCCGGCGATTCCGACCCCCTCGGCAAACCCGACACCCGCTACTTCAATGGCGACATCATCAGACTGCCTGGTAACCCGTTCTCGTACTTGCAGATGCAGGCACCCACAGAACATACAGTGAATCATTTCTGGCTTGTGGTGTTTGAGCGCGGGGTCAACGCTATTGCTATGCTCACTCAGTTCTTCGAAAAAGGGATGGAGAAGGCGATCCGGTACTGGCCTTGCGTGGGCGAGACAATCGAGTATGGGCCCATTCACGTCATGTGCAGTGACGAGTACCCTCTGAAGGACTGGCCAAACATTACTGTGCGCGCGTTCTCGGTGCAAGACTCACGCGCCGCAGCAACTTCGCGGTCTGTCGTGCAGCTGCACTACACGGCATGGCCCGACTACGGCGTGGTGGCTGGTTCGGCCATTACAGTTACTGGCGGAGCCACAGTCTCATCAGCCAGCAGTTCGGCCTCCGCGGCTGGCCTTGATGAGTTCGAGGCGTTCGTAGAGCGCTGGCGTGAGCTGACCGCAGATTCGGCCGCCCCCCCTATCGTCCACTGCTCTGCGGGCCTCGGCCGGGCAGGCACGTTCATCGCCATCGACTACCTGATCCGGACAATCCAGGAGCGCGTCGAACTCGCGACGACGAGCGACGACCTATCGGAGTCGATTGAAATCGTCAATGCGGTCGAGGTTTCGCCGGCCGACGTGGTCACCGCAATCCGCACGCACCGTGCGGGGTCTGTCCAGAGCGCGGCCCAGTATGCATTCATCTACGAGTTTGTCCAACGCTGGACCCTCCGGGGTCACTGCGAATAGATGCGGTTCTTTTTGCAGCGCCCTGCCAGTATTAAAAAGACTGACGGCCACCGCATCTGGTCAAGGCAGCACTGGCTGCCGGCACTGTTCCACAACCCAGCCCATGAACTCTGCAAGAGTCTCTATTTTGCTCACGTGCTGCAGGATCCCCTCGATATACATGATCGACCAGTCGACCGCGTGCGTTACTCGCAGAGTGCTCTGCCAGCCCCGCAGGCCCTCGCTGCGGTCGGCCATGAGCCGCTCCGAGAACTGCTCGGCCGCAACCAGCTCGTCACAGAACGCCGACCAGGCGCGGGACGACGGATCCTGCTGCCGCAGCCCGCGCGCGAGCGCCTCGCTCACCTCTTCTGCGGTTCCGCTGGGGTCAATCTCGACAATGTTCAGCTTGCGTTGAAACCAGTCGGGTCGCGAGCGGATGAGCCTCCGCGGGCCGCTCGTAACGCGCATCGCCTCTTTCACAGTGCCGGTGAACTCCTTGTGGCACTGGCGCCAGACGTCCGCGGCCGGGTTCGCCATCGTGCGGGCGGCGCAGGTGACGTGCAGCGCGCTTATCGTCTCGAGCGCGCGCTCCAACGCCGCGACGATCTCGCACTTCTCTCTGTGGATGTGCGCGAGCGTGCAGCGGGCGACGTGCGCCCACGGCTCCTGCGCGATCCAGTTGCGCACGGCAGTCACCTCCGGGTTGTCGATGCCCGGTGCGATCCGGTTGATGTGGGCATTGATGACCCGCAAGCTCTCGAGCTCTTTGGCAATAGCGTCAACAGAGGCAAGCCGCTGAAAGAGCTCCGCCGTCATGTTGTCGCTGTGCTGTTTCTTGGCGGCGGCCGCGGCGGCCGCATCCACAGCGGCGCGCAGCCGCGTCAGGTTGCTATGAGCGGCGGCCCAGAGCCACTGTTCGAGGACCTCATTCAGTATGGCAATGGGCCCCAGTCGCCCTATCTCTTCAGATGTCATGTTGCACCGCAGCGGGATACTGCAGCGCACCTCCCAGTACAGGGTGAATTGAGCACTATCGAGTAGTGTTCGGAGTGCGCGCTCGTGGGGCGCTAGCATCGCCCGCAGCGCCCCCAAGTCTTGCCAGATATTTACGCCCGGTGGCGGTCTCAAGACTTTTGCAACGGCGGCCTCGACTGGAATGCGCGCCGCAAGCAGTCTGTTGATCTTAGCGGCAACGGCACGGCGGAATATGACCCGACTGAGCTCGCCCGCTGTGACTTGCCGCTGCTCTACAGCCCCAGAGCAGCGGCAAGCCTCTGCCTCTGCGCAGCGGCGCACACGCTCCTCCTCCTCAACACAGCGAGACTCTGCATGCGTACGCAACAGCGGCGGCGCCGTCCACATTCGCCGGCGCCTCTCCTCCTCCTCCTTGGCAATAACAGCGCATTTCAACCAGAGGCACAGTATTGGCGGCCGAGTGCGCCGCGCGCGCTCCTCCTCTTCGGCAGCGCGCGCTAACTGCTGTGCAGACGCGCTATCACCAGTTAGCACCGTTGCGGTACGCTCGGCGCGCTCAACCTCTTCAAGTGCTCGAGTTTCACTGGGGTTACCACGTATTAACTCGTTTGATGGCCTGGGGTACTCCACCGCGGCGGCGGCGCGCTGCCGCTCGGGCATCCGATCAAGGCGCGCGGCGCTTCGAGCTGCGCGCTCAGCCTCTTCGGCTGCGCGCACTTGTCGGAGCGTAGTGACTCGTTCGCTCCGACAAGTGCAGTAGTGGGCAAGATCCGCATCAAGCTGGGCAAGACGCGAGTCAAGCTGGGCAAGACGCGCGTCTTGCCCAGCTTTCTCAGCGAGCTCTCCGGCCGCGCTCTGCCCAGCAATCAGGTCAAGGCGCTTCCGCGCGCGCTCCCATTTAGCCAGCCGGCTATTGATGTTCGTCTCAAGGTGTGTCCGGTACCGCTCGCCGCTCGACGTCGGCTCGACGTCGAACCACTCGCCAAGAAGGTTCTGCAGCACTCTGCTCTTGTCATAGAGAGACATTGTGAATTTTTTCTCCATATAGCTCCAGGAGTCACACCAGAGACCGAGAGAAGTATTGTACCGAGTAGAGCTGGCATCATCCTGCGCGCCAATTCGCGCGCTACCATAGCTGACTTCAACAAGTTTGTGTGCGCGGCCACTACACTTCACAAGTAGAATGAGTTTATTCATGTAGTCACTTGTTATGGTGCCAATCCAAGCATTCCCAACATATGTGCCATCGAGTACGCTCTTTCTCAGCTCGGGGTCGCCGGCAAAGTCATAGTCCATCAAAGGCTCAGGGAACCAGCGGTCGAGTTCATCTGTTATTGAGTGGCCGTAGCGGATCCATTCGCTCCGGAAGTGTGCGACCGCATCGGCAATGCGGGCGTCCACAGTGTCTACAGTGCCCTTTGTGCCCACAGTGCCCACAGTGCCCACAGTGCCCACAGTGCCCACCACGACCAATCGCCCATCGATATCATGACTTGTTAACGGCAGTCCTAGCAGTGCGTCAACAGCAACACCGCCACCCAGTGAGATAACAACACCGCGCCGCATTAGCTCAAACAGCGGGCGCAGTAGCTCAATGTGATTGGCAAGGGCTACTGACATTCTGGTACAGCTTTGGTAGATAATTCATTTCTTAACTGTACAAAATTGATTCAATACATGAAGCGTCTACTGAAGCGTCTACTGAAGTCACCATGGAGTCTACTGAAGCGTCTACTGAAGTCACCATGGAGTCTACTGAAGCGTCTACTGAAGTCACCATGGAGTCTACTGAAGCGTCTACTGAAGACGCCATGGAGCCTCAAGTCGTCCAAACGACCCCTCTACTCTATAAACCGCCACCAACACACGGCTCGCGCATACTAACTCAAGTGTGCGCGACGCAGTCTCTGTGGGCACTCACGCCAGAGGCCTTAGGGCCGCCCATCTGCAAATACCATGTGCATGTCATGGAGACCTTTGCAAACCCCGATGTGTGGATCGCCCGAGATTCTGTGCTAGGTACTATGGTTAGCCACACGCTCGAGCGCAGCGCAAACAGTACGCTACCAGACTTCCTATGCGACGACCGCCAGCTGCTGCGGGACATCCGGGACAGTCCGACCCGCGTGTCAACGATTCGACTCCAGTGGGCCGCCGGGTCGCAGCAGCTCTTCGAGTACGATTGGGCCGCCCCCCATAGAGTCGACCCGAGCGAATCCTATGATGCGCTCGTGATTACAGTCAACCCCAAGAAGGTCGCGCACGCCAACTACCTCGGGCACATGACTCAGTGGCGAAATAATGCTAAGTTTACAAACAGTGATATGATGCCCCATCTGCGAGTCGGGTGGCTGAAATACATCTACTACTGCATTATGATGTGGAGCGGTGCGCCTATACGACCAAAGGCACTGCTAGAGCCAAGTGCACAGTAGGCGCGGTTTTTTACCATAACTATGTCGATTATCGAAGTTAACTACTGGTTATAATTGAAAAATAGAGATCCTATGCACTGCCACCGACTATGTCACATCGCAGAAATGTTAAAAAAGTTCCTTACCCACCAATTAACAAGTTATGTACCGACCTTCTAGAGCAGGTCGGCAGCTACCTCACCATATATGAACGGTGTCAGTGTTGTCGGGTTTCGCGATTCTTTCGGAAGAGCCTTAATGCTGGCACCCAGAGGCTTGTAACATCCTGGCTAAAGAGCCCGCTTGTGGATGACCGGCTGTTAATAGCCCACTTCAACACAGAAAAACTACGTGCGGCGTTTCGAGTTGATCCTACCCTACCCAACCCCGGTGAGTTGGGCCCCCCAACGACCCCCGAACGGATTATTGGGGCTCTCCAGTCGCTGCGGCCACAGTCGCTGCGGCCACAGTCGCTGCGGCCACAGTCGCTGCGGCCACTAACTCCAGGCAATCAAACCCCAGGCAATCAAACCCCATACATGACTGTAGTAGAGAGTGAGCCTTACTATCCCGGTCTGCCTACTACCTATGCGAGCACCAAATTCGTGAACGAGCTAGCGCCCGGTTTCTTTAGCATCTCATTCCCGCTCAAAGATCCAAGACTTCCACAGTGCTCGCTACTGGATTATGTCAAAGAAATGGGCAGCCAAACTTTCAACGAGAATGCGGTTCGACCACTCAAACCGCGCCCCAGCGATATGGTCACGATCGGGGGTATAATACGGGAGGCGACTGAAGGGGGGCGGCCCACCGCTGACCCACAAGCGCCTGTCAGCCTGCCGCACTGGTTGTTTGAAGCCCCACAGAATCTGCCCGTCGCTCTCTGGAAGTATCAACCGGCTGGTGAGTACTCCCACATCTACATGCTAGTGTGTGAGATCAACCAATCCGGTTTCTACCCTCGAGCGATCGTGCGAACAGTTGTGGGATGCCACCAGTGGCGGTTTGTTAGCCCTCTTGTCGAGGGCTTTGATGTTTCAAGCTGTGTCACCTGTGACCTTACTACAACGTGTAGGAAGGTATTTGCAGAGTACTGTGGTCGAGAGGCTCTACTAACTCTGGGCGATTCATACTCACCACTGTATAGATATGTCGAGCCAACGGAAATGACTACGTACACAATCTACCTCCCCTCGAGACAATTGGTAGTGCGCGACGCAGAGCCGGCCCAGGCTGCAACCGTAAAATCGTTGGAGCTCGCTACCCGTGCAGAATTCTCAAACCTATTCCATCCCGCCTATCCTTGGGTAGTTCGGAAGATGGAGGGTCGACCTACCCAAAGTTCGCCATTGAGGTGTGTTACTATGGACACGGACCGGCTGCGTGCGGCCCTCAGCGCGATTCCAGAAAATGCATCCGACGATGGTGGATCCGACGATGGTGGATCCGACGATGGTGGATCCGATGACGATTGGTGACTAATCTGCAGTCGGATCCGCAGCGTGGGTACTCATGTGTATGAGTACTTTTTTTTAAAATTAATTCTATAGACGCCCATAGGCCGCTATGGGCCAGCGGGCGGCGCCCACCCATAGGCCGCTATGGGCCAGCGGGCGGCGCCCACCCATAGGCCGCTATGGGCCAGCGGGCGGCGCCCACCCATAGGCCGCTATGGGCCAGCGGGCGGCGCCCACCCATAGGCCGCTATGGGCCAGCGGGCGGCGCCCACTGGAACTCTTCAGCACGGCAAATGTTGCATATCGCAGCCCAACTGTGCTTCTTTTTGGTCCAGAAGAGTTCACCGCCACAGCGACACACCCCAAACGGGTCCTCGGGGTTTAGCTCATAGAAAGCGCCACAGAGATCCTGCCAGAGTTTTGAAGAGACCGGATTTGTTGAAAGGCCGGCGCTGTATGCGTTCTGCGCCACCTTAACTTCAAGGTAGTAGCGTTTAAAGAGTGCGACACTCATATAGCGCTTACGTATTATAAGCATCGCAAAATGCGCATCGTTTATTTTGTCCTGCCGGAGCAATTATTGAACGGACGTCTTGCCGATAATAATGTCAGTCACCGGCGAGATTTTGAACGGGCTGGGCAACCAGCTCTTCATCATCTATGCGACGATGGCATATGCAAAGCGCCACGGCCTCACTGCCTGGTTTCGACCGGCGTCCGACTATGGGCCGCGCCAGGCCTACTGGCGCGACTTCTTGTCGGACGCACCGCAGGACATGCAGCGCGTCAGCCGCGGCTACCGGGAGCCCGCGATCACCTATGCAGAAATTCCGGCCGGCTGCGACTACCTATCCGGCTACTTTCAGTCGGCAAAGTACTTTGCCGATGCGGCCGCTGCTATCACCAGCGAGCTTAAATTAGCGCCGCGCCGTGAACAGGTGCGCGCGACATTTGCACATGAACTTACACCGTGCGGCGCACCAACAGTAAACATAAGTATACACTTTCGACTGGGCGACTACAAGACAGCCTCAAGCCAAGTGCTCGGGCTCGAGTACTACACAGCCGCGCTCGCAGCCGCGCTCACAGCCAGCTCTACATCAAAAGACACGTGCCCCCAGATCCTTGTCTGGTATTTCTACGAAAAAGAGGATGAGGCCACGATCGCCGAATGGATCACGCAGCTGCAGCATAACAACCCGCAGCTACGGTGGCGTCCGGTCTGTTCGGGCCACCGCAGCGACTGGGAGGACATGATGCTGATGTCCTGCGCGGACCACCACGTGATCGCCAATAGCACCTACAGCTGGTGGGCCGCCTACCTGCACTCGGTATGCGATAGCGCGATGGCAACAGATGGCATCAGCGCCGCTAAACCCACTGTCATCTACCCTTGCCAGTGGTTCGGCAGCACGCCGGAAGCGCTTGCGCGATCGCGCGACATCTGCCCCGCAGATTGGATCGGAATCACACTCTAGGTCGCCGCTACTGCGCGGCCCGCATAATCTCAGCGATCCAGTAGCTATAGCGCGATTTTTTCAGCGAGCTTGTCGGCATCTTGCTGATGCGCACGTACTCGGCCTCGAGAAACTCGGGGGCACCCGGCCCCGTGATCGAGTCCCAGTCGTCGACAAAGCAGACGGGAAGGTCATCCCACTGAGCGACAGTGGGGCAGCGGCGCACAATCGGAATGCTGCCCATGTAGAGAGTCTCCCACAACCGATGGGTGTCCACGCCATTGCCGCGCGGGCAGACCACAAACTTATGGTTGCGGATCGCGCGCAGGAACTCGCGGCGGCCATCAGGAGAGTCGATAGGAGTACCCATGTCAACCCAGGGGAGTGTACTTAGCGCCTCCTTAAGGGGCTCACGCTCCACTCGATATGTTTCTGTCTTGAAATTTGCATATATGGGCCGCAACGAAAGATCGCGGGGCTCAGAAGCGACCTCGAGCATCCCCGTTTTATCACCGTAGATGCGGTGCAGGTGCGACTCATCGGTGTCGTTGGTGATCCCGATAGGGATCGCGCGTAGCTTCGGGTGACTATGCTCAATATTGGTCGCAAACCAGACCTCGCAGTGTTTCTCATAGTGCTCAAAAATCTCTTTCGAAACGGGGTAGTCCCCGTGACCTGAGATCCATACGCGAGCTGGCACTGCGCTGTGCCACTGCCCACGCCATGCGATCGGCCGTCCCTCCACAAGGGTATCGATCTTAATATAGCAGCAGGAGGGATTGCCGGCGACTGCCGCCTGAAAGCGGTCGCCCGTGATAATGTCATCGGCCATCCAACGGGCGGCGCACTCACGCCGCTGGCCAGCGATGCGAACAACAATCTCATCAAGTACTTTGGCATTCTCATGATACGGCGGCATATGGAAATCGGTGTAGCGGCCATATGCACTCGGCAGAAAGAGCTGCCGGCGCGCCTCTACGGTATCCCATTCGGCTGGCCGAATGCGGTCAAGACGAGTGCGCGCAACAGCAGCTGATGATGGGTCCATCCAGGGAGCAAATGCAAGACGCTCGGGACGTGCTGCGGCCCACTCTTTAACTCGCTGGTAGAAGATCCGCTGGTCGGTGCACCAGCCAATACCACCCTTAATCGCATGAATGCCATCGGCAACGTGCAATTCTGACCACATGCGCAACTGGGCGCGCACGTCGTCGACAGTGCGAATCGAAAACATTTCGCCCCACGTCGCAGGGGCAGCGGCGATGCCATTCATGTAGACTTCGCGCCAATGCTCATCGATGCCACGCAGCCCCACGAGTTGATCACTCGTATAGTGTTCAAAGCACTCAACATAGAACTCGCGCTGCATTGGGATCATATCTATGTCGTTAATGGTGACGCCAGCGCTGCCAGTCAGCAGTGCGGGGTAGAGTAGCCGGATGCACTGAGCCTGGGTCGCAGTGGGCCAACTCGGAATCGCCTTAAAGAATATGACATCGGGGTCGTCCTGCAGGTGCGCGGGTAGTTCGGCGCCAACAAACACGAGAACCGCACGGATCCCCACGATCTGCGACCAGGCGCGCTTTACGGTCGGCCAGAAGTCTAGATAGTGAGGATTTTCATTACAGGCTAGCAGTACGGTATCTACACGAAGAGGCCCTATGGCGCGAGGCTGTTCGCTTGTCGCCAGTTCGCTTGTCGCCAGTTCGCTTGTCGCCAGTTCAGACATCTGTATACTCGGGGAGTCCTCCCGTCTAACAGACAAAATAACTAACCTCCGCATCAACTACGCTAGTCGCACCCTCGTCACAAGGATAGGCCCTCCATCAGGAGCATCTACTGGGTAGGTCTCGTCCCGGAGGATGTGCGCGCCAAACCGGTAGCTGAGCAATGTAAGGATCGCCTGATCGTGCCGGTGTTCGACAAACTCGGGGTCATTGGGGGCAATGCTCGGCGTGTCGTCAACTAGGTGGTAGTCGCAGACACCCGCATACCACTCGTCGACGAAGGCAACGCCTGCAGCTGTGTTACAGACACCGACAACCGCGCTATGGAGCTGAGGCCGGTCTAGATACGAAACCCCATTGAACGCGATAATCGTATCCATTTTAGTCCAGAGGCGAACCGGATGCTCAAGCGCCTGCACGAGCACGGTATGCGCGCGCGCCAGTTCAGCATACTCTAGTAGTCGCGCCGCACGCTCGCCGACGAGACTGCAGCCCGCATCGACGAAGAAGACCACGTCGCCGGGCGCGGCGCTCTCGAGCGCAAGCTTCAACACGTAGGGCTTCCAGACCCAGTAGCCGGCGCCGCGTGCGTTACTCTCGATGTGCGCGTGATGTCGCTCCCAAAACTCAGGGACCGCCCGCAGGTCACTCTCGCGGAACAGGTGAACATGGTCGAAGAGCGGGAAGGCCTGCGTGCCGAGCCGACTCAGCGAGCCATACATGCGCGCATTCGCATATGAGACGAGGTGGATCGCCATAGCTATCAAAAAATAGACTTGACTTTAATTTTACACACGGCACGGCAGATACTATATTGAAGATGGTTCGCAATTTGTACAGTTGCTGCGTGCAGGAAGAACAGTGGTGAAGTTTGGATCATTCCAGGGCACGGTAGACGAGCCCTGTACTGACTATGTAACCGGTCTGATTGCAATGCGCGCATGCGACATTCAAAAAATTAATCTGCCATCTCTACATGAATGTGTGGAATGCTGTTGGGCTCGAGTGGGTATGAAGTTACCGCCAAGTGTACTGATTGCAGTACAAGGACCCATGGGCCTGGCCCTCTGTCCGGTAATAATGAGTACTTTACTATTTAAGTAGTGCCTTGTTAACAACAAAGACCATGTCATCATATCTTCCTTTTAATGAACGTCGATCGTACATCTGTATAGCTGCCTGCAAATCAGCAGGGACGAAAGAGCAAAGCTCTTTGAACCAGGTAAAATCCTGCACATCTTCAATTACCAGAATACCATCATCTGCGATGAGCGGTAAGTAGAGTTGAATAAAAGCCCTCATAGACTCAAGTGTATGCGGACCATCATCCAGCACGACATCTAGCTTGCCACAAATAGTCCCAATTTTTGTGATAGTTTCAGCTGTGTATGCATCCACTCCGAGAAGTAGCTGTACCCGGGGCCACTGCTGTAAGTTTGAAAACAACGGTGGGGCTTCAACAGTAATATCAACACCCATTACAACTGCATTTGAGAAGTATTGGTGCCATAACGTAATACTGCCACCATGATAGACCCCCACCTCTAGAACAGCGCGCGCGCGCTCTTTCCGAGATGCAAACAACTCATCGTAAAGGGGCAGGTAAGAGTGGATGGTATTCTTATCAGTGTACCGATCATCGACAAGGGACGTTAACATGACTATTATTACTGATTTTTAACTCTAATCGGATTTACCCCATCACTTGGACCAAAAATAGCAACACTATGCAATACCTAACGTCCTGACCATACTTTAGTCAATGGCACGGTTAAATCCATATGTTCAAAGTCCGCCCCCCAGGGTGTGTATTTATGGATATGACCCAATATAGATGGAGCTGGTTCATATAATTGTGCAATCACCGCCCAGACGCGTTCAAATGCACAGCGTTGATTGCGGGAAACAGTAATATCTAGTAAGCGCCGCAGGTCATGGTGGTGGTCAACTTCATCAATAAAGTCAAGATCAAAGACACACATCGCTCCAAAGCACCCCTTCCACAAGTGCGGCTGGGCGTATAGGGTGAGTAAGGGCGCAGGGTCTTTTAGTGCACATAGTAATCGCACCTCTTCTGCAGGGCAGTTCCATTCGTGTGAAAAATCCCATAGACTAGCACAGCGTGCTGCGCTAGGTGATGATTCTAGGTTAAGAGGTGCGTTCACAAACACGGAGTCGTGAATAAAAACGGCACGCTTAAACCACCGGTTTGTTAACAAATAGTAGTAGGGCAGCAGTTCTCCGCGCCCTGGAAACTCAGAGGCAATCACTGACGTATTCACCATCTCTTTTTCAGTTAAAAACTCACCGCGACTATTATCGTCAATGATTACGATTGAACAGCTATAAAATTTGCGAATGCAGTCATAGCTACGTTTCCAGTAGCGATCAGTGGCCACACTAGTCACACAGCGCAGAATAATAAACCCAAACTCCTCCATTTGTATAACGTTTATACATAATCTCTAATTTATAATGCATTCCAATTTTGAGGAACTAATGGCTGTAGATACTCGCATAGCTGATCATGGTATATACCATGTACTCTACCGAATCCGCGTGTGTCGTGTTTAGTGCATATTGTATCTAAAGCACTTCCTATATCTATGACGATCAGTCCTGGAAACCTTTGGAGGGCATCTGCGATGAGGGGTTTAGCGCCCATCCCCGCGGATGTCAAAAGCATAGCATTGCTGCCATCGCTGCTGATGGTGGCACAAACAGATGCAAGAATAGCCTCATAATCTATCTCGAACCAGTTTGACGGATGTATGGTAATGTGTACGTCTAGATTTAAAAGAGCAGTGGCTTTTTGCATCCCAGCATTTGCAACATATACTTTGTGCCGGCGGCTCTCCTTGATTGCTTTGTACAAGAGCATCTTGTCAGGAGAGTCTAGGCGATCAATTATTGCCGTATGGTAATCAACCCAATTTGGTGGCACCGCACTCAGCGTGTTCCAATATGCAACTTTTGCTGAATCATGCCAGGCACCTAACATTAGGTGTGGCAACGTTGTAAAGTAACCAAACGACTCGATAATCTTTGCACCTAGCGCGGGCGAGTAGGGAGTTCCATCACAATTATGGCCGGGGTGTTGTGTTGCTGCATAATACTCACCATCTCCATACTTAATGAACCCGCAAGGTTTATCAGCAATAATGAGTTGAGTTAGCACTTGGGTGGGGGTTGCCATCAATTAGTTACATATAGTATATACTATATGTAACTAATTGATGGCAACCCCCACCCAAAGTGCGAGAGATTCGGGGGAATAAATGTTTGTACGGTTTATGTCTCTTGCATATTGCAAATCATAGCAGAACAGACTCAATCCGATCTAGAAAAAATAGCAGATTATTTTAACTCAACCATTATAGTAGAATAGACGGAACCACACAAATCTATTATTAATGAGAACAAGGCACCCAGAGCGGCG
>Ga0214921_10009117_pt1 | contig 12639 bp, 9 predicted proteins | sample LL1505_MetaG_FD_177992 | JGI IMG/M metagenome (GOLD analysis project Ga0214921, IMG submission 177992) | Freshwater microbial communities from Lake Lanier, Atlanta, Georgia, United States - LL-1505 | ecosystem: Environmental > Aquatic > Freshwater > Lake | place: USA: Georgia | collected 2015-05-28 | reverse complement strand
ATCTTTATTATTCGTCATATTGGTTATATCAATAATTTTATTATCTTTATTATTTTTATTATTTTTATTATCTTTATTATTTTTATTATTTTTATTATTTTTATTATTATTATTATTTTTATTTTCAATATTATTATTTTCAATATTTTTTTTCTTTAAATTTTCACGATCTTTAAAAAATTCGTTAATAAGCCATAACATATTTTGTTGATGAACATGTGATTTAATACTGTTGATGACACAATCAATATTTGGTTTTAATTTAAATGTATCACATATATATCTTACTGTATATATATTACCTTTTATTTTACATGCCTCTTCTAGACATTCCATTGTTGGTTTTATTTCTTTAGTTATAGTTTTTATTTTTGTAATATTACCTGCTTTTTTACATTCTTCTAATAATACATCAACATCTACTTTTAATTCAAAATTATATGGATTAAATTTATTTGATATACATATATTTGTATAATTATTTTTAGTAAAATCTATTCCAATATCTTTATAATTTTTTATAATAATACTACATTTTAAACTTAATATGAAAAGATCATCAGTAAATTTTACTTTTTTATCAGCCATAAAATTAAATAATATAGTTAGATTTTCACGTAATTCTTTTGTTATATTTTTATACATATCTTTTTTATCACTATATATATATTGTTCTAATAGTAAAAAATTAATTTTATTTTGTTCAATTAGAGAAATATCACTATTATTTTCATGCAATATTACTAATATATTAGACAGATTATCTAATTTATTACATAAATTTTTAGATTTTAATAAAAGTTGTATATAATCATTTAATGTATTTTTATTAATTTGTATTGATGGATGTTTAATTATATTCATACTATTTTCATATGAATCAAATACAAGACTCATAATAAAACTATCATATGATGGTACAAATTGTTTATCTGTTATTATTTTTATAATCAAATTTTCATATTTATTATTTGGATTATCTAGAGCATTTGAATTATCTAAAGCATTCGAATTATGATTACATATTAGTAAAAATACATATAATTTATTTTGTAATTCCATATTTAACATATTAAAATATTTAGAATAAATATATGTAAATTTATCAAAGAATTTATCATAATTTCTTTCTTTTAATGTAAAATAGTTTGATACTTTATTATAATATGTATATCTGTTGTAATTGTAATAATAATCATTTTGTGATAATTTGTTATTATAATCTAAAAAATATTTTAGCATAACTTTTATCTCATCAATTGTATTTTTTTTTATTATTATATCATATATTTTATAAGATTTATCTAAATTATTTGAAAATATATGTTCAATAATTTTATTGGAATTATTGGAATTATTGGAATTATTGGAATTATTGGAATTATTGGAATTATTGGAATTTTCTAATTTTAATTTTACAACATGAACAAAAGTATCATATATTAAATCTAAACATCTAATATTTTTTGATAAAGATTTACAAAAATTAACAAAATTATCTTCATTAATTTTTTCTTTTTTTAATAATTGATTATTCATTGAAATTAATAGATTATAGCATATATGAGATTCTTTATTGTAACTATACGAATTACAGTTAAAGTTATAATTAATATCAGCCATATTTATAATTTCAATAAATAAATACTTATATGTTTTTATAATTAGGATTCAATTTTTTTATATAACATTTTTAGGAATGTTATATAAAAAAAGTAATGAAGATTTATTTGAATCAATTTTTTTATATAACATTTTTAGGAATGTTATATAAAAAAAGTAATGAAGATTTATTTGAATCAATTTTTTTAATTTTTAATATAGGTGTTTTTAAATGTTAATTGGTGTAAAATATTTCTTAAATAAAAATTACGTATAAAATTATATAAGAATATATTTGTATATATAACTTGGGGAGAAAAGCAGTATGACCGAGCTTGGTTAAGGTGAAAGACTTAAGATCTTTTGGACATTAGTCCGCGTGGGTTCAAATCCCACTGCTGCTATCCCTCTTTTTATTTTTTTTTAATATTTTTTATTATCCCTTAATTGTTTATTAACCCTTAATTGTTTATTAACCCTTAATTGTTTATAGGTTGCAAGTAATCAAAGATTACTCTGAGCTCTAAAAATAAATATTTTGCGTTACTTTTTATTATATTTTCAAATGATTAAACGATTAAACGATTAAATAATAATATTATTCATCATCCACAACAACAATTTTATTATCATTATTATAGGTATCAATTACATAATTCATCATAGTATTATAATAATTTTTTCTAGCATAAATTGCAATACATTTTTCAGTAATTGGCACACCGTACCGATTATGTAATAATTTTATTGTTTGCATATTATTTGAAAGAGTACATGCATTTTCCAAACATATATTATCAGGTTTCACGCTTGTAGCTATTTCAGCTATACGTTTATGATTATTTTTTTTAAGACATTCGGCACGTAATATATCAATATTATAATTTAATTTTATTTTATATCCAAGATCATTAGTGAAAATAATTGTTTTAATTTCTTCATCATCTAAAAATTTTTCTATTTTTTTTGTATTTTTTATAAAAATTTTGTTTTCACATAGATTTTTAAATTCATCTCTTGATATTTTATAATCATCATCAATTAAATAATTTATAAATTTTTCAATAGAAATTTTTAAAATATTTAATATATCATTTATTATAATATCAGTTGAACCATTTTTATAAAGATATATACAGATATCTGAAAAATAATTAATTCCATAAAAATCACAAAAATTATTATTAAAATTAGCGATATATTTTTTTATTGTATCTTTTTTAATTTCTATACCATTTAATATACATTTTTTAATTATATCTTCATAACTTTCACAATTTAACATCCTAATTAATATTTTATAAAATTGTTCTTCTGATGGTTTTATTTTTAGATCTAAAAACTTTTCAATTAAATTATAATCACAATATATATCAACAATATTATCAAAACATAATTTTAAGATATCATGATTCTTTAATAAAATACAATAATTAATAAGAGCTTCATTCATATCTATTCGTCTTTCACTATATGGTATTGTTACAATTAATTTAAATAGATCAGTAATTTTTTGAGTATCTATATTTTTTAAACTATTGATATATAATACAAATATTTCAGCATTATATAATACTAATATTTTTTTTAATATTGTATCATTTATTGTAAATGATTCATAGATACGATTTGTAAGTGTTAATAGAACTTTATAATTATATGACCAACATTCTACAGAATTACAAACTTTTCCAAAATATCGTTGTAATAATATTTCACTTAATTCCTCATTTTTATTTAATTTATCTTGAACAAATTCAGTAATATATGTGCAATATTCATGTGTTGAATTATTACAATATTCTTTGCTGTTTATCGGATCTCTTGTAATATCAATATTACTAATTTTCTGTGGTTTACGAGACATGTTTTAAGTTAATTATGTTTTAAGTTGATTATATTTTAAGTTGATTAAGTTGATTATGTTTTAATATAGTTAACTAATAATTAATATATAAAAAAATCAACTTTTTTTTTATAATATATTATGCTATCATCTTTGCGATAATACCAGCATATGAATTATAATCTTTAATAATAATATCTTCAAATTTATAATCTTCTAAATCTATAATCTTTCTATTTATTGTTAAAGATGGAAATTTAAGTGAAGATCTTAAAATCTGTCTAATTACCTGTGTTGTATGTTCTTCATAAATATGAACATCACCAAGATTCATAATTAAACGTCTTGGAATATATTTATATTTACTATCAGAACTATTTATATGATCACAAATTAAATATACAAACAATGCATATGAAGCTATATTAAATGGAATACCTAAAAATAAATCACAAGATCTTTGTGTCATCATTAAATCTAAACTATATGTATCATCATTTAAAAGAGAACAATAAAACATTATCGTTATACCATGACATGGAAATAGTACTCCTTCAAATGCTTGAGCAGGATTATATGTTGTCATTATTATACGACGAGAAGTTGGATCTGTTTTTAAAAGATGTATGCAATATTGTAATTGGTCAAACCCTTTATTATCATAATTTGTTTGTGCATCTATATAATTTGCATTAAAATGTCTCCACTGAAATCCATACATTGGTCCCATATCTCCTGTTTTTCTATTATTAAAACCCATATTATCTAAAAAATCACGAGATGTATTACCTTCCCATATTTTAACACCTTTTTCAGATAATTCATTTGAGTTTGTTTTACCTTTTATGAAAAACATAAGTTCTTCAAATATTCCTTTCATAAACATTTTTTTAGTTGTTAATAGTGGAAATGTTGATAGATCAAATTCAAGTGTTTTTCCAAACATTGATTTTGTAAATCCATTACGTGTTTTACGTCTTTCACCATTTACTAATATATTTTCAAGAAGATCAATATAAGCTTTTTCCTCTTTATTTGTATTATCTGTAAAAGAATTAGAAAAGAATGTAATATTTACATATTGTGATGATTTAAGATCTTTTACCATAAATTTTTTATTTGGTAAATCACTAATATAGATTTCATATATCATATTAAAATTATCACAACTATTATCACATAAATAATCATGATTTATCACTGAAACATGAAAATCAATATTATGAAGTTTATATAATGCATATTCATAAATATTCTTACCTCCTAATATAAAAATATCATAATCATAATATTTATCTGATAATATTTGTTTTAGATTATTTAAATTATCAAGTGTATTAATATTATCAATATTTAGAATATTATTAGATTGTGTTACTATTAAAAAGGAAACATCTTTTATATTTTTTATTTTTTCATATGTAATACGCCCACAAACTAATACTTTTTTATTTTGACTTGGTTTATTAATTTGGTCAAGAAAAAAACCCATATCTTCTTTGATTTCCCATGGTATTTCTCCATTTTTAGAAATTCCACCATTTTTATCAAAACATACACATAATTTAATATTCATTTTATATAATATATATTATATTATATAAAGTTAAATAAACTTTTTTTATCAACTTTTTTAATCAACTTTTGCTTTCATTAAAATTTCTTCATCTTTGTATCTTTTATCTTTATCTAATATTAAAAAACCATAATCATTTAATTTATTTATTTTTTCAATAAATTTATTTTTATTTATATCTAAATATCTATTTATTCTATCATAATAAATATCAATAGATGCATTTGATAGATTTTTTCCAAGATAAATAACATCAGATTTTCTAATCAATTTGATATTAACATAATTTGTTATAATTATTATTGTAAAATTTATATTATCTATAAATAAATTAAATATTTTATCAGTTGATTTTGATTCAACATAATTATCAAAAATAATATATGTTTCTATATTTTTAGTAGAATAATATATATTTTCAAGTTTATCTATATCTCGTATACAATTTATATAAATATAATTTGCTTTTAATTTATTCATTAAAGTTTTAGCAAGAGTAGTTTTACCAGATTTATATTTACCAATAATTAATGCTATATCACCAGAATTAAACATATAATATATTATATTATATTCTATTTAAATAACCTTTAAGTTTTATTTTTAATCTATTTGTAATATTTGTATCATCAGTATTTATAACATCATCTGAATAATAATGATCCTTTAACATATGTAACAATTCTAAATTTTCAGATATTATACTAAAATATGTTGTATCTTCAAAATCATTGTAAAAATATATTATACTAAGATCAAGTCCGATATAATATGTTAAATCTTTTGTTTTATTTCTTATAATTGATACAGCTTCTGAAATAGTTCTTATTGAATCATTATATTGTTCATCATAACGTTTTTGTAACAGATATTTTCCAAGATGTCTTTTATGATGATATGAATTTAAATATACTATATTTAATTCTAATTCATCTTTTATTGTTTGTTTTATAATTTTAATATTTTTTATTAGATTATAACATTGATAACGATCTATTAAAATAGATGGTATTGAATCTGCACTATATACTGACATTCCTGCAGCATTTCTATGTCCACCTCCTCCAAATTTGGATGCTAATTCTTCCACATCAGTACCATTATTAGTTGATCTTAAACTAATATATGTTTCACCAGTATATTCATTTTTAGAATAACAAATTGCAAAATTTACATCAGGATTAGCTGTCAAAAAAGAATTACCAATTTCTGATTTTAATATAGAAGTATTAACATTACCAACAAAATATAAATTATTATTAATTAATATAAAATTAACCGCCATCTTTTTAATCCCATCATTAATATAATTATCATTTTGTTTCATCATTCCGTCTCCAACAGGTATTATATGATTTGTAACATAATTATCATCTAATAATCTTTCATATGCATCAAATTGTTTAGGTATATTAAAAATATATGATGTAAATTGTCTTGTATGTGTCATTGATTTTTTCCAAATATCATTATCTTCTATATATTTTATCATCAATGGAACATTATTTTCTCCAAAAAAATATGCCCATGTAATATAGGCACCCGAGTGATCCATTCTAAATACTTTATTTTCTTTTGGTATATTACGTAGATCTTTTTCTGCAGATTGATGATGATCTAATATTATTAATTTTTTTGCAGATTTTATTAATTCTTTTAAAGTAAAATATTTATATGAAAAATCACAAATTAATACATTTTTATTATTTACTAATGGTGGTGGTTTTTGATATTGACATGCAATATATGATATTTTCTTTTTTTTATTTGTTGATTTAAAATAATAATAACAAGAAAATGCAGATGCATAACCATCTACACAATCACCATGATATAAAACGACATCTATATCATCCGGTTTTAGACAAAGATGAGAAAAATCAATCATGAAAAAATAATATATAATATATAATACATTATTATCTTAATATAATTAATAAAATCTGTTTCAATTTTTTTATTTTATAAAATAAAAAAATTCTAAGAGATTTTATTCTAAATTATAAATTTTAAATTATAAAATCTGTTTCAATTTGTTTATTTTATAAAATAAAAAAATTCTAAGAGATTTTATTCTAAATTATAAAATCTGTTTCAATTTGTTTATTTTATAAAATAAAAAAATTCTAAGAGATTTTATTCTAAATTATAAAATCTGTTTCAATTTTTTTATTGATTTTATTGATTTTATTGATTTTATAATGTTTATTTGTAAAAATATAATTAAAATATAATTATATATAAATATATGAATAGATCTTTGTTATTAAAAAAACAAAAAATATTTTCAAATTTATCTATAAATAAAAATACAAATAATACAAATAATACAAATAATACAAATAATACAAATAATACAAATAATACAAATAATACAAATAATACAAATAATACAAATAATACAAATAATATAAATAATATAAATAATACAAATAATACAAATAATACAAATAATACAAATAATACAAAAACAAGAAATATTAAATATATTGGAACAAAATTAAATTTACAGAAATATAATTATAAAAATACAGTAAATCCAGATATAGTTTTTGATTTTAAAATAGTAAAAGATTTTAATATTAAAACAAAATATTATGCGATGATAATTGAACCTAGACAACATCATGCATTAGAATTTGTTTTACATAATTTTTTAGATAATCTTGGTATGGATTGGTCAATTATAATATTCTGTAGTGATCACAATACAAATTATTTATTAGATATTATTAATAAATTTAATGATGATGATATAAATAGAATAAAGATAATTAGATTTACTGAAAATAATATTGATATTCCTACATATAATAAAATGTGTTTCTGTAAAAAAACATATGATTTTATAGAATCAGATATGTTTATTATTTTTCAAACAGATTCAATGATATTAAAAGAAAATAAAGATAAATTACAAAAATTTATGGATTACGATTATGTTGGTGCACCATATGATAGAAATGCTGGATGGAGAAGATCTCTTCCTATGACGGATCATTATGATGTTGGTAATGGAGGTTTATCCCTTAGAAGAAAATCAAAAATTATAGAAATTTTAAATAATAAAAAAAAATATTCAAATGAAGATACTTATTTTTCTTATTATGAAAATATCAATAAACCTTTAACTAAATTAGCACAAGAATTTTCAGTTGAAACAACATTTTATGATAAACCATTTGGTATTCATAAAATTTGGAGATATTATAATCAAAAAGATCTATCAAAAATGACAACATTGTATCCGGAAATTAAAACATTAATAGAATTACAAAAATGGAATGATATAAAAAATAGATAAATAATGATTATTATGATTATTATGATTATGATGATTATGATTATAACTATTAATAATTATAAGTATATTCTACAAGATTATTCAATAATCCATTAAAATATTTTGCAATTTCCTGTTCATTATGATGTACATAAAATGTATTATGTACGTTCATTGCTAAAATATCTTCTTTAGTTAATTCATCGATATGTATATAATTATGTTTAAAATTATCATGATTAATACTTGATATAACTCCAATAAATTGATCATTAAATATATAATGATTTTGATATTTTGGATTTGGTATTTTATTTAATATAGAATCTGCTGGAAAATATTTTTGTAATAGATCACAAACTCTTACAATACGATTCATTATATATTATATTTAGTTAAATATTTAGTTATAGTAATTTAGTTATAGTAATTTAGTTATAGTAATTTAATATAAAAAATATCAATTTTTTATTGATCATATAACATTAATAAAAAAAAAGTAATGAAAATTATCTTTAATAATTTGAATCAACAATTTTATTTACAATCAACACAAGAATATAGTTCATATTCAATACGCATATTTGGATCAACATCTATATGAGAATTTTCAAATATACCAATTATAGAATTATTATATTTTGCTCCTAATGCATTACATGTAAAAATAATATATTTTGCTTTTGCAGCCAATGGATTCATCGCAGCTTGCATCATCATTTGTTTCAATCTATCTAAAAATCCGAATGCTATATATTCGACTATATTATTATTTTTTAAATCATTAAATTCTCTTGTTGTATGATAAACCATATCATCGGCACAATAAATTTCTTTGTTAAAATATAATCTAGATTGTGGTATTTCTGATGTTTTATGAATTGTAGGAATAAATTTGTATTCATTATAATACGGTGCTTGTGGTAATTTGGAAATAAGATCAAACTTGGAAAAATCAGGTGTAGTTGTACATGTATTATTTATATTATGTGTATTATTTGTATTATGTGTATTATGTGTATTATGTGATTTACTAAAGATACTCTTAAAAATACTATATGTAGTCAGCATTATATTATATTAAATTAAATTATATTATATTAAATTATATAATAATAAAATATAAGATAATAGAATATAAGATAATAGAATAAATTAAAATCAATTTTTATAGTCAATTATTCTATAACAGTTTATATATATAATTAAAATTATAATATATATCAACAATATATTTTGGAATATCTGTATATATTTGAATATATTTATTTAAATAATTAACATTAAATGAAGAATGATGAGATATATTACCATCTGTAATTCTATCAATAAAATTATTATATTTATTATTATAATTATTATCATTTTTATCATTTTTATCATTTTTATCATTTTTATCATTTTTATCATTTTTATTTTTTTTATTTTCTAATAATCTTTTAATTAATTGTATATTTTCATTATATAAATTTAGAGAATCATAATACGTAATCAACATCTTATCAGTTATATAATTTTTATCTTTGTTTTCACATAAATTCATCAATGATCTTAATGAATATTGAATATCATCTATGAATATTTGTGGATCAGTCGGTCCAAGTGTTGCATATTTATCCATATATAATTTATTAGCCGATAATGCCAATAAAGTTGCTGCACTTTTTGCTTTATTTAATACAAATATATTTAATTTAATTTTTGAATTTAATATAAAATTTATAAGATTATCATTAGATACAATATCTCCACCAATAGATTCTAAAATTATATTTATATTTTTATTTATATTTTTATTTTTATCAATATTTTTTTTAAAAAATATAATTAATTCATCATAATCGTTTATATCATAAATATAATCATAACATATAATTTCAAATAGAAATAAAATCAATTTATAAATATTTTGTCTTGATGGTTTATTAAATATAATTATTGTATTATTTTTTATTAGACTATATCTTAATTTATATAAATTATAAAATATTTTACTAAGATAATAAATAGCAAATATATTAATTAATATACATATTAATAATATAAGATAATGCATATAATAAATTTTAAAAAATAGTTTATATTGTTGATTATGATTTTATATTTGTTTAATATATAAATAAATCAATTTTTTTATATATAAAATAGGTAATGATAAATATAAAATAGATAATGATAAATATAAAAAATTTATAATTGATTAAATATTATAAATTTATATTTGTGTTCTTAAAACTATACAATTTTATTAATTTTTTATATATAAGTGGTATTTGGTAGTTTCTTTATTTCTTTCTTTATTTCTCTTTCTTTTATAGGATCAAATAAAATATGATCAACTTGTTGTTTCAAATAATCAAACGTATTAAAAATTTCCATAGCTTTGTATATTTTACCAAACATCATACCTTCAAATTTTTTTGGTCTTCCTTTATTCACAACAGGTCCATTATATTTATACATATCTTCAAACGGTAAATATTTTAATTTACTCATTCTATCATTATAATTTATATGTAATTCATAAAGGTTTATCATATCACTCTTATAATAATATTCTCTGGTTTCTTCATTTGGGTATATCCTATCACCACTAAATGAATCAATATACGATAATCTAGTTACAAATTTCTTTATTCTAGCTTTATTAAATTCATTAATTGTTAATCCTAATTTAAAAATTCTAAATATTTTTTCTTTAGTATTTTTCGATAACTCATTAATTTTTATTTTATCTTCATTTGTTTCAATTAAAGTAATTAATTGATCAAAATCATATAATTCAGAATCTATATTTTTTTTTATTGTTATATATAACAATATCCGTATATAAGATATTATAACTGAATAAATATCAAATAATGGCGATCTATGCATTAAATTATTATAAATTTTACCATTATAATAAAAATAATAATTATGATATAATGTTGGGAAATCTATTGGTTTATTGAAAGAATCGGCTAGTATTGATAAACTAGAAGGTCTTAATTTTATTTTTTTTTTATTATCTGTATCAATAACTATAAACATATGTTCTAGTTTAATATCCGAGTGTATAAATATTTTATCTTCTTTATCAAGAAAATATTCTGATATTTTATAAAAATTTAATAAATCAAAAAACATTTCTGTTAATTCACTTATATTATTTTCATCTAAATTTTTCATATATGTAAACATATCCATTTCACAACCCTCTGTTAATAAATATATTTCAGATGATTCTGAAAATCGTTTTGATGGAAATTTACATAATAGTTTATGATTAACATCAAAATATGCGTACATAATATGTGTTTTTAGAAATGATTTTATTTCATCATTTACTATATAACCGTATAATTTTATAAAATTATTATTTTCAGATAATGATATTCTTGAATATAAATTTATTTCAGAATATTTATTTTCTTTTTTATTACCATTATCTACTATTATTGATATTGTTATTTTTTTTTTTAATTTATTTGTTAACATAAAAGAATATAAATACTCATCTTTTGATATAATTTTCCCATTTTTTATATTATCTAAAGTTATGTTTAATTCTTTACATTTAGGTATTTTATGAGATAAAAAATAGGAAATATTTTTAATCATTTTAATATTAATTATACATGTAGGATGTTTTTTTCTTAAACCATTTTTATCATAACATTCAGTATTTATCATACTATTAATTGAATGTTCTATATTTTGTATAGACTCATTTTCAGGTGTTTCTGATATATTTGTATATGGTATGTTCGACATATATATATATAATTAAAATTTTATATTTTATAATAATTTATATAATTTATATAATTTATATTATTTATATTATTTATATAATTTTTTTATTTAGTAGTATTTGGTAGTTTCTTTATTTCTTTCTTTATTTCTCTTTCTTTTATAGGATCAAATAAAATATGACCAACTTCTTGTTTCAAATCATCAAACTTTTTAAAAATTTCCATAGCTTTGTATATTTTACTTTCCATCATACCTTCAAATTTTTTTGGTCTTCCTCTATACAGAACAGGTCCATTATATTTATACATATCTTCAAACTGTAAATATTTTAATTTACTCATTCTATCATTATAATTTATGTGTAATTCATGAATTTGGTTTAGCATATCACTCTTATAATAATTTTCTCTGGCTTTATCATCTGGGTATATCCTATCACCACTAAATGAATCAATATACGATAATTCAGTTACAAATTTCTTTATTCTAGCTTTATTAAATTCATTAATTGTTAATCCTAATTTAAAAATTCTAAATATTTTTTCTTTAGTATTTTTCGATAACTCATTAATTTTTATTTTATCTTCATTTGTT
>Ga0214921_10009116_pt1 | contig 12639 bp, 15 predicted proteins | sample LL1505_MetaG_FD_177992 | JGI IMG/M metagenome (GOLD analysis project Ga0214921, IMG submission 177992) | Freshwater microbial communities from Lake Lanier, Atlanta, Georgia, United States - LL-1505 | ecosystem: Environmental > Aquatic > Freshwater > Lake | place: USA: Georgia | collected... | reverse complement strand
GGCTTAATTAGACCCAAGTCTGCTGCTCGACACAGCACCAGCCGCGGGTACGTTCGGGATAACGGTCGAATGATTCTCCGGATTAAGTCGCCGTGTTTCTCGACTGAATTGTGTTTGCGCAATTAGCGACTCAACTTGTTTTGATAAGCCTATACCGCCAGCCCTCACGAGATAGCCGGCAAGGGCATCATCCGCGATCTCCCGCCAACCTGACTCCGATTCCTGTTGATCGCTCAGCCATGATGTTGATCGCGCATTAGCCAAAAACTGCCGGATCAAAAGCGCCTCGAACTGTTGTGCAGCCTTCTTAGCTCCACCCGCGGCGTTGTCAACCTTTGGTTGACTTCCGAGAGCTGCAACCCAAGGGTCAAAGGCAGCGGATATGATCATTAAATAATCTCCAGTTCTGCCTTCAGCGCTCCGGCTGCCTTCATAGCCTGCAGGATCGCAACCAAATCTTGCGCGTTTGCTCCGAGCAAATTTAAAGCCCTTACAACCTCTTCAAGCGAGGCACCTTTCGGTAGAGCGCCAAGGGACCCAGAGCCAATATTCACGTCGACGTTCGTACGCTGTGTAACAGCGGTTTGACCCTGGGAGAGCGGTGCGGGTTGGCTGACTTGCGTGTCCCGGCTGATTTTCACAGTCAGATTTCCGTGTGCCACGGCCACCGGATCAAGTCTCACACCCTGGTTCATCACCACCGATCCGGTGCGGGAGTTGATGATGACGCGGGGAGACTCTTCAACCAGATCCACTGAGAGGGCCAACAGGTCCGATATAAACCGCGTTCGGCTCAGCTGGTCCTGCGGCATCCTCACTTGAATGGTACGGCCGTCCAACGGCACAGCGACATTCGGACCGAATCGTTTGGCAATTGACTCTACCACCCGCTGCATTTGACCAAAATCAGCACGATGTAAGTCAATTTGCAAAACATCATCTTCCACGCTTTGCTGCACTGGGCGTTCAATCGTTGCTCCCGAAGGAACGCGACCCACCGATTGATGATTGACAGTTACAGATGCTCCGCCCCCGCCTGCTCCCGCGCCGGGAACAAGAACTGAGCCTTGAGCCATTGCGTAGACCTGACCGTCGGCACCTCGCAGGGGAGTCATCAACAACATACCACCGCGCAAGGTTTTCGCATTGCCGACCGAGGATACTGTCACGTCCATCGATTGTCCAGGTTTAGCGAAGGCCGGAAGCGACGCGGTGACCATAACCGCTGCTGTATTACGCAACTGGATCCGATCCTCTGCGGGGACCGTCACGCCCAAGGCTTGGAGCAAACTTCGCATTGTTTGGAGCGTGAATGGCGTTTGGGTGGTCTGGTCCCCCGACCCATCCAATCCAACGACGAGGCCAAAGCCGATCAGTTGATTCGTGCGCACACCCGAGATAGAGCCAAGCTCTTTAATCGGCGCGCCGTAGACGAAACTAAAAAACGCGAGGCTTGAAAGAACAATGGTTAATGCTGTTAACTTAGAAGATATGCTCCGCCACGGTCGTGGCCTGGAGACAAAGGCTTTATCGCGAGTATCGGAGATGTTCACACTAGAAAACATCGTCGGTCTTTAAAACGGCCAGAATTTGATCAGGCCTCGTGTGAGGAGACCTGGTCTGGTTGCATCATCGCCAACACCACGACCTCTGTATTCTAATCGGGCATCGGCGACCATTGTCGATTTCACCGAGTTCAGCTTCAGATCAGTCGGATTGATGATTCCCGAAAATCGAATGACTTCTTCCTCGGCGCCAATCGCAATTTGCTTCTCTCCCGAAATCACCAAGTTTCCGTTGCTTAAAACCTGAGTGACCATCACCATGATGAAGCCGGTGAAGACGTTTCTAGCGCTTGAATCACCAGACCCCGAAAAGCTAACCGCGTTTTCAACCTTCAAGTTCGCCCCGTCAAGACCCTTTGCGAGCGGAATCTGCCCGGCAACGATCGGCTTTAATTCAAACGTGGAGTCACGCTTGGCACCGTTACCAAGACTGCGGTTAGCGACTGTCCTTTCGTTGAATTCGACTTGAAGAATATCGCCGACGGACCGGGCCCTTCTATCTTCAAACAAGGGCCTGGGCACGCCTGTTGCCAAGGCCGCCGGGAATAAACTGCCTGAGGACGCGGGAGTGACTGCGAGCGGTTTGGGCCTCACAACGGGGGGTGTGAGTTGAAGGGAGTCCGACGACGTTGAGGTCGCGCAACCGCTAATGGCTAAGCAAATACCGAAAAACACTCCTACCGAAAAGCTTTTGCGCATTTTAGACCTCAGTTAACTTATCTGCGATCTCACACTTGAGCCAGGCGCTGAAGGACTTCGTCGGACGCGCGGACGACCCGTGTATTTACGTCATAACCGCGTTGCGCTTGAATCATATTGATGAGTTCCTCGGCGACGCTTACATTAGATTGCTCAACATAACCCTGCTTCAGAATCCCGAGTCCGTTGACACCAGGCGCACCCTGAGTTGGCGCGCCAGATGCCACACTCTCGACATACAAATTGCCACCGATTGCCTCCAAACCAGCCGCGTTGATGAAGCTGACAAGCTGAAGTTGGCCTAACTGCTGGGTCACACCGTTTACCTTGGCGGTTATCTGCCCAAATTCGGAAATCGTTACAGATTCTGAACCAGCAGGTACCGTTATACCTGGCGCAACAACAAAACCCGCCAGATTAGTGATCTGCCCTTGGTTATCCTGTGTGAAGTTTCCGTCTCTCGTGTAAGCAATAACGCCGGTAGGCAAGTTGATTTGGAAAAATCCGTTTCCATTAATCGCCACATCCAAACCGTTACTCGTTTGCAAGAGCGCACCCTGGTTCAAAACGCGCGATGTGCCGAGAATTCGTGCCCCGCTACCAAACTGCAATCCGGTGGGGGACTGACTCTGCTCAGAAGTCTGCGCGCCGGGTGCGCGAACAGTTTGGTACAACAAATCTTCAAAATTCGGCTTCACGCGCTTGAATGCAACCGTCGATGCATTCGCGAGATTGTGTGCGATCACATCAAGATTGGCTTGGTTGACATCCATGCCTGTCTTGGCAACCCAAAGAGAACGAATCATTGCTAGCCTCTACTCAAAGTCATGATGCCATTGGCCGAACGCGCGTTTGCATCGGCGTTTTGGATCATCTTAATATTCATATCAAACAGTCGCTGCTGCCCGACGAGCGCAACCATCGCTGCAGCAACGCTGACGTTGGAGCCTTCAACGAAACCCTGCTTCGCAGAGATCGACGGATCGGAGCTAAGCTCTTGACCTCCCGCCACTTCAAACAAACCATCTCCAGCTCTGGAAAGCGTCCTGGAGTCTGGCTTTACCAACCGCAGTTTGCCAAGGATCTGAGGCTGAGGCGTCGTGCCATCAAATACCACCACCGTGCCATCATCGCCAATTTGCGGAGGAGAAGAATTCGGAGGGATTACAATGAGGCCCGCAGTGCCGAGAACCGGTAGACCTCCAGAGGAAACCAACTCACCGGCGACATTGGTCTTGAAATTCCCGGCACGCGTTAATGCTTCGCTGCCATCGGGACGACGAACGACAAAAAAGCCATCACCCTGAATCGCAACATCGAAGGGATTGCCAGTCGATTCGAAGGCACCCGCCTGGAAATTCGATCCTGGCGTGGTGTCAAGCGCAAACGCACGGGTGTTTGCGCCGTCTCCGCCCATCGGAACCGCACGGAAGGCGGCCACTTGCTCGCGGAAACCGGGCGTACTCGCATTCGCAAGATTGTTTGCCGTGACTGCGAGTTGGCCTAGCGCCGAACGAGCGCCAGTCATGGCAGCAAAAACGAGGCGATCCATTAATTACCCGCAACAAATCTATTCAAGCCAATCTCCTAGCGAGTGACATCGATTGTCACCGTGAGTATCTCGACCTGCGTTCGGATGGTCTGCGCATTGGCTTGATAGTTTCTTTGCTGAACCATCAGCCTCACGAGTTCACTTGCCATGTCGGTATTTGCTTCCTCAACAGAATTTGATCTCACGCTACCGTAAATACCCGAGGCTCCGGTACCGAACAGTGGGTCTCCCGATTGCTCAGTTGCTTGGTAGGTGTTATTCGTTACCTCTCGAAGACCGCCTAAACCCCTGAAAGTAGCCAATTGCAACTGGCCGGCCACCACAGATCGGCCGTTCGTAAACTGGCCTCTGAGAAAGCCTCTATCGTCAACCGACAAACCACTCAAGGAACCCGCTGCAAATCCATCCTGCTCGACCTTTTTAACTTCGAAGGCTGATGCGTAATTTGTTGTGCCTTTGAAATCAAGCTTGAACTCAATCGGATCACTAAGTACCAAAGTCGGGTCTAGAGGCTCTCCCTCGTCGGCCGGGGGAGACAGCGCAAATGTGAGCGACAGGTTACCTTTGGCATCGGTGAGGCTTTGAGTGCCTACTGACACTGCACTCAACACGCCAGCATCGAAACCAAACTTAGCAATCGGTTGCGGGGCAGGGACTGCTTGCGCACCGCCGCCCTCCCCTTTCGGCTTGGCGTTTGGCATCTTTATAGCGATTTTGCCATCAGCTACTGCGGTGGAATCGGCCCAAACTTGCCCATCAATATTGACATAAATGTTATACGTTTTCTCCTCGTCTCTACGAAAATAGAGAGACACGGAGTGTTGTCTTCCTAACTTGTCGTATAGGGAGAACTGCTGCACATGGGAGTAAGTGTCGGGATAGTTGATATCGAGATCGTTTGGGATAGTCGAACCGCCAGCAATGGTTTTGGTTTTTTCGACAATCGGAAGTCTTGAATCGAGGTTTACCGATACAAAAGCACTGGAGGTTGGATTCGGCGGCATCGGAGAGTCTGGCTCCCTAAGCGGGCCCACCACGTTTGTTACGTTTGTTGCATCGATATTCGGCTGATACCCGTAGAGAAAGAGTCCGCTCGAACTGACAATGAAGCCGTCTTTATCAGTAAGGAACTGACCGCTCCTCGTGTAGAAGGTCTTCTCGACCGATGGCTCCTTAAAGAGCCCCACGACGAACATTCCATCCCCATTGATCGACATGTCTAGAGGCGACGCCGAGTATCGAGCGGATCCAGATGCATAACTGCGTCGCGTAATACCCCCCGTTCCCACCGCCCCAAAACGCCCCGTCGCCGACGGTTGTATCGAGCGGGAGAGCGTCTCCTGGAACAAATACTCCGAGGACTTGAATCCAGTGACGTTCGAAGCCGAAATATTTTTACTCGCCACCTCGATAGCGCCCGCGTTTGCCTGCAAGGCGTTCAACCCAATTGAAAATCCGCTCGACATGATACTGCTCTCCTAAGAACCTAGATCGATATAATGTGTAGAACAAAATTCCCGACGTCAAGAACCTGAGACCAGTTTCTTCAAGGCGCCAATCTGCATGATCTCTGTGTCGTTCACAACCCGACCGTCTTCGAGTTGAACTTGAACGACAGACCCTGAGCGCTGAACGCTTTGAACCGTAGCGCCTGTGAGTACGTTACCGTTCGCATTCTTCCCGTCAAAGGTTAAGCCCTCAATAGAAATGCGGTACACACCGGTCGCTGCTGCTAGCCCTTCCTTGGTATTTCCATCCCAACTTAAAGACTGAATGTCAGGTCCAAGGCTTCCGAGTGAAACCTCGTCAATGATTCGGCCGTCGTAGGCAGTAATCCGAAGTTTTGCGTTGGAAAGCGCCACGTCTGAATTGACCGCAAAGTTGACTGAAGACTGACCATCCCAATTGACCGTAGAGGCTGCAGCCAACACTTCTTTTCCGATTAATGCTGACTGATCGAGGAGGCGTCCGCTCGACACTTGTTTTACGAAGCTGTCAATCGATGCGCTCATGTTCTCGATTCCCTGGAGTTGGCTCATTTGGGCCAACTGCGATGTAAACTCTGCGTTATCCATCGGATCCAGGGGATTCTGGTTTTGCATTTGCGCAACCAGCATCTTCATGAAATTATTTTGAATTTCTTCAGCAGTGTTGCCGATATTGGTGTTTGAAGTCTTAACTTGATTTGCGGTAGCGGGATCGTAGCGCGGAATTAAACTGAGGTTGCCGGTAGATGTAGACATTTATCAAGCCCTTCCAAGATCAAGCATTTTGAGCATTAACTGTTTGCTCGTATTCATCACTTCAACGTTCATCTGGTAACTACGCGAAGCAGAAACCATATCAACCATGACTTCAACCGGATTCACATTGGGCATTTGAATGTAGCCGTTCGCATCCGCGCTGGGGTGACCAGGCTTATAGACCTTGGGACCAGGCCGCATATCCTCTTGTACTGAAGCCACCTCAACGCCTGCGGCAACCTCACCCAAGATCGGCGCAGGACGGAACACAACATGTCTGGGCCGGTAAGGCTTGCCGTCCGGGCCCGCAACCGACTCAGCATTGGCTAAATTCGACGCCAGTGCATTCATCCTTAAAGACTGGGAAGAAAGTGCTGTTGAAGCAACCTGAAAACTACGCATTAAGCTCATGGGCTATCTCGAAGCTATTGATTACCGGTGAGGGCGAGCCGCCGCGATGCAATCACGCTGTTGAGCATGGTCATCGCCGCTTCGGTACGGATCGCGTTATCTGCAAAATGGGAACGCTCGGTCTCGACATCAACCGTGTTGCCATCAAGCGAAGGCTGCATCGGCATGCGGTACAACAAAGCAGGCGCACCTGGCAAGGATCCACCAATCCGATAGTGCCGATCGTTGCTCGCCGAAAGCGGAAGCGCATTTGAATACGCTGTTCCTTCGACTTGCTCACGGAGCGCCTGCGAAAACAGCACATCCCTAGCCTTGTACCCCGGTGTATCGACATTTGCCATGTTGGAGGCAAGAATCTGCTGCCGATAGCCCCGCATGCGCAAGGCAGCTTCCGAAAAGAATAGCGGATCAAATTCAGGCACGAGATTCATTAGTGGATGCTCCAGCACTTCATGATCGTTTCATCGAGCAATCCTCATGCCAATACGACGAGCGGTCTATTTGAGGCGTATCAACGGCCTAAACTAATTGAAAGGATAGGAACCCACTCGGAACAACGGCAAGCGATGCCGAAGACTGAAACGAGGCGGCAATAAATGCCGTGTCGCAACTCAGGAGCCAGCGTGCTTGGCAAAAAGCCTGAGCACCGGACGGCCATTCAAGGCTTGCAGGGGACGTGCACCCTCACCAATCAACCTTGATAGCTCGGTCCACTGCGCCTTGGGCAGGCTAAGCGGTCGCTGTGCGAGCAACCAAAGAACCGATTCCGTACAAGGCGGATAGGACAACGACCCATGGAACAAAAGGGCTGACTGCATCGTATCCGGGAGAAGGGCTTGGGGATCCAATTGCAAACCCGCCCAACTCAAAACTTCTGTTGGTTCGAAGGGAAATCGACGCAGCAAGCTTGCAATAGCAGGATTACGCGGCGATTGATCGTCTATTTCAATTGGCACGGCGATGATCAATAAGCGGTTCGCCTGTCTGTGAATCAAGTGAACTGACGCTGCCGGTGCCTTTTTGCCCACAAAGGGCTCCCCTGGAACGCGAAACTGGATTGCCTCGAGTGCAAACGATTCCCCCCTAAAAATGGACCGGGAACCGGCATCGAGGTTAGCCGTCCACAAAGGTCCTTGGCGCGACCAATGAAAGCCTTGCATTTGCCAATTCAATTGAGGCAACGCCGGACCAGCCGAACTGATCAGCTGCTCTTGGGCCATTGAAGGTGGCGATTGCATCTTGCCGCTTGAACAACTCACATAAGCGGGGTCGAGCCGCCCCCAAGCCTGCGGCCCGCGCGGACCGGACCAATCCCAGGGCTGATGTTGACTGCTCACGATATTGTTGCCATGCGGACTTGGCATTTTCACAGCTTCAGGGAGATCTTTCGATGCTGCAGTTTCATGCGTCGGACCCTCCGTCCTTGTACTCGCAGCTCGTCCCTTCGCTGCCGCGGCAGTTTCTGGCTTCGCAAGTGGCGTATCAGGGCTGACCCTCAGCACAACTTCACCGTCTTTGCCCAACTTCTCTTGTAAAAGGCCACGCACTTTTTCCTCGAGCGGATCCGCTGCGACCGCTGGCGCTCCAGAGGCTGGCCCCGAAGATCCTTTTGGCACAGTCAAGGCGCCAGGCATGACCTTCAAATCGTTGATCATGCGTCCTGAAGGGGTTTGCACCGAATCAGCTCTCGCCTCCACTGTTTTTGCTTCGACCGGCTTACCACTTACCGGCTTGCTGTCAGCCTCCTTGGTATCAGGTGACTTGACATCAGCCTGCTTAGTGTCTTTTGACTTCGGGGCCAAGGCGTCGCTTGGTTTTGCGATAGCAGGTTTTGCCACCGGCTCAATCAATTTGGACTTTTCGGCTGACGCTGGATTGTCTGCTGCATAAATCAAGCACGGCGCCCCAACAAAAGTGGCCATACCAACCAGCAGGCTTGCCGCAAGACGCTTATTCATAAGCAGGAACCTTTGAACGAAAACATCAAGATCTTGGAAGCTATTCGGGACGCTTAACAGCATCGGCAGGCACACTCGGGCCGCAGGCGCCAGGAATCGGGCATGCCCCCTTCATCTCAGGCGAAGGAATCGATCCGGGACCGGACCCCGTACCCGATCTGGCCACGTTACTTGAGGCTGTTGGTTTCACGTCGGCCGTGCTCACCGCGTTGCGAGCCCTGGGCTTTACAGCTTGCTTCGCGGCAGGCTTACCGCCATCGACTGGCTCAGCCGGCGCCGCCACAACAGGTACGGCAACCGGCTGTACCGGCATCACGACAGCGGCAGGCTTAACTTCGGCGACGGGCTGAACTTGAGGTGCGAAGCGCGCCGCACAATTGGGCAAGGCGACCTGCGACTGGTTGACAGAAAAATCGCCAGGCAATACCGCTTGAACCGGCTCTTTGTCGTTGGTTGTCACCATCGCAAGCAAGGGGGCAAACCATCCCGACTGCCGAACGGGAAACTCAGGTTCTGGCTCAAACCTCGCCTGACATTCCGTCATACGTTTTTCAATATCCCGCTTGGAAAGGTAAAACCCGTCCCGAAGCAGGTTTGCGGTTGTTTGTACGCAGTTATGCCAAACCCAGATTTTATCGGGTGCGGGATATCGAAGTGCCTGTGCTGATTTCGCGAAACGTTCTGCGGAGCAGGACAAAAACTCACCTTCGGTTTTGAGTTGTTCGCAAAAAGCGCCCTTGGGCTTGTGCTGTGATCTGCAATCCAGGCTCGCCCTGTCCCAGGCTTGAGCGATCAGGGCATTTCTGTCTCTAAGGGTTGGCGCATTCGGGAGATCATCCAAGTAGCCGACCTTGGGCATCGTCTCCAAGCACCCAGCAAGGAGCAAGGCAAGAAAACCGAGAACAAACCTATTCATCGTGCGCATAACCTAGCCTCACTTCCAACTCAATTTGACCCAAACGCCGCCCGGATCACGCCGTATGCCGCCTCGAGCGATCGCTGCAAGGCCTCGGGGAACACGGGCATCAGGATATAAACGAGAAACACGCCAATTGGAATCGATAACGCGAACCCAATCGAAAAGAGATTCATTTGCGGACTTGTTCGACCCATGAAGCCCTGGGCAGCCATCACCACCAAATTTATCGCCACAAAGGGTAACGCCAAAATGATACCGATGCCAAAGCAAGTCGACAGCAGACTTGCGATACCCTTGACTTCAAGCGCCTTGGGCCACTGGCCTGGCGGCAAGCTTCGAAACGATTCAAAAAGAATTTCGATGGCAACAAGATGAAGATTAAGCGAAAACATGAGCGCCAAGCCAACCAAGCCAAAAAGCGTCCCCAAAACACCCGAAGGCAATGCCTGATCAGGGTTGTAATTGGAGGCAAAGGAAAGACCAGTCTGTATGCTAAGCACTTCGGCGGCCAAGTCGAACACCAGGAGCCCCACTCGGATCACCCAGCCCATGGTGAGACCGATCAGCAATTCGATACCTGCTAGCGCCATAAAGCCTGCGGTGGAGGAATTAATCGAGATGGTTGTCAGTGCACCGATCTGCAAGGGTATGCCGAAGGCGACAACGAGGGCAAGACCCACACGGAACCGTCCGGGAATCGTTTGAAGCGCAAAAAATGGCGCCGACAAAAACAAGCCAACCACACGTGTCGCAGCGAGCAATCCCGGTAGGAACACGGTCTCGATCAAAGCTTGAGGAATGGTGATCATGGCCTTGAGCTATGCTGGGACTAGTCGCTTATCGCTTACTGCGTCAGCGCCGGGATCCGAGCGATCACGTCTCGAAGATAGTCAACAAAGAGTGAGAGCATCGATGATCCACCAACGCCGATGATCAATGCCGTCACGATTAACTTTGGCACGAAGGTCAGGGTTTGCTCATTGATTGATGTTGCGGCCTGAAGCACGCCGAGGATCAAACCGAGCACAAGAATGCCGAGCAAAATGGGCCCGGCGAGCAGGCCCATCATCAAGATGGCTCGCAATACATGGCCAACAATTTCGCTACTGTCCACGATACCCCTTTTCTCAGCCACTCATTTTGAAGCTATCGACAAGTCCCCCGATCAACATCGCCCATCCATCTGCGAGCACAAAAACAATGAGCTTTAGCGGCAGTGAGAAAGTGATCGGTGACACCATCACCATACCGAGCGCAGTGAGAATACTCGCAACCGCAAAGTCGATCGCGAGAAAAGGCAGGTAAATCACAAAGCCGATGAGAAATGCGGTTCTTATCTCGCTGATCGCAAAGGCCGGGATCACGGCCGTGAGGGGGACATCTTCGGGCTTTGCATAGGTCTTGCCAGAAAGCTTCACAAACAAATTCAAGTCATCAGCTCTGGTTTGCCGCAACATAAAACCCTTAACGGGTTCCACGCCACGCTCAACGGCCTGCTCAAAATTGATACGGCCCGCAACATAAGGCTGCCAAGCTTCCGCATAGACTTTTTCAGTGACAGGCGCCATCACCGCAGCCGTTATAAAAAGTGCAAGTCCGATGAGAACCGCATTGGGCGGGGTTGTGACCAATCCCATGGCCTGTCTCAGCAGCGACAATACAATGAGGATACGGGTGAAGCTCGTCATCAACATCAACATCGACGGAAGAAACGATAAGGCCGTTAATAGCAGTACGGTTTGCACCGGCACCGAATAGCTCGTGCCGCCACCCTTGCTTGGAACCGCCTCGAAAAGCGGAATCGACTGTGCCCAAAGATCGTTCGGACCAAACATGAGCAGCGTGCAAAACAGGACCAAGGTCGATCCCAGAAAACGCTGACTGAACGCAGAACGCTGGAAACGACCTTGAGCGGCGTGCTGTGTACGCTCAGCTTCGGTAGCCTGCCTGCGATCGATCACTGAAATCGACTGACTCGTAACACCAAGCACCAGAACCTCTTCCCCATGCAAAACCTCGACAAGGCGTTCCCTCTGCCCAAGCGGGGTTGTTGACAAAACCTGTAAAGCACCGAGTGAGACGGGTCTGCGCCACTGGCGTGCAAGGAGCCCCAGGACAACAGCAATCACAGCGACCAGCAGTAAGAAAATAATGCTGGCGCTGGCTGTTTCCATATGAACAATCCGACTTTGAAATGCCGGAAAGAATCAGGCGCCCTAACGATTCAGTTTGCGCAAACGCTCGGTGGGCGTCACGATGTCGGTGAGACGAATGCCATAGCGATCATTCACGATGACGACCTCGCCCTGAGCAATCAAACAGCCGTTTACCATGACGTCGAGCGGTTCGCCGGCTAAAACATCGAGTTCGACAACTGAACCGTAGGAAAGCGCGAGCAAATTCCTGATTTGCATCTTGGCCCGGCCGAGTTCAACGGTGACATTGACGGGAATATCAAGCACCAAATCAATATCGTTTACACCACCGTCAGCGCCACCGATATCAAAATTATCAAAGTTGACCGACTGGGCATCACCCGACAAACCGCCAGAAGATTCGTTGCTCATTTATTTCTCCATGCCAAACTTGAATTCATCGTCATACTTCTGCGGGCCAAGCAACTGCTTGTTCTTGAGCCCGAGGCTGACGAAATCGGTTGGATTGCGGATCTCTTCAACCCGCAACGCATAGCGTCCGTTTTTCACGCCATATTTACCACGAATCATCGGGACACGATTCACATAGGCGGTGATCGGATCCTGCACTTCGATCGGTATAATTTCACCTACGTTAAGCGACAAAATATCACCCAGAACCATCTTTTTCTCGGCCAGGATCGCAGCCATTTCCACCTCAGCGGTCTGCATCTCGCTTTCCAGCGCACCTGTCCACTTGGTGTCGGTCTCCATCTGAAAACCAACGGATTGGGCGAACAAGGTAGCCTTTAATGGTTCAAAAACCCAGAACGGCACACAAAAATCAACGTCGCCAGCGCGACCATTGATGTCGATGGTGAACTTGCAATGCAAGACCATCTCATCGTTGCCGGTGATCTTGGCAAACTGGAAGTTACCTTCCGAACGCACAAAGTCGAACTTCAGTTCATAGACCTGGCGCCACGCCTTCTCATACTCGGCAAGCACCATGTCGACAAAACGCCGCACAATCCGCAACTCGGTCGCGGTGTATTCCTTGGGCACAATCTTGGGTTCGAGGTGACCTTCGCCCCCGAACATATTGTCGATCGTGAGATAAATGACCGCCGGATCCACAATCCAGCAGGCCACGCCAC
>Ga0214921_10009115_pt1 | contig 12641 bp, 3 predicted proteins | sample LL1505_MetaG_FD_177992 | JGI IMG/M metagenome (GOLD analysis project Ga0214921, IMG submission 177992) | Freshwater microbial communities from Lake Lanier, Atlanta, Georgia, United States - LL-1505 | ecosystem: Environmental > Aquatic > Freshwater > Lake | place: USA: Georgia | collected 2015-05-28 | reverse complement strand
TGTGTATCTGTGACATCAACAATGGCAAAGTCTGTTGTTGATTGGCTTTGTATTTTAAAATTACCAACTTGAATGCTTCCAGTACCAGTTGCTACAATTCTTTCAGAACTAATTGTCCAACCATTTGAAAAACTTCCAATATATCCACTGCCTGCACTTATTTTTCCAGTAATCTCTGCATCTGTTGCAAATACTTTACCTGCTACTGTTACTCTAAATTTATTTGCTGTATCATTTGGACCTGTTCCATTGCCCGCCCAAAATACAGAATGAGTTACATCGTTTCCTGGACTATTAATACCAGCCTTATAAGTACTAATAGATGAGTTTGAAACAGCAATATATCCGTTGGTTGAATCTATTTCTATATTACCTTTTCCAGATATTGCAGTCTTAGAAATACTACTTGCTGATACGTCCCAGCCTCCAATATTTGCAGAGGCAGTAGTTAGTTTTCCATTACTTGCATCAATTGTTGTAATACCTGATACAGAAGATGAGTTAAATGTTAAACCTGAAGAGTTTAAAATATATCCAGCACCGACAATGCTACCTGCAGATATAGTTCCTGAATACAAAGAGCCTCCAGAAATTATTCCAACATTGCCCGCAAAATATCCACTTCTTGCAGTTATGTCTCCATCAATTGCAAATGTAGATCCATTCCACTGTATGTAGTTTGTTGTACTTCCGCCTACTTTTAATGAGGCAGATTGTGCTGAGTCTATGTACCAATAGTTATGTGCATTAAATACTAAACCTCTTTTACCAGTATCTACTCCGTACCCAAACTTAAATGTTCCAGTGTCAGTTCCACTTACTCCTGCTTGAAAAAACCCTGTGGTTGAAACATTTGTTCCTATAAAAGGAGTTCCACTAATTGCAACATTTGATCCAGCAACGTAAGAAGTAGACGTGTTATTATATTCATCATATGTGGCAACTGCAATTTCATATGTTAGCCCTGCGCCTAAACCAGATAGCCTGTACGAAGTTCCAACCCCTGGTGAGTCAGCATAAGAGTATGATGATACAGGACTTGTTACTGGTCTATATCTTATTCTGTATCCACGAATACCGCCAGTTGTGACGGAAGCCCAAGAAATATCTGCAAAACCATTAAACCCAATTGTTCCAGTAGTATCTAATCCGCCTGTTGTTGTAACTGTTGCTACATCTGCTGGTCCTGTTGTATCTGCTACAACTGGGTTTGTTGGAGTAACTTTATAGGCAGTTGAAAATGGTGTTGTAAGTCCCGCGTCAGAATAAAATCTTGCCTTAACCCAACGTGCATTAAAGTTAAAAGTAATAATATTTGCTGGATTTACTACTCCAAAATATGACCTAAGATAGGTAACTCCTGTTGGGGCAGTAGCACTTGCTGACTCATACTCTACAACTTCAATTGAGTTATATCGTGCCTCAGTTGGTGTGGTATAGGCAACGCTATAACCAGCATTGATTGCTGTTACAGTAATTGTTGGGGTTGGTAAATCTAGTATATAGGTAGGAATAGATGAGACACATGCTGTACTACTTTTATTATAAAATGGATCTATTGATAAAACGCAGATGGCTGTAAATACTGTTCTTTGGATTCCAAACATTGATTCGTTTAGTGCTTTTGTTACTGTAAGGGTTTGTGCGGTTTGAGTTCTATTTACTAAAAATGATTGAAGGGGTGTTTGCTTTGTTACTCCATCTGCGGTTAGTTCAACTATAAATTCAGATATCGTTGAATTTAATGAGTCCAAATAATCCCAGTTAAAACCAATTACTAGATCATCTCCAGACCAAGATGCAGTAACACTTGATACTGCAGTTGGCGTAACTGCTCCGTATCCTGATTTATACCCTGGAATTCCATTAGAAGGAGGAACATATTGCTGTTCTTTTATTCCAACGGGACTTGGCGAGCCTGTTACCCCCGTAATATTGGAACTATTGGTTCCTCCAGCAACTAATAATTTTCCATCAAAACCAACAATATCAATTTCTGAACCTTGGCGTGATTTTGTTTGTGAAACTTTATTCCATGCTACTCTAGGGTCATCAGCACTTATTGGTACCGTAGCATTTTTTGCAACGCTTTTGCCACTTTTATATTTTGAGTTCATGGCTGTTCCTAATTATTTTGGACCTGTTGCTTGCCAATTTAAATAAAAGGTTCCAGTTAACTTGTTAGTGGTTGAAGTGCTGTTTGCCAAAGTTATTCTAAAACTAAACTGAGATGCAGTCACATTAAAAATATTAAAAACAATATTGTGTAAAGTAGTTGAAAGTGATCCTATTGATGTATGCCCAAACTGAAGTGCTCCAGTAATAATTGGTTTTGCACTAAAAGCGGTAGTTCCAGATACTCCATCTATAAAAGATATGTCTCCATAAACAATCTGATTGGTGTTAAGATCAGATGCGTCTGCTACAACAACTTTTGTTCTGCCATAAAGTATTTTTTGTGCACCTGGATTATATTCATGGACTACATTGCTGTCACTGTTCCAGTCAACAGTCCCAGAACCCTGAACACCAAAGTTATTTGTAATAGAGCTAATACTATCGCTGTGTTGATTAACAACATTAATTACTTGTTGCCAAGCACCAAGGTCTATAATGTTTGGATCTGATATTTTTACATAAGGCATTCTTTTTCTCCTATTTCATCAATTATACCACAGCGCATCTTAGTCATTTACTGTATCCTTTTAAGTCCCAGCCTTGTTTCAAGGCCTTGGTTAAATGAATGAGATACAAAATGAACAAAATATTTTTGTTGATTTATTCCATTTAGAGAGTATGTTAGCGTAATGATATCTCCAATTTGAATAAGCGGATTTCCAAATATGTCAAGGTTAGCATCTTTTGAAAAACCTTCAATACCCATTTGTACGGTCTTGAGCATTCTTTGTGCTGCCTGTTTTGATTGAATCCATTCCGAGTCTAGTTGTGCTACTTCTGAACTATTAGATTGATCAATTAGCACCTCTAAAATTTCAGGATCTGAAGGGGCTACAATTTCGTGTGTCCATAAGTTAAGGTTGATTGTAAACTGGTCAAGGGAGTCTGCGTCTTTACGTAAAAATACCATATTGGAGGAGTTATTTGCAATTGCCATCTTTGCTCTAAAGCCTGTGTTAATTGGTGTTGAATAAGAAAGAGAGTATTCGTCAATTAACTTTTTTTGGTAATTTTTTTGATCATCTTGGTCAGTTCCTGGAAAATAATACCACATATATTCAACTGGTAGAACATCAACCGATACTGCTGCAGGAGTTGTATACTGAACATCATAATAATTAATACCTGCTACTTCAGGCGTTGTTTGCATTAGATAAGTAATTGAATTTGAATATAGTGGCTGGTCTTGAATTAATCCATTTAAAAATTCTCTATCTTGATAAAAATAACTAACACTTCTTTCTGTTAATGCTTTTTCTGTTGCATGAATTTCTCTAAGTGCTGCAGGAGAAACTCTTGTTCCCTGATCAAAATATTCTGGTTCTGCGTGTAGATTTGGAGGCATTACGGGAGACATTGATGCATGAAATCCAAACTTAGATCCTACTTGAATGCTAGTATCAAAGTATGGCTTTTGTCTCATGCCTGTTAAATTATTAACTTCAGTTGCTTTCCAGCCAGAACCTCCAGGATTTGTGTTCTCATCGTAATCGTCTGTTTTAAATTCTTGCCATCCAACTATCTCCACGTTGTTTAAAAATATTGACAATATTACCTTATTATCTGCTACGGTACCGTTTTCTCCATCTGAGCCATCTGAAATAGTTGTCACTACTTTAAGGTTAAAGGGATTATCTGTTACATAGGAGTATTCGTAGTTTTTGCCAACCAAAGTTTTTTTAATTATTTTAGAAAAATTATTTACAATACTTGTACACTCTCCAGTAACTTCTGACCAGAACATTACGTCATTTGATATGTCTCTTGCTAGCAATAAATATTTATATTGTGGAGGACTGTAAAGTGTTCCTGGTGTCCTTGGATCTTCTAGGTTGTATCTTACAAGTTCAATAAAGTAGGCTCCTGCAGAATTTGTTGTACTTGCCATATTAAAAAATAAACCAGCAGAAGCAACAGACTGATCTGGCATATCAAATTTTACAGAATATGTGTTATATCCTATGTTTGTTTCAGTTGTTGGATATACAAGAAGTCTTTCTGTCCCGCCATACAGAGTTTCGCTAACTTTTATTTTTTTAATACTTGGCAAAGAACTTTCACCAGCATTACCATCTATTATAGATGTGTATCCTGATGATGCAGTTAATGCAAGTGTTGAGTCATTAAACTTTTTTTCAGAAAGCCCTTTGCTGGCAAGCGTAGTAATTCTTTTGTGTGCTGCTGGCACTGTTCCAAATAATCCACGTTGAACATTGGTAATATTTCCAGTAGGAGTTACTACAACTTCATAGTCAAATGGGACTGTTGCTTCTCCACCAGAAGTATATGTTCCTGTAGCAGTATCCACAACTGAAAAAGAAGTATTTGTTCTGCTAGATATAATTCCATTTATATTATATGCTTTGGGATTAACGCCAGTGATACTTACCTTTTGTCCTATCTTAAAGCTATTGGCTGCTGTATATACTACTGCACTTCCACTTCTAGCAACATTTGTAATAGTTGCATAAGAAGTTTTTAAACCAACATTATTTTTTTTAATAAAATTATTTATTTCCGATTGTAACTCTATATCATTTTTTATTGAAACCGTAATTGGGCTTTCTCCAAGTTTGCCAATTGTGTATTCTTTATAAAGAAATGAAACAATTTCATTTTCAATAAACGCATACCCATTGGCATCACGATTAAATGTATGAAAAATGTTTTGAAGATCATTAACATTTATTTGAAAAGTATTTGAATTTTTTTCCATATCACCATTAATATAATTAAAGCCTACAGAGTCTATACTTTGTTGCTGCCATACAACATCATTAGATGTTGCATAAAGAAAAGATGGAGAATTTTTGATCATTGGGTCTGTAACATTTTGTAAAGAAGGAGATTGTTTGACTTTTGGAACCTGATATCTTAAAGAAATCTTTCCTGGTTTTGCTTTATTAGAAATAGAAAAACCACCCTGTTTAACATTAAAATCAGATAGTGATAAGGTAGAAGCATTAGAAGATAAAATATTATGTAAACTTAAGAACTTCATAATTCCGTACTCATCAATATAAGCACCAATTTGATAAGCAACAAAGATCTTGTTAAGTGTATCTATAATGGTTGAGTCTTTTGAGTTGCAATAAAAATAAGATATGTCCATTGGATTTGCTTTATTATTGCAGATATTATAAAGAGAATCATAGTCATAGTCTGTAAATCCAGATAGGTCAAGTATGTTAGTAATTATCTCAAATATGCTTTTTAAGTTAACTACATAGTCTGGTGCTGGCGTATATTGTAAATACCTTGAAATATCAAAACACTGAATAGAGACTGTCTCTATATCTGACTCATCCCAAGAGTCTGAATAAAACACTCCCCCAGGAATATAGTTATTTGTAGACGTTACAGTATTTGCGGATAGATCAGAGTGTTGGAAAAGATTAAAATTAACATAGAACTTAATATTTTTTCTTAGTATACTTGAAAGTACTGTAGATGCGCTATCGCTTTGACTAGAAAAAATATTAACAATCTCATTATTATTTAAAAGGGGTATTGCTGATAAGTCTATATTGCAGCCATTAGCATTTATAGAAGCAATTGGAAGTACACTATCTTGTCCGTCTAAAGATTTATCTATTGTGATATTTTGAACAAAACTTGACAGGTCTACCTCAAGCCTTGGAGAAACCTCAACTAATTGCATCTTAGATAAATCACTAACAGCATTAGCATTGTCATAAGCAGAAAATTCAGATCTATTTGTTTTTGACACTTGAGATACTGATAGGGATGTTAAAGACATTGTTTTGCTTATAGACCCCGAATTTGTAAAACTAGGCATAGTTGACCACTTGGTCTTTGTCCAAGCCGTACCAGTCCAGTAGAGGGTTAATAGACCCGTTGTAAAGCTATCTGCGTTAGTAGGCATGGTTATAGTTTCGCTGCCATCAACAGTAATAAAAGAATTATTTACCTTTATTTTTATAGAGGGTATTGTTGCCAGTGTATTAAACTTAACAATGATTTTATTGGTAAGAATACCCTTTTCATATTTGGCTGTTACCGTATTGCTTGTGCCATCTGAAACAAAATATTTATAAGGAGCAATGTCTGTAGGCAAAGAACTCTTTAATGCTGGTACTGGAGGGGATGCTAGAAAAAATGAAGGCATTTGTGTAATAGAACTAATTGGAGAATAAGTGGCTGCCGTATAGCCAGTTAGCGTAGGGGAAGTTATTTTTCTATAGTTACTAGGAAATGCACAGTTTGTATTGCCAGAAGACACATAAGATTCTCCTGGTCTAAAATATGTAAAGACGCTATCGGTAGGCCAAAAAGATCCATATTTGTAGTCTTCATAAGATGTTTTATATACTTCTGGAACTGTAAAATATATTGTTGGATTATCAGTCATGCCACTCAAAACATTAAAATTAATTCTATAGGTAAATGAAGATATGGTATCTGATTCTGATTGTGATGTTCCAATATATGTAGTAATTTTAGTCCAGCCAAGAGAACTAACTTCTTCTTGACTTGATCCAAATTGAGTTTTTGTTCCTTCAGCAAAAGCATTAGCCATAATTGGCATAGAGTTATTTGTTTTTACATAAGTAATAATCTTATAAGCATCTCCGCCATTAGCAGTTACGGAGTATTGTAGAAACCCCTGTCCATTTGCCATAGTAAATTTTTTAGTTGTAAAATTAGGTTTTGATTCACCTGTAGTTGCAGAAGCAAGAGTGCCCGTAGAAGATGGGGATGCTAGTGTCATGGCTGTAATGTCGCCTGCAATAGTTACATATGGCGGATTAAATAAATTATGATTCCATTCAGCAGAAACAATTGGCACCAAACCAACTGAATCAGAATTAGTAAATATTGAAGAGTTAACGGTGTCTAGCATTATATCTCCGTAAATTCAATACTTATATCTACATAGTCTGCTATTGGAGTTCTTTTTACAAGAGTTTTTGCAAATGAAGTTATAAAAACGCTATATGTTCTAGATCCTGTCGCATTTGTTGTAGTTGATTCTGTTAGTGCTGTTTTAAAATTAGCACCCGATTCATCTGGAATTGCACCTACAGCAGGATCTGCATTAAGTTTAGACTCAATAACCTTAACGTAGATTGGAATACCAGCATTAGCATTGTAAAATGATTCCATCCATGCTGCACCATAGTTGCCATCTGCTGTTTCTGCTGTTTTGGTTGGCAAAAATGCCCAAGATGTTGAAACCTTATGTTTTTTAGCAACTACATATTTTCTCAGAGATCCATTAGCCATGCGTGAAGATGACTCAATCATCTCTACATCTATCTGAACAGAATCTCTATTGTGGTCTGTTAGTTTGTACCAGGTTGATCCATCAAGAGATACCTGTATGCCTGCTTGAATCTTATATGCCATTAGGCTCTCACCGCATTTGACTTGTTATTTTTTGAGGTTTCAACTTTAAGCCTTCTAATAACCTGATCTGCTATCTCATTTGGGTTTGAACTTCCACCATTTATAGTCATATCAATATTATACACTGTACTGCCTGTTGATGTACTAGAGTTTGAAACTCCAAGTTTTTGATTATTAATTGCATCCATAAGTCCAACACCGTAGGTTTTTACTGATGCTGCTTTTACTATGTATTCTCCATTAGATACCCGAAGTTGTGGCATTCCACCTTGTTCAAATTTAGCAATAATAGAATCAGAAATTCCTGTGCCTGGACCACGAATAAGTCCACCCATTGCTTTACCTTTTGCTTTTGCTAAAGCTGCTTTTGCGTTAGTAACTCTAACATCTGTTGTCATATCAGATATTATATTTTCTAATTCTGTTATTCTTTTATCACGAGCAAGAGATTCTGTCTCTTTATTAAAATCTGATGATTGCTGTGATTTTTGTTGATTAATGATTGCTGCGCCAATATAATTTCCAGATATTTTTGCTTGGGTTGCATCTTGCTGTAGTTGAGTTAACCTTTGTTGATAGTCATACTGTCTCTTAAGTTCATCATTTGTTTGATTAATTATATCTCGTTTTGTTTTTAATATATCAAGTTCATCTTGTAGTTTAGCAATTGCAAGTTTTGCTTCTTTAGAAAGAACGTCACTACCAGCACCATCTCGATTGATTTTACTATCAGGAGATTTAATTGGTTGGCCTGTTATTGGATCATATTGAGGCTTTGTTGCTTTAAGGCTAAGATCTGCTACGACTTTTGCTCTTCCTTCTGAAGAGTTAAGGAATTTAAGCATTTCACTACGGACTACCCCACTAGTACCTGACAGTCTCTTTTGAATTTCTGCATCAATTGCTCCTGAATCTGCACCAATGCCAGCCATCTCAGTTACATATGTAGTGATTGCTTGCTTACGAACAGTTTCTGGAAGAGACATAAAGTATGCCCAGTTATCAGAAATAGCTTTTACCTGATCAAAACTAAGACCTATACTTTCTATCTGAGTAGTCTTTACTATTGGGTCTGGAAGATTTTGAATTGCTCTCAGTCTTCGGCTAAGCATTTCTAGTTTTGCAAAGCCATTAGTCTTTAGGTACAAATTAACATCAAAATCTTTGCCAGCCATTTCAGATATCTTTGTAAGGGTTGACTGAATATCCCCAAACTTGGCTTTATCTTCTACAGCATTTATTTTTATAAAAAGTTCTTTTTGAATTGTTGGACTTTCTACCATTGCTAGGCTTCCAATAAGCCCAACAGTTTCATCAATTCCTCTTGTAGATATTCCTAGGTCTATTTGCTTGTTTAGTGTTTTTTCATCACCTTTAAACATTTTCATTAACGCAGTAAGTATTGTTGGGTTAGTTCCTGATGCAGCAATAGCATTAATTTTAACTTCTAAATTTTTGTTTGCAAGATTTTTAGTTGCATCTAAAAATGCAGGAACTTGACTTTCTAATTGGGTACCTTTAAATTTTGCACTAACTTGTTTTTTACTTGCTTCAATAAATGCAGTTTGTACAGGGTTGTTTGAACCTGTTCCAAGGTTTTGTGCTTTATTAGAAGTTTTATTAAAAGCTATTTCTTGGTCTTTTAATATTTTAGTAATCTCTGATCCAAGTTTAATGTTATCTGTTTTATTTTTATTGGTAAGAATATCAATTTCTTTTTGAGCAACAATACGATCTTTTTCTGTTTTTGCAATATTTTTCTTTGTTTGCAAAACTTGTAAATCTTTTTGATATTGAACCTCTGTTGCATCAACCTGTGCTTTTGCTAATTCTAAAGTTTGTGAATATAATGAAGCAGAAGCTGCTGCTGCCAATTTGTTACTAGAGTTATCTCGTGTTTTTGTTCCTTGTCTTTGGTAATAAGTTTTTCCTTCTGGAAGTATTCCTCCTGCAGCAAGTCCTGCAAAATTAGATTGTTCATTAATTATTTTTAATCTAACATTTAGTGGATCCTTTAAAATATTTGCACCATCTGGTCCAATAATACTTGTTAGTTGACCGCTAATAGCAGGATATAAAGTCATGTCTTGGAAGTCAATTGATATCTGTCGAGCAATATCTCCTGCTTGGATCCCATCAATCACACCATCAGAAACATAGCCAGAGAGTTGTAAGGCAAATTGTTTTACTGCACTTGATCTGTTTATTAATAGGTCGTCAGCAAAACCTTTAGATATTTCTTTGCCAATTGCAGAACCCATAAAGTTGGTTCCAAATTGTTGCCCTGCACGATTATACTGCTTACTAAATGCATCTGGAGAAGAGTCTGCTCTTCTTCTTGCCATTATTTCTGAAGCACCAACTTTATCAGTAATCTCTCCAATGCTCTTCATTCTGTTTGTAGTTGCAGAAATAGAATCAATGTAATCTGATTGTTTTTGTGCCATCTTTTTATTATTAGCATCAATAAGTTTTGCGCCTACAACCAAAGCACCAATACCTGCTACTAATGCAACCCAAGGGTTCATAAGCATTGGAAGTAATGCAACAATACCTTGCAAACCAAACACTAATGGCATTATCTTTTGAGCAAGCTCTCCAATATTTCCACCAGCAAATGAGGCAGCAATTGTTAAACCACTCATTGCCCCAATACCTAGGCCTGCTTTGTTGCTAAATTGTTGAACTTTTTCTTTTGAGGTAATTAACTCTTTAGAAGTTTTATCCATAGAGTCAGTGAGTTTTGTCTGTGATGCTATAAGTTTTTTTGCCGCATTATGGGGAATGCCAAGCTTGGCTGCTAAAATTTGTGATTCTTTAAGTCTCATTTGCTGAGAAATATCTCCAACACTTACACCAGTTGCAGCAGGGGCATCTGCATAACCTGGGAGCATCGTTCTTCCGCCAAATCTAGAACTTACAAATCCTCTTGGCTTTTGAACAATTCTTTTGCCTGCAGGAACCTGAGTCATAACTCTATCTGATGCTTTACCAGTACTTGATACAATATTGTTAGGCTTTGCCTTACCCTTGATTGATGTTACTTCTCCCGTTTTATTATCCTGCAACGCTTCTTTCTTAGTTGCAAGAACAGAAGAGTGCATCTTGTGATATTCTCTCCAGTTAACCTTCTTGCCTTCTTCAAGTCTTGCAATCATTCCAGAGTAAACTGTTCTTTCTGCAGGGCTAAGGTCAAAATTAGATATTGTTGATTTAAGTTTTGGAAGTACTCTATCAATCTCTTTTATCATATTATTATGATATTCGTCTGCAGTCATTCCTTTAGGAACATCAAGTGTTGATTCGGCAAAGAATTTCTTTGCTCCACCCTTTACACCAAGTAAATTAATTTTTGCCTGTTCTGCCATAGAAGGCATAGTTTTAGCAAAATCTCTTTTACCAGAAGCTTTTTCAAATACTCCTGCTGTTCCAACATCTGCAAGTACATTTCCAGAAAGATTACCTCTTCCTAGATCTTTATCCCCACGAAGGTTGGCGGCAACAAGTTGTTTAAAGTATTCATTTTTTGTAAACCTGTTAGTCATATTATTTGGATCAAACTTAGGATCAAAAGCAGATTCTAAAACAATAAGCTTTCTTTTACCTGCTGGATCTGTTGGGTCAAGCATGGTTCTAATTTCTTGTTTAGGTGAATCTAAACCATGAACATCTCTTGCAATAATAGTTGCTCTTTGTTCAGCCAAGGCTGCTTTTGCATCCATTACTGGTTTAACAAATACTTTCGTGCCATCTGGCTTTTGATAAATACCGCCAAGACCCTTGACTGGAAAACTATGTCCCGTTGTTGGTGATATCTGAGTTCCAAAATTTGTAGGTGCTTGCTTACCTAAAGGAGTATTTCTTATATCTTTATCTATCTGCTTCATTATCTGCTGAGAATCGCTGCCTGCTTTAACATTTTTTTCTTGTTCTGCTAAAAGTGTCTTAGTCTTGATTGCTTTTTCTGCTTTGCTTGATGCTGGTGGAGTTTCTGCCAATGTCTTTATTGGTGCTGCATAAAAACCAGTCTTAGCCCTATAGTCTGTTCCAGCAATTACGGCATGTGCTTGAGTAGATTGTGGATTTTGAATTATGTCATATTGAGCAATGGCTCTAAGTGTTTTTGCTGCATCTGCTGTAATTGGATGTGTTCCACCCTGAAGTTTTTGAAGTTCTTTTCTATTAATTCCAAGTTCTTGTAATCTTGCATCAGACATTTTAAGCAAGTCTGTCCCAACTTTACCCTTTACAGTATTTACATAATTGTTTACATATCCTAAATCAGCAACAACTTTGTTGGCTGACCAATCCTTTATTCCATTAACTCTTTTATCTTCAAGGTGAGATGCTTGAAGGCTAAACATATTTCTTTCTTGTCCTGGAGTTAATGAAATTCCTTGTTTTTTAAGTGCCTCTTTAATTGCTTCTACTTCATTTGCAAACCCTGGTTTGTTTTTTTCTAGAAGTTTAGATATTGATCTTGGTGCACCAGTTGTTATTGTTTTTCCACCTAATATATGTTTAAAAACTCTGCTTTTTGTTAATGGCTTTTCTTGATCTTGCAAAGACTGTAGCCTGTTAGATATTACCCTTGATGCTTCCGCAACTCCAACTCCACCAGGATTTTTTGCTAAATCAATATCACTGTTTATAGCCTTAATTAAATTTTCTGCTGTTTTTTGAGTTTTTGTTTGAAAAGTTTTACCTTCAAAATTAACGGTTCCTGGTTTATCCCCTGCACTTGCAACACCAAAATTATACTTTTTAATGCTACCAGACACCATTGCGTCAATGATTGGTTGGTATTGTGGATCTTGTGCAATAGGGGCTGGAATAACTGCTTCTCCAGGAGTAAGCATGGATGCTACAGAATCTTCGTTTCCTGTTCCTGGAACATATGTTGCGCCTCTTGCAAACTTCTTTGGTGTTTTTCCACCCCTAGGTGTAGGCATCATCATTCCTGGATTAGCCCTAGCAAAGTTTGCTGCTGCTACAGTTGCTTCAACGTATGCATTTCTTAATGCCCTTACCGCTGAAGATTCTGCTGTAAATGATTGTGTGAGTCTTGTATGTGCTTGATTTAGTGATGCCGC
>Ga0214921_10009114_pt1 | contig 12642 bp, 9 predicted proteins | sample LL1505_MetaG_FD_177992 | JGI IMG/M metagenome (GOLD analysis project Ga0214921, IMG submission 177992) | Freshwater microbial communities from Lake Lanier, Atlanta, Georgia, United States - LL-1505 | ecosystem: Environmental > Aquatic > Freshwater > Lake | place: USA: Georgia | collected 2015-05-28 | reverse complement strand
GCGGGATGCGAAACGCCATGCCCTGGCAGCTGCCACCGCTGAGCAGCGCAAACACCAGGCCCGGGCAATCGGGTGTACCGCGGTTGATGCGGCTCCACATCTTGAGCGCCCGGTGGTAGCCATGCAGCCGCGCCAGCCGCTGTTCGGCCGCCTCAAACTCAGGCCGCCAGATCAGCGAGGCATAGCCAAACACCCACAGGTCCTGCTCGCCGCCCCAGTCACGCAGCGCCTGCACCAGCATCGGCGCCGGGTCACGCAGGACGGGTGGCTGTGTGTGCATCGGCCGCCCGCCGTTGGTGGCGTGCCAGCCAGAGCAGGCCGGCGCCAATGAGTGCCACGGGCAGCAGGGAGCCCTGGTTGAGCAGCGTCCACCCCTGTGTGGTGACGAGCAGGCCGGAGCCAAACGAGCTCAGCGCCATCACCGCAAAGACGCAGAAGTTCAGTGCGCCTTGCGCCCGGTCTTTTTCTTCCGGGGCATAGGTTTGCATTGACAGCGTGGTGCTGCCGGTGAACAGGAAGTTCCAGCCCACGCCCAGCAACAGCAGTGCCGCCACAAACTGATGCAGTGCCACCCCGGTCAGCGCCACGGTAATGCACAGCGCCATCAGCGCCACGCCAACGCCCATGATGGTCAGCGTGCCAAAGCGTTTGATCAGGTGACCAGTGAAGAAGCCGGGGCCAAACATGCCGATCACATGCCACTCCAGCACCAGCGCGGTGTCGCCAAAGGGCAGGCCGCACTGCTGCATGGCCAGCGGGGTGGCGGCCATCAACAGGTTCATCACGCCGTAGCCCAATGCCCCGGCGGCCGCAGCCACCATGAACACGGGTTGACGCATGATGACACCCAGGGGCCGGCCGCCGGCGCCGGCTTTCTTGGCAGGCGTTGGCGGGAACTCGATCAGCGCCATCACCACCATCGACAGCAGCGCTACGCCGGCCAGGGCCAGGTAGGCACCCGCAAAGGGCACGCCCAGCAGGGTGCGGGTGTGGTTGGCCAGGTTGGGCCCCACCACCGCACCCATCAAGCCACCGGCCATCACCAGCGACACGGCTTTTTCTCGCCAGGCTGGCGGCGCCAGTTCGGCGGCCGCAAAGCGGTACAGGTTGCCATTGGCGCTGTAGTAGCCGGCCACCACGGTGGCGGCGCACAGCAGCCAGAAATTTTTGTCAAACACCGCCCACGCGCACAGCAGGCTCGACGCCAGGGCCACCAGCAGCCCCAACTGGAACGAGCGCTTGCGCCCAAACCGGGTCTGCGTGGCCGCCACCAGGCTGGTGGACAGGGCGCCGCCCACCACGTAGCCCATCACCGGCAGCGTGGCCATCCAGCCCAGTGGTGCCAGGCTCAGGCCCACCAGGCCATTGATGGCGATAAAGACCACGTTGTTGGTCAGGAACAGGCCCTGGCACAGGGCCAGCAGCCACAGCGGCCGGCTCATGAACCCTCCGCCGTGTTCAGGCGCAGGGCAGCGGCGCGGCGGTGGCCTTCCATGCCCTCGGTGGCGCTTTGCCGGATCGCCGGCGGCGCCACCGCCTGCACCCCGGTCTGGTCCAGCCACTGGTGGGTGGCGATCTTGACAAAGGAGCCGACCCACAGGCCGCCGGTGTAGCGGCCGGCCCGCAGGGTGGGCAGGGTGTGGTTGGTGCCGCAGCACTTGTCGGAATACACCACGCTGGCGCGCGTGCCGATGAACAGCGAGCCGTAGTTGCGCAGCTTGAGCGCCATGGCGTGCGGCTCCGCGGTATGCACCTGCAGGTGTTCGGCGGCAATGAAGTCGGCGTAGGCGATCAGCGTGGCCTCGTCCGGCACCAGCACAATTTCGCCAAAGTCGCGCCAGGCCGGCCCGGCCACGTCGGCCGTGGGCAGCCCGAGCAACTGTTGCTCGACCTCGCGCAGCGTGCCTTCGGCCACACGGCGGCTGGTGGTGATGACGCCGACCCGGGTGTGCACATCGTGCTCGGCCTGGGCCAGCAGGTCGGTGGCCAGCATGTGCGGGTCGGCACTGTCGTCGGCCACCACAAAAATCTCGCTCGGGCCGGCCAGTTGGTCGATGCCGACCTGGCCGAACACCTGTCGCTTGGCTTCATTGACGTAGGCGTTGCCGGGGCCGACGATTTTGTCCACTGCCGGCACCGAGGCCGTGCCGTAGGCCATGGCGGCAATCGCCTGCGCACCGCCGATGCGGAAGATGCGGTCGGCGCCGGCCAGGTGGCAGCCGGCAATCATGGCCGGGTGGGCATTGGGCGGCAGGCAGGCAATGACCTCGTCGCAACCGGCCACCTTGGCCGGCACCAGTGTCATCACCGGCGCCGACAGGATGGGGTAGCGGCCGCCCGGCACGTAGGCGCCGATGCGCTCGATCGGGATCACCCGGTGCCCCAGGTGTACGCCGGGCAGGGTTTCCACCTCCAACGGCAGCATGGTGGCCAGCTGCGCCTGGGCAAAGGCCTTGACGTTGGCAATGGCAAATTCGGTGTCGGCGCGGGTTTGTGGATCGAGTGCAGCCAGCGCCGCCAGCCGCTCAGCGTGTGTTACTTCCAGCGCCTCACCGCTGTAGCGGTCAAAGCGCAGCGCGTACTCGCGCACTGCCGCGTCACCCCGGCTGCGCACCTGGGCAATGACGTCTTGCACCACGGCCTCGACCGCGCCGAGCGCCGCGTTGCCGGCCGGGGCGGGCGATTTGATGAACTCGACGGGGTGACGAAATTGGGTCATAGGGGCTTTCGGTTGGGGGGTCAACAAACAGGTGTGGGAGAGATACCGGGTGCGGGGCCTCAGAGCAGCAGCGCCGCCAGTGCGGCCAGCGCAGCGGTTTCGGCGCGCAGGGTGCGCTGGCCCAGGCTGACGGCCACAAAGCCGCAAGCCAGCGCCGCTTCTTCTTCGGTTGGGCTCAGGCCGCCTTCGGGGCCGGACAGTAGGGTGATCGGCAGTTCTGGCGCCAAGGTCACCACCGCGTCCCGCAGCCTGGGGCTGTGCGGCCGCAGTGACAGAAGCAGCCGGGTGCCTGCCGGCGCCGCCGACAGGCCAGCCAGCCAGGCGGCCAGCGTGCTGACTGGTTGTACCGGCGGCACACGGTTGCCGCCGCATTGTTCGCTGGCGGCCACCGCCACGCTGTGCCAGTGGGCCACTTTTTTTTCGGCGCGTTCGCCGCTCAGGCGCAGCACGCTGCGTTCGCTCATCAGTGGCTGCAGCGCGGTGACGCCGAGCTCGGTGGCTTTTTCCACCAGCCAGTCCATGCGCTCATTGGCCGGCATGCCCACCGCCAGTGTCACTGACCGCTGCGCCGCGCGGTCCAGTGGCTGATGGGCGCCGATGCGCACCTGCACGTCGCTGCGGCCCATCTGCGTCACGGTGGCCGCAAACTCGCCGCCCTCGCCGTTGAACAACGTCAGCGCCTGGCCCGGCTGCAGCCGCAGCACCTGCACATGGCGCGCCGCCTGCGCCGGCAGGCTCAGCAAGGCATCGGGCTGCAGCGATGCCGGGCAATAAAAACGAGGCATGGCGGGTAATGCTATTTAAAAAATAGCAAACAATGCTTGCTGGACGTGGCCTGGGGCCTGATTTGACTCATCTCTTGGTCAGACCCGGCCAAAGGCGTAGCCATTGGCGGCGGTTACGCCTTCGAGCTGGTCCAGCAGCCGCAACAGCGGTTTGAGCTCGCGGTAGCGGCCGCAGGTGGCGCGGATGTAGGCCATGAAGCGCGGCGTGTCGGCCAGGTACTGCGGCTTACCGTCGCGCAGCGTCAGTCGGGCAAAAATGCCGGCCACCTTGAGGTGGCGTTGCAACCCCATCCACTCCACGCCCCGGTAAAACTCGCCAAAATCATCGCCCACCGGCAGCCCGGCCCGGCGCGCCCGCTCCCAGTAGCGCACCGTGATGTCCAGGCAAAAGTCTTCGTCCCAGCTCAGAAAGGCGTCGCGCATCAGGCTGGCCACGTCGTAGGTGATGGGGCCGTACACCGCGTCCTGAAAATCCAGCACGCCCAGCCGGTCGCCCGCAACCATCAGGTTGCGCGGCATGAAGTCGCGGTGCACATAAACGCTGGGCGCGCTCAGGTTCTGCGTCATGATGGTGGCAAAGGCGGTGTGCAGCGTGGTTTGCTGGGCGGCATCCAGCGTCAGGCCGCGGTGCTGGCCCAGGTACCACTCGGGGAACAGCCCCAGTTCGCGCTTCAGCAGCGGATGGTCATAGGGCGGCAGCACATCGGGTTTTGAGGCGGTCTGCCAAGCCACCAGGGCGTCAACCGCATGCCGGTACAGGCCCAGGTTGGCCAGCGGCTGGGCCGGGTCGATGGCCTGCATCATGGTCTGTGTGCCCAGGTCGCTCAGCAGCATGAAGCCGTTGGGCTCGTCCCAGGCCAACACCTGGGGCGCCAGCAGGCCAGCCCACAGCATCAGCTGTGCCACTTTCACGAAGGGGCGGCAATCTTCTTTGAGCGGCGGCGCGTCCATGATGATGCGGCTGCCGGCGGTGCTGTCAATGCGCAGGTAGCGCCGGAAACTGGCGTCGGCCGAGGCCAGCCGGACCGAGTTGGCGTCCAGCCCCTGCGCGCCGGCCAGACCGGTCAGCCAGTGCTGGAACGCGCGCTCGCGCTGCGGGTCGGTCCAAAGCGGCGGCGTGGGCAAGGCTGGGGGGGCATTGGCAGGGCTCATGGATAATCCATTCTACAAAGCCGTGCCGCTCGCGGCCGCGTTTGATCCGCCTTTATTCCCGCCCCTGCCGCCGATGCCACCGATGCCGCACGATCCCCCGCACCGGCCCCGGCGTGCCCGGGATCGGTGCGGCCTCGGACTGGCCTGGGCGCTGGCGTGGGCGCTGGCCGCTGTCGAACCGGTGGCGGCCCAGTCGGTGGTGGCGCCGGAGCCGGTTGGCGCGCCGACCGAGCCTGGTCTGCAACTGACCGGAAGCACCAGCCTGCAAGACGCCATCGCGCCAGCCACGCGCGCCGCCTTGCCGACCTTTGTGTCAGGAGAACACCTGTATGGTCGCCCGGACCTGGAGTTGGTGATAGACGGGGACGCCCGGTTGCGACGAGGCGACATGCTGATCCGGGCCGATCGGCTGGAATACGACCAGCCTGAAGACCAGGCGCGCGCGCGCGGCCAGGTCCGCATCAACCGCGGCGGCAATGTTTACGAAGGCCCGCTGCTGGAATTGCGGCTGGATTCATTTGAGGGATTTTTCATCCAGCCCAGCTACCAGTTGCGCAGCAACGATGTGCATGGCGAGGCAGAGCGGGTGGATTTTCTTGACGAGCGTCGGGCGGTGATTCGCAACGGTAATCTGACCACCTGCACCCGTCAGCCCGGGCCTGGCTGGCTACCGGATTGGCTGCTCAGTGCTGCATCGATCCAGATCGACACCGAAGAGGACGTGGGATTCGCCCAGGGCGCGGTGCTGAGCTTCATGCAGGTGCCGCTGCTGCCGATACCTTACCTGAGCTTTCCATTGAGCGGCCGGCGCAAGTCGGGGTTTTTGCCGCCGACACCCGGGATCGACAACGTCAACGGCGTGGAGCTGTCCGTGCCCTATTACTGGAATATCGCCCCCAACCGCGACGCCACCCTGACCCCGACCTTGATGAGCAAGCGCGGCGTCAACCTGGCCACCGAGTTCCGTTACCTGGAAGCGGACTACAGCGGCGAGCTGCGCTGGGACCTGATGCCCGATGACCCCCTGCGTAACCTGACACGTTGGGGCTTGGCGGCCAGGCACAGCGGCACCCTGGCCCGGCCGTTCGGCGCCGGCAGCATGGCGCTGGGTGTGTCCCTGAACCGGGTCAGCGACGACAACTATTGGCGCGATTTCACCCGCGCCTCCAGCACCCTGACCCAGCGCCTGCTGGCTAACGACGCGACCTTGAGCTGGTCCGACGGGGCTTTTTCCAACAGACTGCGCACCCTGAAATGGCAGACCCTGCAGGACCCCACTGCACCCATCGTGCCGCCCTACGACCGGCTGCCACAGCTGGCCAGCCGCTACCAGCGCAGCGACATCGTTGCCGGCCTGAACCTGGTGGTCGACGCCGATTACACGCGCTTCCAGTCGGAGCCGGTGTTCACTGGTCAGCCCAATGGCGAACGGGCCTTTACGGCGCTGCAGCTGGCACGACCCTGGCTCATGCCGGGCGGCTTCATCACGCCCAAGCTGCAACTGCACGCCACCGGCTACCAGTTCGACACGCCGCTGACCGATGGTGCCACCGCGGCCACCCGTCTGGTGCCCACGCTGAGCCTGGACTCCGGACTGGTGTTCGAACGCGACACACAGTTGCTGGGCCGCAGCCTGCTGCAGACGCTGGAGCCGCGCGCCTTCTATGTCAACACGCCGTTTCGCGACCAAAGCCGCTTGCCCAATTACGACTCGGGCGCCAACGACTTCAGCTTTGCCACCATCTTCACCGAGAACCCCTATGTCGGCAATGACCGCATTGCGGACAACAACCTGCTCACACTGGGCGTGACCAGCCGGCTGCTGAACCCGGATACCGGTGCCGAGGCGGCCCGCTTTGGCATCGCGCAGCGCCTGCGTTTTGAGGATCAGAACGTCACCCTGCCTGGCGGCCTTGTGGTGGCGGACCGGCTGAGCGACCTGCTGGTGGGTGCCAGCATCAACTGGGACCCGCGCTGGGCGTTCGACACCACGGTGCAGTTCAACGCCCGCACCGACCTACCGGTTCGAACCACCGCCGCTGCACGCTACAGCCCCGGCCTGTACCGGGTGGTGTCTGCCGCCTACCGCTACCAGCGTGATGTCAGCGAGCAGGTGGACTTGGGCTGGCAGTGGCCGATCAATGACCTGTGGGGCGACCGCGGTCTCGATCTCGGGCCCGGTCGCGGACAAGGTGGCAACCGATGGTACAGCGTGGGTCGCCTCAATTACAGCGTTAATGACAGCCGCCTGGTCAACGCCGTGCTGGGTTTCGAGTACGACGCCTGTTGCTGGCTCGGCCGGCTGGCTGTCGAGCGGGTGCAGACCAGTCCGACGACGGCCAATACCCGCATCATGGCCCAGCTGGAGTTTGTCGGTTTCACCCGGCTCGGCGTCAACCCGCTGCAGGCGCTCAAAGACAACATTCCGGGCTACCAGCTGCTGCGCGACGGCAGCAGCCCGAGCAGCCGCTTCAACAACTATGATTGAACCATGATGACTTACCGTTTTGTGTCGCTGTTGCTGGTTCTGGCGATCAGCTTTCCGCTGCAGGCGCAGGAATTGCAATTGAAAATTTCTGATGCTCTGTCGGCGCCGCTCTTCACTGCGATCAACGCGAACGGGCAGCGACGGCCGGCAGATTTCATTGTGGCGGTGGTCAACGCTGACCCAATCACCAACAATGAACTTCAGCTGGAGATCGACCGTGTGCGGCAAACACTTGCCCAGCAACGGCGCGCCCCGCCGCCCCGGGCCGACCTTGTCCGCGAGGTGATGGAGCGCATGATCAATGACCGGGTCCAGCTGCAGCTGGCGCGTGACAGCGGCTTGCGCGCCGACGAGGCCGCCATCGACGCCGCCGAGCAGTCCATTGCCCGGCAAAACCAGCTGGAACTGCCTGAATTGCGCCGCCGAGTGGCCGACGATGGCGTATCACCCGCCCAATTCCGCGCCCAGCTGCGCGACCAGATCCTGTTGACACGTCTGCGCGAGCGGGAGCTCGAGCCGCGTGCCCGTGTGTCTGAGCTCGACATCGACCAGTACCTGCGCCAAGCGCAGGAGAGCGCCGATCCGGCCAGCCGCCAGATCAACCTGGCCCAAATTCTGATTGCAGTGCCCGACGACGCCAATAACGCGCAAATTGCAGAGCGGCAGGCACGGGCCGAGGCCGCGCTGACGCGCGTGCGCGCCGGCGAAGACTTTGCGACCTTGGCGCGCGAAGTATCCGACGCCGCCGACAAGGCCAATGGCGGCCAGCTCGGTATGCGACCGATCGGGCGCTATCCGCCACTCTTTGTAGAGGCCGCACAGAAGCTGGCTGCAGGCGAAGTGTCCGGGGTGCTGCGCTCGGGCGCGGGCTTCCACATCCTCAAATTGCTGGAGCGACAGGAGGCGGGCCTGCTGTTGCCCAGCGCCACCACGCAAAGCCGGGCACGGCACATCCTGTTGCGTCTGGGCCCCCAACTCAGCGAGGCAGCCGCACTCGAACGGCTGGCAGCACTGCGCCAGCAGGTGCTGACCGGTCAGGCTGATTTTGCAACGCTGGCGCGCGAGGTGTCACAGGACGGCAGTGCCGCCCAGGGCGGCGACCTGGGCTGGGCCAGTCCCGGCATGTTTGTGCCCGAGTTTGAGCAGGCCATGAACCTGCTGGCGCCGGGCGCCATGAGCGAGCCGCTGGTGTCGCGCTTCGGGGTCCACCTGATTCAGTTGCAAGAACGGCGGCAGGTGCTAACCACTCAGCGCGAGCAACGCGAGGCGGTGCGTAACCTGCTGCGCGAGCGCAAACTCGACGAGGCCTTTCCCCTGTGGGCGCAGGACCTGCGGGCGCGCGCCTATGTCGAAATGCGCGAATTGCCGCAGTGAGCAAGGCCCGGCGCCCGGTTCAGCGGGCATGAAACATGTTGCACGCAAGCGCTTTGGCCAGCATTTTCTGGCCGACGCCGGCATCATTGACGCCATCGTCGCCGCCATCGCGCCCCGTTCGGGCGAGGCCATGGTGGAGATCGGCCCGGGGCTGGCAGCCCTGACGCAGCCCCTGGTGGAGCGGCTTGGGCACCTGACGGTGATCGAGCTGGACCGCGATCTGGCAGCGCGCCTGCGCCAGAACCAGCACTTGAGTGTGATCGAGTCTGATGTGCTGAAAGTCGACTTCAGCCTTGTGGCACAAGGACTTCATGCTACAAAAATAAGAGTTGTCGGCAACCTCCCCTACAACATCTCCACGCCCATCCTGTTCCATTTGCTGGAGCACGTAGCGCATATTGAAGACCAGCACTTCATGCTGCAAAAAGAGGTGGTCGACCGCATGGTGGCCCAACCCGCCACTGCCGCTTATGGCCGACTGAGTGTGATGCTGCAATGGCGCTACGCCATGGCGTCGGTGTTGCCGGTGCCCCCGGCGTGCTTCGAGCCGCCGCCGCGGGTCCACAGCGCTGTGGTGCGCATGGTGCCGCATGCGCAGCCTGCGGCGCTGGATGTGGACCAGCTCAGTGAACTGGTTCAGGTCGCTTTCAGCCAGCGCCGCAAACTGCTGCGCCACACGCTGGGCCGCTGGCTAGAGGCCAAAGCCTTTGCCGGTGTGTTTGAACTGCAGCGTCGTGCCGAAGAAGTGCCGGTGGCCGAGTACCTGGCGTTGGCCGGGCAAGTGCAGCAGACCGGCAGTTGACCGGGCGCCGGCCCCCAGCCGCGCCAACCAAACCGAACCGTCCCGAGCCAACGAAAAGGCCCACCAGAGTGGGCCTGCGCGTGAGCAACTGGGGTGGCTGCTCAGGCTGCGGTCAACCAGTAGCCGGCGTTGAAAGGGCTGCTCATGCGCAGCGCCAGCGGGGAGACGTCAACCAGTTTGTCGGTTGGCATTTTTTCGCCGGACTCGGTGGTCAACTCAATGCCTGACACGGTCGGGTTGACGGCGGTGTCGCTCTTTGCCTCGTTCGCCCGTTCTGCTTGGCTGGTGTGTGCAGAACGGGCTACAGAAAAGAATAGAAGCATCGGAACGGTATCTTCCGGTCTCCCCAGTAGTCTGATGCGTCGCGGAAGATGTCGAGCAATTGCTCGCGCGCCTCTTTGTCAAAGCGGGCGTTGGCCGGAATATGTTCCAGCACCACGATAAAGCCGGGTTGCGGTCCCGATTTGTGCAGCGGGTCGGTCATGCCGTCGTACAAGGCGTCGAAATTCTTGCCCACGTTGGAAGACAGCATGAACTGCTGCCCGATCAGGTCCAGCACCTCCTGCTTGGTCTGGGCATTGGCCAGATTGGCATACAGAAAATGCTGGCCCAGGGTGCGGGCCGCATCCTGCAGTTCCTGCACCCGGAAGGCGCGGATCGACTGCACGATGTTGTTCCTCACGCCTCGCAAAGGCGTGTCGGGGGAGGCCGTCGCTGGTGCCTCCGGCTCCTGAGGAAGTAGGGTTCTCATCACAGTTTCACTCTCAATAAATTAGTCATACCAACTCAGGGCACGATCCGGCGAAAACTCGCGTAATGATCGGCCGTGTAATAACAGGCTACCGGCGTGCTGGTCGGCCCGCCGCACACGATGCGCCGGGCGCCCCGGTTGCCAGCCCCAGGCGTCGGCACGGTGTATTCACGGTAGTAACCCCGATTCTGAGCCGGGAGCAGCCGCTCCCGGTTGCCGAATACACTGCCATCTTTCTCATGGGCGAACGGACCACCCTGCAAAATCAGGGCATAGGTTTGCGCGCCTTGCCGTGGCAATTCGGCCACCGTGATACTGGTAAGAGCGTCTGACGGTACTGGCCCCTTGGCCTGCACCGGGCTGACGCCTGACAGCGCAACCAGCAAAAAGCTTGTCAGTACCCGCTTGATGCTTGGCGACCACGGCATGGATTGATTTCAAACAACACCCGGGTTTACCCGGAAACTTCAATGACCGCAGTGTCGTGTATTTGCCGAAAAAAAGCAAGCGGATGCTCAAAAAATAAGCACAAAAAAACGGGGAATTCGCAAATAAGTTAGCGCCCGCTTTCCCGAATCGCTTTAACGGCCGGCGTTTGCGTCAGCGACGGTCAGAGCTGTCATATTCACAATCCGGCGCACGGTGGTGCTGGCGGTCAGGATGTGCACCGGTTTGGCCGCACCCAACAGCACCGGCCCGATCGCGATATTGCCGCCAGCCGCAGTTTTGAGCAGGTTATACGCAATGTTGGCGGCATCGATGTTGGGCAGAACCAGCAGGTTGGCATCACCGGCCAAGGTGCTGTTGGGCATCAGGACGGCGCGCGCCTTGCCATCCAGCGCCACGTCGCCGTGCATTTCGCCGTCCACCTCCAGCCAGGGCGCCTGCTGCTGCAGCAGGGCCAGGGTGTCGCGCATTTTCAGGGCACTGGGTTGGCTGCTGCTGCCAAAATTGGAATGCGACAGCAGCGCGGCCTTGGGCCGGATGCCGAAGCGCATCATCTCCTCGGCGGCCATGGTGGTGATCTCGGCGAGCTGTTCGGCGCTGGGGTCGTAATTGACGTGGGTGTCGACCAGGAACAGCTGTCGGTCGGGCAACAGCAAGCCGTTCATGCAGGCATAGGTGTTGACGCCGGCGCGCTTGCCGATGACCTGGTCCAGGTACTGCAGATGCAGGCCCGTGGTACCCCAGGTGCCACAGATCAGCCCGTCAACCTCTCCCTTGTGCAACAACATGGCACCGATCAGGGTCAAACGCCGTCGCATTTCGATTTTGGCCGCCTGCACGGTCACGCCCTTGCGCTCGGTCATGCGGTGGTAGGTTTGCCAAAAGTCGCGGTAGCGGTGATCCGACTCCACGTTGACCACGGCGTAGTCGATGCCTGCGCGCAGCCGCAGACCAAATTTCTCCACCCGCGCCGCAATCACGGCCGGCCGACCGATCAGGGTGGGCAGAGCCAGGCCCTCATCCACCACGATTTGCGCGGCGCGCAAAACCCGCTCCTCCTCGCCTTCGGCGTAAACCACCCGCTTTTTGAGCGCTTTTTTAGCCGCTGAAAAAATCGGTTTCATGGTGGTGCCGGAGGCATAGACAAAGCTTTGCAGGCGTTCGCGGTAGGCGTCCAGGTCGGCAATCGGGCGCAACGCCACGCCGCTGTCAGCAGCGGCCTTGGCCACGGCCGGCGCTATCTTCATCATCAGGCGCGGATCGAACGGCTTGGGAATCAGGTATTCCGGGCCGAAAGCCAGCTCTTCGCCCGCATAGGCGGCAGCCACCACCTCGCTTTGCTCAGCCTGCGCCAGATCGGCAATGGCGTGCACCGCAGCGATCTCCATCTCGATCGTGATGGTGGAGGCGCCGGCGTCCAGGGCGCCACGAAAGATGTAGGGAAAGCACAGGACGTTGTTGACCTGGTTCGGGTAGTCGGTGCGTCCGGTGGCCATCACGGCATCGCTGCGTACCGCCTTGACCTCTTCCGGTGAAATTTCCGGGTTCGGGTTGGCAAGGGCAAAAATGATCGGGCGCGCCGCCATTTTTTGCACCATGGCGGGCTTGAGCACCCCACCGGCTGACAGCCCGAGAAAGATGTCAGCGCCCGCTATGACCTCGCCCAGGCTGCGGGCGCTGGTCTTCTGCGCGAAAACGATCTTGTCCTCGTCCATCAGCTCGGTGCGGCCCTCGTACACCACGCCGGCCAGATCGGTGACAAAAATGTTCTGCCGTGGAATGCCCAGCTTGACCAGCAGGCTCAGGCAGGCTAACGCCGCCGCGCCGGCACCTGAGGTGACCAGCTTGACCTGCTGCAGGTCTTTGCCTACGACCTTGAGCGCATTGAGCAACGCCGCACCAACCACGATGGCCGTGCCGTGCTGGTCATCGTGAAAGACCGGGATCTTCATGCGCTCGCGCAACCGGCGCTCGACATAAAAGCAGTCAGGCGCCTTGATGTCTTCCAGGTTGATGCCGCCAAAGGTGGGCTCCAGCGAGGCGATGATGTCGACCAGCTTGTCAAGGTCATGTTTCTCGTTGATTTCGATGTCGAACACATCGATGCCAGCGAACTTCTTGAAC
>Ga0214921_10009112_pt1 | contig 12644 bp, 8 predicted proteins | sample LL1505_MetaG_FD_177992 | JGI IMG/M metagenome (GOLD analysis project Ga0214921, IMG submission 177992) | Freshwater microbial communities from Lake Lanier, Atlanta, Georgia, United States - LL-1505 | ecosystem: Environmental > Aquatic > Freshwater > Lake | place: USA: Georgia | collected 2015-05-28 | reverse complement strand
GGTGTTCAGGACGGCATTAAAATATTATACACTACTCTCCTAAGTTCAATAGCATTAATTACTATTGATTTCTTTTACAGATCGTTTAGTCCAGATAAATCTGCATATATTCCTCTATCTATTGTGGTTCTTGATTTTATAATTAGCGCTTTTTCGCTTGCCGCCTTTAGAATGGCAGTTAAAGTAGCTTTCTTAAAAATATATTACCAAAATGCAAAAGGGGAACAACTTAATTATGCAATTTTTGGCGCTGGAGAGGCTGGTATCACTACGAAAAAGAAGTTAGATCAACATCGAATGGTTAATAATAAGGTTGCAGCTTTTTTTGATGATAATCCAAAGAAAATTCGTAAATCAATAGATGGAATTGAAATATTTGATTTCGATAATGATTTTGAAAACATAATTAAGAAATATAATATAGATACCCTAATTCTTACACCAACCAATTTAAGTAAAAATAGAAAGCAAGAGATTATTGAAAAATGCCTAAATTCTAATGTAAATATAAGAACAGTGCCTCCAGTGGATAAATGGATTAATGGCGAGTTAAGTTTTAATCAAATCAAGAACGTGAATATTGAAGATTTGATTGAACGCGATACAATAGAATTGGATAAACAAGGAATTAGTGCGCAATTAGATGGGAAAATAGTTATGGTGACAGGGGCTGCGGGTTCTATTGGAAGTGAAATAGTTAATCAAATCTTAAACTTTAGACCAAAAAAAATAGTTGCTATTGATAGTTCAGAAATAAAACTTTACGATTTAGAACATGAGTTATTAGATAAGCATAAAAATGAGTTTTTAAGGTGTACTGAATTAATATTAGCAGATATTGGAAATGAAAATAGAATGCGAGGTATTTTCGAAAAATTTAGACCAGAAATAGTTTATCACGCTGCTGCATATAAGCATGTTCCTTTAATGGAGAGTAACCCTTCTGAAGCTATAAAAACAAACGTGGGCGGTACAAAAAATATTGCAGATATATCCGTTGAATTTGACGTTGAAAAGTTCGTTATGGTTTCCACGGATAAAGCAGTTAATCCAACCAATGTAATGGGTGCATCTAAGCGAATTGCAGAAATTTATGTTCAGTCGTTGAATAATGAATTGTTGCTAAATCAAAAGGCAAACACCAAGTTTATCACAACGCGTTTTGGAAATGTATTAGGTTCAAGTGGTTCTGTTATACCAAAGTTCAGAAAACAAATTAATGAAGGAGGTCCTATTACAGTAACTCATCCTGAAATTACAAGATATTTTATGACTATACCTGAGGCTTGTCAATTAGTTCTTGAGGCAGGATTTATGGGTAAAGGTGGTGAAATTTTTGTATTTGATATGGGTAAGTCTGTTAAAATAATTGATCTTGCCAAGAAAATGGTTAAACTATCAGGTTTAACATTGGGCAAGGATATAAATATCGCTTATACTGGCTTACGTCCGGGTGAAAAAATATATGAGGAGTTGCTAAATGATGGTGAAAATACATTACCTACTCATCATCCTAAAATCATGATTGGAAAAGTGAGGTTGTATAATTTCCAAGAAGTGCTAAGATCTACCAATGACTTATTAGGTTTATATAACAAACAAAATCAAATGGCTATTGTTGCTAAAATGAAAGAGATTGTACCAGAGTTTCAGAGTAAAAATTCAGTTTACGAGAGTCTCGATAAAAAAATTGAACTCTCAAAGACTACTGTAGAAAATTTGCTGTCAAATCAATCATAATCAATACAGATATAAAAATTAAAAAAGCCATTCAAATTTGAATGGCTTTTTTTGTGGTTCTGATTTCTAAAATCTAATACCTCCTGATAGCATAAATGTATATTTGGTTAAATCAATTTGTGAAGCTTGTTGACCACCATATGGGTTATTATATGCAGTGCCCCAAGATCTAATACCTGCAGCATCAATAAAATAGCCGTTGCCCCAAAGCATTCCCAAACCAGCTGAAATTGACTGCTGTTTTATGCTTTTGTGGTCATCCGCATATGGAGAATTATATAAATTGTACCCGGCTCTGAACCTATAATTATCCCAACGGTATTCGCCACCAATCCGTAAATTACTTGCTTGGGTCAAATCTATTCTAGCTTTAGTATTTATTTTGTCGAAATCCCTCTGGAATTCGGTTGATTTAATTTGACCATCTCTATAATCAATCATTTCATAATCAGCTGAAATAAAGCCGTGCTGAGGTATCATTATAACCCCGCTCAAGGTTAACTTGCCTGGCGTTATTATTTGATAAGTACTATTAATGTCTCCAGTTGAGGCTGAAAGAGATTTTGTGCTAAATTCTGTCGTGTTTGAAAAACTATATATGTCTGTTAAATTTACCCTAATAGGTGTTTGATAAGATAATCCAAATCTAAAGTAGTCAATTGGACTGATTATTATACCAAATTTACCACCAATTCCCGATCCTGTTGTATTTACAGATGAAGTAAATACATTACTTGTATATGGATTTGTAGAAATAGATTTAGATTTTACATCTTCAGTGAAGGTAGAGTTAATTGTCATATTGGTTGTATTCAAAACCACACTTGCACCCAAGTATAAAAAATTACTTATATTACTACCCACGCCAAAGTACCATTCATTCATATTTCCTCTCAATTGGGTCGATTTTGCTTGGTTTACAGAATAGTTTTTATCGTTATTTCTTCCGAACCAAGAATCAAAACTATCACTTTTATTGGGTGTATTATTGATTAGGTAGGTTCTCCAAGCCAAATTTTGAATATCATTCAAATTATTTGTGTCTTTTCCATTGGCTTGTATTGCCGTATAATCCCCAAAAGAGTTGTTTTTGCTAACTCCAGAATAGTAAGTGTTTTGCTGAAAATCAGCAAGTCGATTCATTCCCACTGCAAATGATGCACTTATCCAACCCGTTTTGGCATCTTTACCTCTTTCTTGATTTACATAAGTAAAAACAGCACCAATATTGGGAATGTTGAAATTTGTCCTGCTATCATTTCTTAGGCTACCTAAAAAAGTTGCATCTGCAAAATTAGCTGTAACTGCCATCGAACCTAAAAGTTCGTTTCTTCTATAAAAACCAAGACCTGCTGGGTTGATTGATGCTGAAGATAAATCTGCACCTACTGCACCCCATGCTCCCCCAGCTCCTAGTACCCTGGCTGAGCCAATTGCATCTGTCTTAGATATTCTTACAATGTCTTCTACATTTTGAGCGAAGCCCTTCCATGTAGCTATTAATAAAGTGATTGCTACTACTAACTTTTTCATATAATTATTAATTGATTTTACATTCTAGGTCTTGAGCCACCGCCTCTTCCGCCCCCATTTCTTGGTGCAGATGGAACTGAAAATGCTGGAGCACTGTAACTGGGACGAGAATAATTGTTTTCTGGTTGTTGGTATTGTTTATTGTAAGTAGGGGTTTGTTGTTGATTATTTTGATAGTTATTATTCCTTTGTTCGCTAGGTGTTACATTATTGTCACTACGAAATGAGGGTGCGCTGGGCTGATTGTCTCTACTATAACCAGAATAATTGTTGTAATTTGGTGTTTCTGTTGCACCGGTTGCTCTGTTGTAATTAGTTGGAGGACTATATTGGTAGGTGCCGGACTCGTCCCTTTTTAAAGTTGCTCCTCCATTGTTAAATGATTGAGATGGCATGGTATTTACATCTTTAGCAGGCACGGAACCTCTTTCCAATAGTTGTCCTGGTCTGGGTGTTGCGTTAACACCGCCAACAACTCCATTGCTTGTGGGTGGTATGTCTGAACCGCTCATAACCCTAGGGCGATTGATGGGTGCGGGTGCACTTGGTTTATTATCAATAATTACTGGGTTATAATATGGGTAATATGAACCATAATAGGGATTATAACCACCATAATAAGGGTTATTTGAACCATAAAATGGACAAAAGCCCCAATTATTGTAGTATGAGCTCCCCCATCCAAAATTGTTAAACGGGTTGCAGAAATTGTTATTACCCCAGCCTAAGTTATATCCAAATCCATAGTTGAAATTGTTAAATGGACTCATACCAAAACCAAAACTCCAACTAGGAGAGTAAATATTCCATCTGCTGTATCCATAGTTATTCCAGCCGTAATTGTTATATCCCCAATATGAATTTGAGTAATTGTTATTGTATAAATTATTTAATATTCTTAAACGTCTTGCTTCTTCACGCTCATCAAATACAGGAGCTTTGTAAGGATTGTAATTTGTGGCTAATTGCGGATTTTTCTTATACAAAGAGTCTGTATCTGCTCTGTATTTTCCATAAGCCATCGCAGCATTTGGATTTACATCAGTCGGTCTGTTGTCAAAGGTTCCTTCGTTGACTTTTGAAGGGTATTGTTGCATGATTTTATTAATATCTACATCATTAGTAATGAAAGCTTGTTTGCCAGATTGTTTTCTTGAAAAATAGGCATCATCATCTTCTAATTGGTATTTATTTTGCACAGTACCGCAAGCTACTAAAACGCTTGTAAATAATACAATTGATAAAATTCGTAAATTATTCATGGTGCTATAATTTTATACTTTCAAAAATAAACGATATTTCAGCATAATTGGTGTAAAAAATTAATACTGATTTTTAATTGTATATCAAAATACAAATACCGTTCCATTTTTTAATTTTTCGAATACTTAAATATACTAATAGTAAATAGGCTTTAAATTCATCAAGAATTCAATTAATTTGCGCCTGATATGGTCGAAGTAAAAAAAGTAAAACGTAGCGAAAATTATTCTGAATGGTATAATAATTTGGTAAAGCAAGCTGATTTGGCAGAGCATTCTGCTGTAAAAGGTTGCATGGTTATTAAGCCTTATGGATACGCTATTTGGGAGAAAATGCAAGCAGAGCTTGATAGACAGTTTAAAGAAACAGGACATCAAAATGCATATTTCCCATTGTTTGTGCCAAAAAGTTTGTTTGAAGCCGAAGAAAAAAATGCAGAGGGCTTTGCCAAGGAATGTGCTATTGTTACGCATTATCGTTTGAAAACTGACCCTGATAATAAGGGTAAACTTATGGTTGACCCAGAGGCTAAACTAGAAGAGGAGCTAATTGTAAGACCCACTAGTGAGGCTATTATTTGGAATACCTATCGCGATTGGATTCAATCTTACCGTGATTTGCCTATTTTGATCAACCAATGGGCCAATGTGGTAAGATGGGAAATGAGAACTAGATTGTTTCTTAGAACAGCTGAGTTTCTATGGCAAGAGGGACATACAGCCCATGCTACCAAAGAAGAAGCACTTGTTGAAACCAAACAAATGTTAGAGGTATACGCTGATTTTGCAGAAAATTTTATGGCTGTGCCTGTTATAAAAGGTGTTAAAACAGAGAATGAAAGATTTGCAGGTGCGGATGAAACTTTTTGTATAGAAGGATTGATGCAAGATGGAAAAGCGCTTCAAATGGGTACTTCACACTTTTTAGGACAAAATTTTGCAAAAGCCTTTGATGTGAAATTTGTTAGCAAAGAAAATAAAAAAGATTACGTGTGGGCAACAAGCTGGGGCGTTTCAACCCGTTTGATGGGTGCCCTTATCATGAGCCATAGCGATGATGAGGGATTGGTTTTGCCTCCAAAATTAGCGCCTATTCAAGTCGTAATTGTGCCTATTTTTAGAAAAGAAGAAGAGAAAATGGCTGTACTCGAAAAAGCAAGAGAGTATGCCAAAGCACTTAAGTCAAAAGGAATTTCAGTGAAGTTAGATGACAGAGAAGGACAATCTCCAGGGTTTAAATTTGCAGAATATGAATTGAAAGGTGTGCCAGTTAGAATAGCCATTGGCCCTAGAGATTTGCAAAATCAAACTGTAGAAGTGGCAAGAAGAGATACCAAAGAAAAACAAGTAATGGCTGAGATTGATTTGGTTCATAAAATTGAACATTTATTGACTCAAATACAACAAAATATCTATCAAAAGGCCTTGGACTTTAGAGTTGAGAATATCACAACAGTTAATACTTGGGAAGAGTTCAAACATGTGCTAGAAAATAAGCCAGGGTTCATATTGGCGCATTGGGATGGAACGAGTGAAACTGAAGCTAAAATTAAAGAAGAAACCAAGGCTACCATTCGTTGCATACCTTTGGATAGTGTGTTGGAAGAGGGTAAATGTATTTTTTCAGGAAATCCTTCAAAACAAAGGGTGTTATTCGCTAAGGCTTATTAGTTAATTATTATTGCTTTTCCCTAAATAATTCTCCATCTGCCAAACTGTCTATAAATTGCTTTTGGCTTTATTTATGACTCTACGAGAAAGTTTTATTGAGCTAAATCTTCAATAATTACTTAGGTAAATTGGGCAAAAACCTTATTTTTACCGCCCTTGATTTTAATACGTTTTCAAGACAAAATAATTAGATATGTTAGATAGTTTATTTAAAGGATTAACAAAGATTTTCGGTAGTAAGTCTGAAAGAGACTTGAAGCCCTTATACCCTAGGGTTGAGTCGATAAATACAGAATACAGAAAACTAAGCAGTTTAAGTAATGATGAACTTAGAGCTAAAACAATTGAGTTTAAAGCCATCATTGCCGAGAGACTTGCTAGCATAGATGAAGAGATTGCTGATATAAAATCTCAAACTGAAAGCGAGGAAACCAAACTTTCGGATAAAGAGGCGTTATTCAAAGAGATAGACAAACTTAAAAAAGATAGAGATGCTAAGTTAGAGGAGGTTTTAGATGAATTGCTACCTCAAGCATTTGCTGTAGTTAAAGAGACTGCAAGAAGATTTTCGGAAAATAAAACCATTGAAGTTACTGCCACTGATTTTGATAAGAAAATGGCTACCCTTACTAAACCGGTGAAGCCAATTACCATCCAAGGTGATAAAGCCATTTGGGCAAATAGCTGGGAAGCTGCAGGAACTGCTGTTAATTGGAATATGGTGCACTACGATGTTCAGCTTATTGGAGGCATGGTGTTGCATAGCGGTAAAATATCGGAGATGGCTACTGGTGAAGGTAAAACCTTGGTTTCAACTTTACCGGCCTATTTGAATGCCATTGCAGGACAAGGGGTTCATATCGTAACCGTGAATGACTATTTGGCTAGAAGGGATTGTGAGTGGAATGGACCTTTGTTTGAATTTCATGGCCTAAGGGTTGATTGTATCGACTATCACCAGCCAAATTCTGCTGAAAGAAGAAATGCCTATTTGGCCGATATTACTTATGGAACAAATAACGAATTTGGTTTTGATTATTTGCGTGACAACATGAGTAGCAATTTGGAAGAATTGGTGCAACGCAAGCATCACTATGCTATGGTGGATGAGGTGGATTCAGTTTTAGTGGATGATGCCAGAACCCCATTGATCATTTCAGGACCCATACCCAAAGGAGATGAGCAGCAGTTTTATGCTTTAAAACCAAGAATTGAAAGATTGGTAAATGCTCAAAAAGCGTTCGTTAATACTGCACTAGCAGATGCTAAAAGATTGTTAGCCGCTGGTGATGAAAAAAATGGTGGATTTAAATTGTTACAGGCTCATAGAGGATTACCTAAAAATAGTGCGGTCATAAAATTTTTAGGTGAGCAAGGTGTTAGACAAGTACTTTTAAAAACAGAATCGTACTATTTGCAAGATCAACAAAAAGAAATGCATAAGGTTGATGCCGACTTGTATTTTGTTATTGACGAAAAGCAAAACTCGGTAGACTTATCCGAAAAGGGTGTTGAACTAATTACCAGTTCAGGTGAAGATCCTCATTTCTTTATTATTCCTGATGTAGGAAGTGCCATTGCACAGATAGAAAGCGCAGAAATTTCAGATGAAGATAAAATCAAATCAAAAGAACAATTGATGATTGATTTTACTATCAAATCTGAAAGGATTCATACCATCAATCAATTATTAAAAGCATATTGTATGTTTGACAGAGATGTTGAATATATCATACAAGAGGGCAAGATTAAAATTGTAGATGAACAGACAGGCCGTGTGCTTGACGGTAGAAGATATTCAGATGGTTTGCATCAAGCAATTGAAGCTAAAGAAAATGTAAAAGTAGAGGCAGCCACTCAAACATATGCTACTATAACCTTACAGAATTTTTTCAGGATGTACCATAAACTCGCTGGTATGACAGGTACTGCAATTACCGAAGCTGGTGAGTTGTGGGAAATTTATAAGTTAGATGTTATTGAAATTCCAACCAATCAAAAAATATCTCGTAAGGATGAAAATGATGTGATTTATAAAACCAGAAGAGAAAAATATAATGCTGTAATTGATGAAGTAAGTGCATTGGCTGAAGCGGGTCGTCCTGTTTTAGTTGGTACAACTTCAGTTGAGGTTTCAGAATTATTAAGCAGAATGTTGTCTCAGCGAAAAATAAAGCACAATGTATTAAATGCGAAGCAAAACCAAAGAGAAGCAGATATTGTTGCAGAGGCTGGTCAAAAAAGTACAGTAACCATTGCAACCAATATGGCTGGTCGTGGTACGGATATAAAGCTTGGCGAAGGGGTTAAAGACTCTGGAGGTTTGGCCATTATTGGTACAGAAAGGCATGAGTCAAGGCGCGTAGATAGGCAGCTGCGTGGACGTGCGGGTAGGCAAGGTGATCCAGGAAGCAGTCGTTTTTATGTGTCGCTTGAAGATGACTTGATGAGGTTGTTTGGTAGTGAGCGTATAGCTAGTGTGATGGATAAGTTGGGTATGAAAGAAGGCGAAAACATTGAGCACTCATTAATTACCAAAAATATTGAAAGAGCTCAACGAAAGGTTGAACAAAATAACTTTGGTATTCGTAAAAGATTATTAGAGTATGATGATGTAATGAATTCTCAAAGAGAAGTTATTTACTCGAAAAGACGTAATGCGCTTTATGGAGATAAACTGGAATTAGATATTCAAAATATGATGTCCGATATCTGTGATGAATTGATTTCAACTTACCAAGATTTAAGAAGTTATTCTGAATTTACATTAGAATTAATCAGACTATTTTCTCATGAAACTGCTATTACTGAAAATGAATTGTTAAATGGCAAACATGATACAGTAGCTGATAAATTATTTGATGAATTGTTTGACCACTACAAGCGCAAAATTGAATCTCTTGGAGCTCAAGCATGGCCTGTAATTGAAGATGTATATAATAACAGAGGTCAGCAATATGAAATTATTGGAGTTCCAATTACAGATGGACTTCGTAGCATGCAATTGCCTGTTAACCTAAAAAGAGCTTATGAAAATAGGGGTAAGGAAATAAGTAAAACCTTAGAGAAATTTGCGACTTTAATGCTAATTGATGATGAATGGAAGGAGCATTTGAGAGAAATGGATGAATTGAAGCAATCTTCGCAGAATGCAGTGTTTGAGCAAAAAGATCCATTGCTGATTTATAAATTGGAATCGTTCAACTTATTTAAATCAATGCTTTCCCGATTGAATAAAGAAGTATTGAGCCTATTATTTAGAGCTTATATTCCTGTTGAAAATGCCAGTGAAGTTAGACAAGTTGAAGAAAGAAAGCAAGATACAAGTAAACTTAAAACCAGTCGCACAGACGATTTAGCTCAATCGCAACAAATGGCAAGACAAGCTGCAGAGGGTGTAAGCGAACAGCCAAAACAACATCAAATTTTCAGTGGACCAAAAATTGGTAGAAATGACCTTTGTCCATGTGGAAGTGGCAAAAAATACAAGTCGTGTCATGGCAAGGAAGAAGCTTAGTTAATTTAAATTCATTAGAATATTTGTGTAACATTTCATGTCAATTTAGAATTAAAAATGGAATTAAATAAATACATCGAGCATACCATGCTCAAACCTAATTGTACTGAAGAGGAAATAATATCTTTGTGCAATGAGGCTGTAGAGCATAAGTTTTATGGCGTTTGTGTGCCTCCATTTTATGTACAATTAGCTAAGAAGGCCATCAAAAAAGCAGATGTTAAAATAATAACGGTTATAGGTTTCCCATTAGGTTATAACTCAGTTTCATCTAAGGTTGAGGAGACAAAGAAGGCAATTACTTCGGGTGCTCATGAAGTGGATATGGTAATGAATATCGCAGCATTTAAAAGTGGAGATATTGTATCTGTTCAAAATGATATTCAATCTGTAACTACAGCTTGTCATTTGCAAAACAAGCAAGTGAAAGTGATAATTGAAACTGCATATTTAAGCGATGAAGAAATTATTCAAGCATGCAAAATATGCGCAAATTGCGAAGCAGACTTTGTGAAAACTTCCACTGGATTCGCTAGCAGCGGTGCCACAGTTGAAGCAGTTGAACTAATGAGAAAAACATTACCAGCTAAAGTTAAAATTAAAGCTGCAGGAGGTATAAGAGATGCTGCATTTGCAGAGAAGTTAATAGCAGCCGGAGCTGACAGAATCGGGGCATCAGCAAGTGTGAAAATGGTATCAGAATAAGCTATAAAATTAAAGCTATGAATAAGTTACTTGTTTTTATTTCGATTATGTCTTTGATTACCATTAACTCCTTTGCTCAAAAAGCTAAGTTAACAGTAAATAATGATGCATACTTAGATACTGCCATCCAGAAAAATATTGATAAAAATAAAATAGCCAACGTAATAGATGGATATAGAATTCAATTGTTTTCTGGTTCGGAAAGGAATAATGCAAATGCGTTAAAAACGAAATTTTTAAAGCTTTACCCTGAAACACCTGCCTATTTAATTTATCAGCAACCATATTTCAAGTTACGCGTTGGAGATTATCGAACTAAGATAGAAGCACAAAATATTTTTTATAAATTACAAGATGACTTTGGACAAGTCATTATTATTCCAGATAAAATCAATCTACCTAAACTCAATTAAAACTTTTTTAAGATGAAATTAGTAAGTTATATACATAACAAATCAAGCCAACTAGGTATTATACATGAGGGTAAAATTTATTCTCTTAAAGAATTAGATTCATCCTTCCCCGATAAAATGCGCAAGTTTTTATTTGCTGGAGAAAGCATGATGGAAAAGGCAAAGAAATGGGACGAACAAATTAAATTAGGCAAGGTGAATAAATCATTTGTACTAGAAAAAGATGTAGTGCTTGAAGCCCCTGTTCCTCTGCCAACTTCTTGCAGAGATGGCTATGCTTTTAGACAACATGTGGCTGCTGCAAGAAGGAATAGGAAAGTAGAAATGATTGCGGAGTTTGATCAATATCCAATTGTTTATTTCACAAACCACAATGCAGTTCAAGGCCCAGGTGATATCATGTGTATGCCAGATCATTTTCAAAAATTGGATTTTGAATTGGAGGCTGCAATTGTTATTGGTAAAAAAGGTAGAAATGTAAAAGCTGCGGATGCTGATAAGTACATAGCAGGTTATATGATAATGAATGATATGAGCGCAAGAACCCTGCAAATGGAAGAAATGCTGCTGAATCTAGGGCCTGCAAAAGGCAAAGATTTCTCAACAGTTATTGGTCCATACTTTGTAACACCTGACGAACTTGAACCTTATAAAATAGATCCTAAAATAGGACATGTTGGAAATGCATACAACCTTAGCATGAAATGTTGGGTAAATGGAAAAATTGTAAGTGAGGGTAATATGGGTGATATGGATTGGACATTTGCTGAAATAGTTGAAAGATGCGCTTATGGCGCAGATATATTACCTGGTGATGTAATAGGTAGTGGTACCGTAGGAACAGGATGCTTTTTAGAACTGAATGGTACCGGATTGTTAAATGATCCAAACTACACACCGCAATGGCTTCAAAATGGAGATGTGGTTGAAATGGAAATAACTGGTTTAGGACATTTAAGCAATACCATAAAAAAAGAAAACAGCGATTTTTCAATATTGGCTTTGAAAAAAATGTAAAACAATATAAAATTGATGAAATCGATAGAAGTTGTTTATACACCGGCTTTATTGCCTTTGTATGATGTTAAAGGCAAAATTGTTGTAGTTATAGATATTCTTAGGGCAACAAGCACCATGTGTGTGGCTTTTCAAACAGGGGTGAAACGAATTTTACCTTCAAGTTCCCCTGAAGAGTGTAAAATTTTCAAGGATTTTGATTTTATCATTTCTGCTGAAAGAAACGCTATGAAGGTTGAGGGATTTGATATGGGGAATTCACCTTTCGAGTATCAAAATCCTTTATTGATTGGTAAAAGTATAGCCTTTACAACTACCAATGGTACCAAGGCCATAAAGCTCTCCCAAAAAATGGAGGCTAACGAGATTGTAATTGGGTCGTTTCTTAATATAGAAATACTCTGTAATTGGCTACTAGAGCAAGATAAATCAATAATTTTACTATGTTCTGGATGGAAGGATAAGTACAACATTGAAGATGCTCTTTTTGCTGGTGCAGTTGTGTCAGCTATAAAACATGTGTTTGAAATAGATTGTGATGCCGCAATTAGCGCTGAGAATCTATACGAGAATAACCAAAACAAATTACTCGAAATGGTAAGAAAATCATCACATGCCAGGAGATTTACGTTATTAAACTCTCAAACTGATGATGTTGAATTCTGTTTGCAAAAAAATATTTGTCCCGTTTTACCGAGGATGAATGGTGAATATATTACCCTATAGAGAATAAAAAAATTGTTTCTCAATTAATTACATATCTTGCGAACTCAAAATTAATAAATA
>Ga0214921_10009111_pt1 | contig 12644 bp, 11 predicted proteins | sample LL1505_MetaG_FD_177992 | JGI IMG/M metagenome (GOLD analysis project Ga0214921, IMG submission 177992) | Freshwater microbial communities from Lake Lanier, Atlanta, Georgia, United States - LL-1505 | ecosystem: Environmental > Aquatic > Freshwater > Lake | place: USA: Georgia | collected... | reverse complement strand
ATAAAGAACCGTCTCCCCCGGATTCAGCGCTGCCCGCAGAGCCAGATCGATCGCCTCGCTGACCCCCACGGAAACTAGGATCTCATTTTCGGGTTGGTATTTTTCTCCGAAAGTCTTCTCCACATACTTGGCAATCTCCTGCCGGAGTTTCAGCGAACCCAGATTCGAGGTGTATCCCGTTCGCCCATGCTCCAGCGAGTAAATCGCCGCTTCGCGAACAGCCCACGGCGCCGAGGAGTCGGGCTCGCCGATTCCCAGTGAAATGACGTCCCCGCGCTTCTGCACGAGCTCGAAAAAATCCCGGATGCCAGAGCGCGGAATTCCCCGCACATGCTCCGCGAGAAAGTCCGCCGGCGTCTTCACGGTGAAACGGAGAGCCGCTCCGCCTTTTCGTCCGTTAGAAAGAGCACGCCGGCTTCTTTGTACGTCTTGAGTTGGAAATGGGTCGCCGTGGAAATCACCCCCTGAATGGTGGAAAGTTTTTCCGCCACAAAGCTGGCCACCTGTCTCAGATCTTTTCCTTCCACCACGATCAAGAGATCGTAACCGCCGCTCATCAACTGGCACGAGACCACTTCAGGATACCGCGCCACCCGAGCCGCGATGCGGTCGAATCCCCCATCCCTCTCGGGCGTGATCTTGGCCTCAATCACGGCCCGTACCCCACCGTTGCCGGTTTTGTCCGGATCCAAAAGCGCCTGATACCCGAGAATGACCCGATCGGACTCGAATTTTCGGATGGCCGCCTCGACCTCTTTTTCACTCTTTCCGGTCAAACGGGAAAGTTCAGCCGTGGTGGCACGCCCCTTCTCTTTAAGAAGCTGCAGAAGAGGATCCATGACAAAGGAGCCGAAAGGCTGACGTGAATCCGAATTACGGAACGAGGAAGATTTTGCCCGTATAGGGGCACTTCACTTCGGTTCCGGGGGCGAAGCCCTTCACATCCACCAAACCGGCGTAGGGCGCATAGGGACTCCGGACCATGCCAGGCTTGCCGGAAACTTTTTCTCCCTTGGGATAACTAGCTTTGGCGGGCGTACTTTTTTCTGCACCCTCCGGCGGGGTCCAAGGCTTTTTCTCCTGGGTGGCGGCGCTTTCAGTCTTCGGACTATCCGAGGAAGCAGCGGGAGTATCGTTCGAAGCCGTCGAACTGCTCGTCGTGTCTCCGTAGGTCGTTTGCACATCGGTGGCATCGTCGGGAATCGTGCAACCCCCTAAACCGAGAACGGCCAAGAGGGGCAAAAAGAACGCCACAGGGTGTTTTTTCATGAAAAAAAATCTTATCAGAAGGGCTTTGGAACGGCAATCCCGCCCTAACCCTTGCGATAATTGACTTGAAGACGCGCCTCGGTCTTCATCCCGGGCTTCAGGTCCAGATGCAGTCCGAAAAGGAGACAATACCCCTGCCGGATCGGACCATCCGGCCCCTTTTCCGCATCCAACAAGGGATAGGCCCAGGTCAAAGGCAGGTGATCCGGCACGACCCGGACTTCCAACCCATCCGAGGAGAAAACCGTCACGCTTCCACAACCCTCCTGCTGCCAACTGGCACGCCCCGGTTTCTTTTCCTTGCCACATTTCCATCCGCTTCGGTCGGACTGGTCGGATCCGACATTCAAATTCAATTCACTGGCGAAAACCGCCTCCAAGGGCAAGGAGCCGGTATTGGTGATTTGGTAGGAAACCTCGACTAGACCCTCCCCCGCATCCAAGGCATAGGTTTTTTGCAATAGGCAGGGCTGTCGCGTGCCCATGCGGTACAAACCCCCGTCCCGCTGCATCTCCAAGGTTACCCGGTTGCCCGTCTGCCTCATCCCGCGCAGTTGGAAAGGCTGCAGAATAAAATCTCCCAATTCGGGACAATGCCCGCCGGCCAACTGATCCACAGTGGTTCCACGGGCAAAAAGATGATCGTGAAAAAGATGCCGCTCATACCAATCTGTCACAGGGACAGTCGTCCCACTCATCGCTTCCTCCCGTCGAGTCAACACATCCGCCAGATTTCTCCCAAACTCCGGCAGGCCCATCTCCAGACATGCCCCCCCCTGGTGCGGGGAAACCATGAAAGTCAGACGGGGATGACCCACCAAAACCTCGGTCTGGCCGTCGGCATCCGCATCCTCCCGTAACAGCTCGACCTCGCTCTGCCCACTCCTCAACTCCGCCTCGGCCGATAACAGCTCCCGCCAAATCGCCTCCCGCAAATGGGGAAGATGCAACCCTCCGCGTGTTCCGTGCCACTGAGCCGTGGAACACTGCGCCCGCCAAAGCCTTTCCTGCACGGACCGCGTGTTCGGCTGAGAGCTCTTCCTGCGAAGCCGACGCCCCAATTGCAGATTCTTTCGATACATCAGATTCACCTCCCCGTAGCGGACACGGAAAGAGGCCCAGGATCCCCCGCGGAAGAACGGCAACAACTTGGCTGCATCATAGCGTTGGGATAACTGCGCCTTTTCACGGAAAAATTCCCTCCGCGCGTTCCCCGGCAAAGACCACCCCCCCAACTCCACCGGTGTACCTGGCGGCAGCGCCACGCGTCCTTTCGGAGTTTGCCGATCCAGCTGGGCCCGCCCGGTCAGGGTATGAATCCAGCTATGCGACTCCTCGAGACGGATAAAAAGCTGGTCCAGATATCCAGCCACCCCGCCGGTGAGTTGCGGCCAGGTTTCAAGGTCAGCCGCCAGGGTCAATGTCACATCCTCCGCTCGGTTGGCCATTCGGCGTAGATATCCAAAAAGTTCGTCCATCGGAGCGTGCGGCAGCAGACGGGCCAGATCGGGACAAGTGGGCAAGACACTGATCAGATTCCCCGCCTGATCCGTCACATAGTGACCATTCAGTTTTGCCGGAATAATCCCCGCTTGAAGAAAAAAGGATCCCTCCACCGGCGCATATTGCAAACCCGCCCGGCTAAGAGCCCCGCAAAGCGACGGCCCCCAAACCCCCTCCGCTAACCAGGCCCCAACCGGCTCCACCCCCAACTTTTCCTTCAACCACGCAGCCATCTTGGTTAGCTGCCCATCGCGATCCTCTTCCGACCACTCCACCAAGACCGGCTCGAAAAACCCCCCTGATAGCATCTCCAGCCGGCCGGTCTTCAGCAGTTCCTTTATTTTTTGAATCAAATCCGAATGCCGAGCCAACAACATTTCGAGAAGAGACCCGCTGATGTGCAGATTGACTGAAACTCCCGGATGCTTTTCCAAAACCCCGATCACAGGTCGATAAACCTCTTGAACAATCCGATCGACCACCTCCGGCAAATTCCCCACCGGCTGATGTATGTGGAGGCAGAGGACAAGGTTGACGTTTTTCATGGAAGAGTTCCGTTAAACAAACCAGTTCTGGAGTTCTTTGGAAAGATTCGGCCCGCTGAACTCAATTAAACCCCTCTCAGGATAACGCTCAACCTCCGCTCCGCCGCGGATAACCCGCACCAGAAAACTCACCTCCCCTCCCGACTTTCTCCAACCCAGCGCACAAAAAGGAACCCGGAGCTGCAGGCCTTGTCCTCCCACCGCTTCCGACTCGCACTCCACAGGACTATAAGCCACCCCGTCCAACGCCTTGTGCACCTCCACCACCCACTTGTTTTCCCGACAGACGGCTTGAACCCTCGCAGGCACGGGGAGATCAAAATCGATCGACACTTCATCCCCGGGCACTCCTTTGGCGTCGAGACGAAGATAAAAGTCGCTCTCTCCAAAACCATATTGGATCAATCTCACTCTCCGGTCTCCCTGTGCCATGGCCCCCTGATCCCTCCACGCCTCATAGCGACCCGACCCAGACCAATCCAAAAAGCTCGGTTGAGGAGACAATCTAGGCTCAATACTCCGCACCGGCGGATGGCCCAACCGGATCTCGGCCCCGCAGATCGGGACACTCAGAGCTGCCGGCGGGGTCACGCCCAGACGCCGATAAACGTTCTGCAAGCGGCCCCGGAAAAGCGCGTCAAAAATCATGTCACTATCCGTCTGAAAATCAGGCCCGTACCACCAGAACCAATCACTTCCCTCGGCCGCATAGAGATCCTCCCACGCCGCCAACCGAACCTCCTCCGCCAATTTTCCTTTGCTTTCCTCTTTTTTCAAAAATTCACGGGTACGCCGGATCCATTCCCATCCTTGGTTTTCCTCGGGGTCCCCGATCCAAATGTCAAAATTCCCTCCGATCCAAGAACCGGAATGCAGACGCCCGACCGACCTCCCCTCGCTCCGATCCATAATCTCCCCCAAAGTTCTCGTTTGCAGCATGGAGGACTTTTCCAAGCGTCCGTAGAATGCATCTAGGAAAGCCTCCCCACTGTCCGGAAAAGCCTCCCATGCGTTTTCTCCGTCCAAGGCAATGAGGACGGCCCCGTCCTTGGGCATCACCTGCCCGATGTGTTCAAGGTGAACTTTCAGATAATCTGCCGCTGCCCCCGGTTCTGTCCGTGCGGCCGTAAAGCCAATATAATCGGAGAGAGGACGTTCCCGGAACAGAACCTTCGCAGCCGCCCCCGCCTCCTCTACCCGCCAGATCTGAAAAAGTTCCAAATGGTCGGCCGCCCTTCCTTGGGCCTCCAACCCCCGGAACAAAACGGACTCGTCGGTACAAAAATATTCGAATCCTGCCTTGGCCATCAGCGGGATGACCTCCGGACTGACCGACCCTTCCGAAGGCCAAAGGCCCCGCGCTTTGCGCCCAAAAATCCGGGTGTGGGATTCCTGCGCTTTTTGAAGCTGGGCCAACGCATCCTCGGAAGCCTGCATCCTTTCAGGCAACCGGGCCCACGGCATCGCCCGTTTGGCGCTGTCGGTGTCTACCAACAGCGGAAGAATCGGATGATAAAAAGGAGTGGTCGTGAGCTCGACCTGTCCGGATTCGGCCAGAGCCCGGTACTCCCCCAAAATTCCCCGCAGAACCTCCTGGTGAATTTCAAGAACACGGTTTTTTTCCTCCTCCGTAAATCCTCTTCCTTTCTCCATCAGGGATTGCAGTTCTGGGAAACGCTTCCGAACGGCAAATCCGCACCAAGCAAGATTGAACCACACCTGCAGATCCCTCAGATCGCCTTCCTTAAACCGCTTCACATTCTGCATCGATTGCGCGGCTCCAAGCCTTCTGCCGCGAAGATCCAAGAGCTGTCGGTAACGAGGATATGGATCGATACAGGTGGCCCAGTTGATCTTGAAGAAGTGTTCCAGAACCTGCTGCCGCTCCTCTGTCGAAAGCTTGTCCGCCTCCTTCTTCGCCAACTGGCCCCAACGGTCCTTTACCTTTCCATCGGCCAACTCCTCAATCTGCCGCACCAAGACCGGAGTCAGATTGAAATTGATTTTCACCTTTGGATGGCGTCGGGCCATCTCTGCCATGTCGGCGTACCCCCGGACCGTGTGCAACCGCACCCAAGGCATCAGCACTTCCCCGGTCTCGGCATCGAGATAGGAGGGTTGGTGCAAATGCCAAAGGAGGGCGACGTCAGCCATGAGTCATGGCCTCCCGAAGGACATTCGCTGCTTCCTCTGGCAGCGTCGGATTAATGTAAAACCCAGTGCCAAACTCGAACCCGGCAATGCCGGTCAGCCTCGGCAGGATCTCGATGTGCCACCGAAAATCCGAATCGATTGTCGACCAGGCATCGGGCCGCCGACTCCGCCGAAGGGGTGCGGTATGCAGGACAAGATTGTAATCCGGCTGATCCAAGGCCGTGGAGTAAGCCCCCAGCACCCGCTGAATGGCCTCTGCCGCCAAAACCAAATCCCCATCGCTTGTGGCGTGAAAATCCGGAGATTGTTTTTTCGGCATGATGCAGGTCTCAAACGGGAATCGGCTGGCGAAAGGACAAAAAACCACAAACCCGTCATTCTCAAAAATCACCCGATCGCCCGTCTTCCTTTCAGCCTTGAGGATGTCCTCAAAAAGATTTCTGTCCTTTTCCAAAAAGTAGGAACGGGCGGCCGCGAGCTTCTCCTTGACGACGATGGGTGTCACCGGCATCGCGATCAACTGCGTGTGGGGATGGGGCATGGTCGCTCCCGCACGAGCCCCATGATTCTTGAAGACGAGGATGTAGTGCAACCGGACGTCCCGCGAAAGATCGAGGATCCGGCAACGACAAGCCTCCAGCACACGCGCCACGCCGCTCAGCGATTGCTTTTCGAGAACCAGCTTTGGGTGTGGCGTCTCAATCACCACCTCATGCGCACCGACCCCGTTCATCCGATCATAGAATCCAACCGCTTCTGGCTCCAACTCTCCCTCCACCCGAAGGGCGGGAAACCGGTTCGGCACCACCCGCACCTGCCAACCCGGGGTATTCGGCGCTCCCCCGCCCGGACGGATCGCGTAAACCTCACCCGGGGTATAGGCCTCGTGCCCCTCCAAAAAGGGATCCTCCTCCGGTCGGGTGGGAGGAATTTCCTCACAACGATATCTCTCAGGGCGGATTTGACGCTCGGGACTGAACACAATCCAGCGTCCTACCACAGGGTCTTTTCTCAGCTCCGGCATAAATCCCTTCTTTCCTCTCTATGGTTCAGGCCAATACCGAGCGGTAGACTTTTTCGTAGGCCGGCACCGCCGAACCCCATCCCCACTCTTTTTTCATCCCGTTTTGGCGGGCCACTTTCATTATTGCGGGTTCATCCCACAACGCCAAGGCGCGATCCATCGCTCCCCGTAGGGCGGCCTCTGTGTGCGGGCGAAAAAGGAACCCGGTCCCTTTTTTCGCCTTCCCATCCCATTCCTCTACGGTGTCGTGCAACCCGCCGGTGTCACCCACCACCGGAATGGCTCCGTATCGCATGGCATACATTTGGGTCAACCCACAGGGCTCACTGGCCGAGGGCATGAGAAAAAAATCTGCCCCTGCGAAAATCCTCCGAGCCAACCCTTCATTGTGCTCCCGCCGCAACACCACCTGCTTTGGATACTTCTGGGCCAACTGGAGGGCCGCCTCCTCCAGTCGCTTATCCCCTGTTCCTAAAATCACCAACCTTGCTCGACTCCGAATCAGGTGGAGCGCATTGGCCAACGCCAGATCGACTCCCTTCTCTGCCGCCATCCGGGTCACCATTCCGAAAATTGGCCGCCCGTTTGCAGGCTCCAGACCCAATTCGATCTCCAGGGCTGCCCGGCACTCCTCTCGCCCGCGTAACGCCCCCCTGCGGTAGGGAGTTTTGAGCGCAGTATCCGCCGAGGGATTCCAGCTCTCCTCATCAATGCCGTTCAGGATGCCCGTTAATTTATCGGTGTTTCCTTGCAACACTTCATGCAGCCCGAATCCTTGGGCCTCCCCTTGGATTTCTTTGGCGTAGGTCGGGCTGACCGTGGTCACCGCATCGGCCAGCAGAATGGCTCCCTTCATCAGATTCAATCTTCCGTAAAATTCAAATCCCTCGGGGGAATACATGCCGGGAGGAAGATCCAGGGAGGAAAAATTCTCCGCAGGAAACTCCCCTTGGTATTTCAAGTTGTGGATGGTGAAGACCGACTTCATCGGCAACCCCAGCGCCCTGCAATGTCCCGGCACCAAGGCCGCGTGCCAATCATTCGCATGCAAAATATCGGGAGTCGGTTCGATGTAGCGGGCCAGCTCCACCGAGGCTCTCGCCAGAAAATTAAAGCGTTCCAGACTATCTGGGTATTCTCCCGCTCCATCGCCGTAGGGATGCGCCCGGTCAAAAAACTCGTCCCGCTCGATCCCCCAAAGAGCCACCTCACCTCGTTGCCCTTCCCAAACCCGGGTCGGGCGACTCTTTCCCGCGACGACGATCTCCATCATCAAATCAGTCGGCCGAAACTCACCGGATTTCTTCAGACTCCGGTGCAATGGCACCGCTAAACTCACCCCGTGCCCTGCCCTCGCCAAGGCCTGGGGCAGAGCCGCCATCACGTCGGCCAAACCTCCGACTTTGGCATGGGGAGCCAGTTCGGTTGCCACGAATAGGATATTCATTGGAAGTAGGGTACACTATGCCCTTAAACCCATGCCCGCCGCCAGCCGCTTGCCCGACCGCATTCTCTCCCTCCTGGAGGGGAAGAAAGCCTCACCCCTCGACGCCGCCTCCCTCGCTCGGCGTCTCCGCGTTCCCCAAGGGGCCGTCGTGCGCACCCTGACGCTCCTCGAGAAAGAAGGTCGGGTGGCCCGGGTTCGCGAAAACCACTGGATCTCCGCCCAAAGCGCCGATCTCGTCACCGGCACCATTCAATTTCACACCAAAGGTTTCGCCTTTGTCCTTCCCCAGGATGGATCACCCGATCTTCATATTCCAGCCGAGGATACTGCCAACGCACTGCATGGCGACCTGGTCGTGGCCCGGTTGGATCGCCGACCTCAGAACTCCGGTCCACGAGGCCGTCGACCCGATGGAACGGAACGCCGTTGCGGGCGTGTCCTCCGGATTCTGGAGCGCCGTGCAGCGAACATTGTCGGCACCCTCCAAAAAACCGCCCGTTTTCATATCGTCATCCCCGATGACCCCCGATTCCTTCACAACCTCTACGTCCCCGCCCCCGGGACCGAAGGCTCCCCCTTTGCCCAACAAGGCGACAAGGTCGTGGCCCGGTTGATCGAATGGAAGAACCGCCACTCCAACCCTGAGGGAATTATTGTCGAACGGCTTGGTGCCCACACCGATCCCGGCGTGGACATTCTCTCGATCATCCGAAAGTTTGATCTTCCCGCCCACTTCCCACCTGAAGCCATCGCCGAAGCCTCCTCCTTTCCCAAAGTCGAACTACCGGACAACCCGCCGGGCCGCGAAGATCTCCGCGGGGAATTCATCATCACCATCGATCCCGATACTGCCCGGGATTTCGACGACGCCATCTCCCTTCGCGAACTTCCGAACGGCCACGCCGAAATCGGAATCCATATCGCTGACGTCTCCCACTACGTCAAAGTCGGCTCCGCCCTAGACCACGAAGCGCGGAAACGGGCCAACAGCGTCTACCTCGTCAACGGAGTGATCCCCATGCTTCCCACGCGTCTCTCGGACGACCTTTGCTCTCTTCGCCCCAAAGAACAGCGGTTGACCTATTCTGCTTTCGTCCGAGTGGGACCAGACGGTAAAGCCGGCTCATCCCGCTTTTCCCGCTCTGTCATTTATTCCCGCCACCGCCTGACCTACGCCGAGGCGATGCAAAGACTGAAACGTCCTGCCAGCGACGATCTGGATCGTTTCCTGCAGCGCGCCTGGCACTTCGCTTCCGCTCTGCGGCGCCGGCGCTTCGCCTCGGGTGCTCTCGACCTCGATTTTCCCGAACTTCGCATCCTACTTGATGCCCAGGGCAGACCCGACCGGATTGAAAAGGAATCCTCGGACGAATCCCACCAGCTGATCGAGGAGTTCATGCTTCTGGCCAATGAGTCCGTGGCTCGCCATCTGAACCACGAAAACCGACCAGCCGTCTACCGGATCCACGAAACACCCGATGAGTCTCGCCTCCAAGAATACCGCGAACTACTCATCGCCCATGGAATCAAAGCGGGCGACCTCACCCAGCGGGGAGAAATCCAGAAGATCCTGAAACTCCTTCCGGGCCGACCGGACGGCTACGCCCTCAAGATCGGCCTGCTCCGCTCCCTCAAGCGCGCCGTTTACTCGCCAAAAAGCCTTGGTCACTTCGGCTTGGCCAAATCCCATTATACCCACTTCACCTCTCCGATCCGCCGTTACGCAGATCTTCTTGTCCATCGTGCCCTCGCCCACCCCAAGGGCGCCGCCAAAACCGCTTCCTTATCCCTTGATCAACTGGCCCAGCATCTCTCCCGGACGGAAAGGACAGCGGCCGAAGCAGAACAGGAATCGAAAAAACTCAAACTGCTCGAATACCTCGAGATGCAGGCCGGCCCGCAAGCCACTCAGACCTTCCCCGCCATCGTGACGGAAGTGACCAACTTTGGAATGTTTGTCGAACTCCCGGACTTCCTGCTCTCCGGCCTGGTCCACGTCTCCTCCATCAAGGACGACTTCTTCTCCTTCAACCCAGCCCAACGCTCCCTTCGTGGTCGCCGCTCCGGAAAAACCTACCGCGCCGGCAGCCAACTCCGGGTCACCGTGCTCAAAATCGACCTTCCCAAACGTCAGGTCGACTTCCGACCCGCTTAGAGGAGGCAAAGTCCGTGTCGCTCCTACGGCCCATCTCTCCTGTCATTGACGTGACTATGTTTTGTGTTTAACTTAGTCATATGAAAGTAAAAACGGGCCAGCTGAAAGCCAAACTCAGCTCGTATCTGCACCGCGTCCGGGAAGAAGGAGCCTCCTATGTGGTGTGCGACCGGGATCGCCCCGTGGCCTTGCTCTGCCCCTTGGATCAGATACCAGGAAACGATTGGTCACGTCGCCGAATGACTCTGTTGGCTCAGGCTCGGGAAGCGGGCCTGCAACTCTCGATTCCCTCTCGCTCACCCGCCAAACCCCATCTGGCTCCCCAACAAGCCCCCCTGATGGCGAAGGGCGCGACGGTCGCCTCGATGCGAAAGAACCGAAACTGGTAGCTCTGGATGGATCTTTTCTGGGACACCAGTGCCGTCGTTCCTCTGATTTTTAACGAACCACACACGCCTCTCGCTCTTCGCGCTTTTCAGCAGGGAGAGGGGTTTTTTGCTTGGGACTGGATGGCCGTGGAGACAGAGGCCGCCTTATCCCGGTGCAGGGCCCGAAACTCCCAATGGGAGAAGTGGTCGGAGATCTCCCAGCTTTTTCAGTGGATTCACCTCCCCCCACAAGAGTGGTCTGAAATCCGTAAACAAAATCGCCACTGGATGCTGCGGGCCGCCGACGCGGCCCACCTCTACGCCTTCTCCCGCATTTTCCGCATTCTTCCTGATCTCCGACTTGTCACTTTCGATGAGGAGCAACGCGCCCTAGCGACCAAGAAAGATTTTCGACTGATTTAAAATCTACGCAAACTCCACCTGCACCACGGTGCTGTCCTCTACCCCGTGGAGAAGAACCGACCCATGATCCGCAGTGACGAATCGTGCCGCACCTTTCGTCCATTCTTCCCCACTCGCCTCCTCTTTGACTCTCCCATCCGCCACGAATAGATAACGGAACGATCCCGAGTTGGGCAGCACCTCACGAACTTCTCCCGGTGCCACCCACCAACGGGTGATCTTGAAAAAGTCGCAAGCCAATAGCCGTTCCCCACGCGGCTGGACAAAAGCCGGCTCGTGATCTTCCCACTGAATCGAGGCCAGTGCCTCCTTCACATGCAGGGCCCGTGGCTTCCCAGCGTCATCTTTACGATCCCAGTCATAAACGCGATACGTCGTGTCGGAATTTTGCTGAATTTCCAAAATCACGTTCCCCGCCCCGATGGCATGCACCCGGCCAGAGGGCAGAAACATCGCCTGCCCCGCCTCTGTCATCAGTCGGTGAAAACAGTCAGCCACCTTTCCCTGCGCCAAGGCTGACTCAAACTCCTTTTTTCCGACCCCTCTTTTCAACCCCGCATAAATATCCGCCCCTTTTTGCGCCTCCAAAAAGAACCAGATCTCAGTTTTAGGATCCCCACCCAACTCCTTCGCCTTCGCTGTAGGCGGGTGAACCTGCAGGGACAACTTCTCCTGAGCATCTAAAAGCTTGATCAAAATGGGAAAACGAGCCGCATCGGGAGCTTTTTTCCCGAATATTTTTTTCCTGCCGGCTGAGTCCCAAAACGAATGAAGAGAGTCTCCGCTACCCCTGACAATCGACTGTGCCTCAGGACGGTCCACCAGCTCCCAAGTCTCCCCGATCTTTTTCCCTTCGGGCAGCAACCTTCCGAATCGATCCTGCAGATTTCTTCCACCCCAGATCCTCTCTTGGGCCAGCGGTTCAAATTCCCAAATCGCCATACTCTCTTCCTAGATTGGAATGCTGGGCGATGAAAGACTCCCTAAATCCCCTATTCGATTCAAAATTCTGGCTCCTCCCACTCCCTCCCGTCGCGATAGGCCGCCCCCGCCATCCATTTTCCGTCTTCTCGAATAAAAGGAACCATAAACCTCTTTTCTCCTCCATCCCTTACCCTTGCGATTTCCACCTCGGCGTACTGACCCGTCTCAAACTTTGGAATATCAGCCAACCGATAGCTTGCCCCGTCCTCCCGATCCTTTTTGGCCACAGCTAGCAGGGCCTGCGCCGGCTCCCAGCCTTCCGACCGAACTCTCTCCTTCAACCGGCTCGACATCGCCTTTTCCAAATCCTGATATTTTCTCTGGTTGGCGACCCCGACCATCCTCTCCACCTCGATTCGAAACTCCTCCCTTGGATCCGGGCCACACCCCACGCCCCAGATTGTTAGCAAAAGAGCTGTTGCTCCCCATAAACTTACCTTGGAAAAGGCCATCCTTACGCTCAATTAGACTCTCTCTTTCAACCATGGCCAAACCCAAAACCACTCCTACCGGCCCCAGCCTCGGCCAAGAGGTGATCGCCTTGGCCATTCTCGGTGCGGGCATCCTTCTGCTCCTGTCCCTCTTCTCGTTCAACCCGAAGGACCTTCCCTTCTACTCGCAACCCGCCCTACAGCCCAAAGACAACCTCGTGGGACCCGCCGGAGCCTACGTTGGCGGCATTCTTTTCCTCCTCTTTGGCTTGGGCGCCTACCTCTTTCCCATGGTCTTGATGAGCGGCGGACTCCTTCTCTTTTTTGCCAAAGAGGTCCGC
>Ga0214921_10009110_pt1 | contig 12645 bp, 11 predicted proteins | sample LL1505_MetaG_FD_177992 | JGI IMG/M metagenome (GOLD analysis project Ga0214921, IMG submission 177992) | Freshwater microbial communities from Lake Lanier, Atlanta, Georgia, United States - LL-1505 | ecosystem: Environmental > Aquatic > Freshwater > Lake | place: USA: Georgia | collected... | reverse complement strand
TTTCGACGCGTATTGACGAACATGACGTGTCATGGTTGGGGGGACGCGCTGTACATTCGCGGCTAACTGGGGACGCGCTGTACATTCGCGGCTAACTGGGGACGCGCTGTACATTCGCGGCTAACTTTGCTGCAAATAATATCCTACACGCATATTATTTGTATTTTATCGGGGTTTCAAAACAAGTGTGTAATGGCGAACGCCAATTCTTCCGTCTCATTCAACACGATATACGCCATGTATTCATAATAGGCATACCGTTGCGATTTGACCTCTTCCGGCAAGGTTTCAAGCGTTTCGGGCGAATAAATCCACTCATTACACGTATCTCCGAAAAACAGAGGCAGAATCTGTTCGTCTCTCAATTGATGGCAATCTACGTTTCGAACCGACATCACAAATGCAAATGAAGCAGGCAATTCTTTCAACACACTCAGTATTTTATGATATCGTTCACTGTGTACATCGACATCGACACCCGTTCTCCACCATTCCATGTCGGCAATCACACTACGAGTGATGAATGGATATTGATGGGTCAATAATCGATACATACTGATATCATTGATACCAAGAACGCATCGGTCTCTCATTTCAATTGCGAGACTTTTATAGTGCTCGAGTTCCGCGACACTCAGTATTGGAACAGGAGCACTCGGCATAATCACATCAGCATTTTCGTCTTCCATTGGATGTACATATCCACTAGATAAACTCTTTATGCGTTTTTATGCAATTCAATGTTGTAGGGATTTCACCCATGGGATGAATCTTCACTGGTATAAACCAACGAAGATTTCAATCCGGAACGGATTAAAATCTTCGGCGAAACGCAGGCACTGCGTGCCTTGTGGGTCAGATACCAGTAACGATTTGAAACTAGCACCCCTCTGCTTCGCTTGAGGGGTGCGGTTTTAAATCTTCACTGGTATAAACCATATAAAGTGCATGTGGGTTAAACGGTGTATAGAAGTCCATGTCATCAAATCCATTAAACATTGATATTTCCGAACGTGCACCCGTCAATACGTCGTCGGATTCGGCGATGATGATGCAAATCCAACATTATGTAGATACGTATCGACCCAGATTAGCGATTCTAACACCTTGTTATGGAAGTCAGTGTTTCGTCAATTATGTCACGTGTTTAATCAACACCATGTCGTTATGCAATCAATTGGGCATTTTCGTGAAAGTGGAATTTTGTCGCAACGACAGTCTGGTCTCTCGCGCGCGCAACAATCTGATTGCGAAAGCCATGAATGACCCAACACTCACTCATTTCATGTTCATTGACAACGACATTACTTGGCAACCGATTGATATTATTAAACTGATGATTTCCGACAAAGGATTGGTAGGAGGGGTGTATCCGATTAAACATTACGATTGGACGAAATTGATGCAAGGGTCTACTCCGGCAGACTGGATAGCGTTGAAGAATCGGTCGCAGTTGAGAGGCATGATTTCTGACGAAGATTTCATCCAACACCGTATGATGCGATACAACATCAATCATTTGAATACAACAATCGAAATACAGAATAATTTGGCACGTGTGAAACATCTGGCGACAGGGTTTATGATGATCAAACGCGATGTGATTGCGAAAATGTCGAAAGCGTTTCCATCAACCAAATACGTGGATGATGTGGGGTTTTTATCGGGCACGGAGAATGACCACGCGTATGCGCTGTTTGATTGCGGAGTAGAAGACGGACATTACTGTTCGGAAGATTGGCTGTTCTGTAATCGATGGTCGAAAATGGGTGGTCATGTGTGGATTGATGTAAGTATCAATTTAAACCATACAGGTATCGAAGACTTCAAGGGGTCGTTTATTTCAACACTTGTATAAGCGGAGCGACTACAAGCGGAGCGACTACAAGCGGAGCGACTATTTAGCAAAACGTAGAATTATTTTATTGGTGAATTGTATACAAATGTCTTCTACACGATACCGAAAACTCCGTGTATCTCCAGCCAGAGGTGTCCGATATTGCTTGGACGTCGAAGGTGGAAGTACGGCGAATGGTGCGCCAATCATAACATACCCTTGCCACAAAGGTGCAAACCAACTCTTTCACTACAACCGCAAAACCAAACAATTGCGCAACAAGCACAGCCGGAAATGCATTGAGAAACGCAACGGACGACTGGTCCAATACGGCTGCAATCCAAGAACGCGCCGTCAAAAATGGCGATTGGGAAAAAACACTCTGTTAGCTTACTTCATTACATGTAGATTTTTACATAAAAATGCTACATGTAGTACATGTTCACCGAATGAACCTCCATCTCTCTACAAAAAGATGAACCCTTCTTCCTTCAACGCTTCTTCCAGCTCGCCCCTTTCAAACGCATGCAGGCGAAACGGAATACAATCAATCACCCCCTTGATTTCCTCTCGATGGGTTTGCGCAAACATATCCAAATCAAACATATTGTGTAACTCGTCCAATCGCGTTTCATCCTCGATATACGCCGTTGTGTTACGGGTCCATTGCCGGAAACTCATGGTCTCCCCAAAATAATGAATATGGTTTAAATATTTCGTGTAATTCTCGACCATATCCGTCAACGACCTCGGTTCGTTTATGTTGTAGTCTGTTCCCGAGAGAATCGCAATGTCTTTAAACACTTCTTCCGACATATCCAATTCGTCCAGGATTTTCGCCGTATCGTAAAAAGCTACTTCCTGATGAAACATACTCATGTGTCGAAGTACGCGGGGACATCCATACAAAAACATGTCCATGTCGTCGCTCAAACACGCCCAAGCGTAATTGTGTTTCACCAAATACGCACACAATTGGTCGGATTCGCCGCGCGATTCAATATACGTCACTCCATATGCCCGCATCAACTGTTTCGACCCTTGAATATCCGCATCCGTCACACGCACAAATTGTTTTTTCAGCGCGTCCATCTCTTTCTCCATTTCCGTTCTCTCGTCTCCGCTTGCCGAAACCACGTGTTGAATCATTTGATTGTATTTGTCTTCCGCCTCTTGTTTGTCTCTCTTTCTCTTCAAGAGAAGTTCTTTCTTTTCCACCGGAGGTTTTCCGTCAAAGACAAACACGGGTGTAATGTTGTGCTGCCGAAACACGGATATCATGAGATACATGTTTTCAATCACTGCGTTTTTTTCTGCGAATTTGTAGAGATAAATACTCGTATCAATCACCAACACTTTGTTTGCCAAATATTTGAGAGATAATTTTCGAATGGATCGTGTACTACAGTTATCCATGAAAAATCGATTCAGTAATTTAATGCCCATTTTGTTCTTTCTATGAATTTAACTTTTCTGTTACTACCATGTTTCGGGTGTAGTGTTTATATGTATTTCGAGCAATTCAATAGAAGGGATAGATTTTAGCAAAATTATATAAACCCAAATAGTTGTGAAATCTATACCAAAATAAAATGTCGACACCGAACCCTATATTGCAATTCGAATCTATCCATAATGGAATGAAACCCAATGCCGGACCCGTTGGAATCACTTCCTCCTCCTCCGGTCAAAGTACAACAACACATGTAGTCCGTGACCCTACACCCGAATTTATGTCCTATTTGGAGACAAAAGGTACTCAGAAAACGAGAGAACTCATTCAATCAAGCCCATCGCTGGATAGGGGAGCGATGACGGCTGTTTCCATCATTCAATCTGGGAATCAGGAGTTTTTCGAAAAAACGGGAAGACACATGACGTATTCGGAACTCCGAGCTCTCTACGGATAGAGGTCAGTCTCTCCCTTTTTCTCTACACACATAACATGAATATCACATGTTTTGTGTGTTATACCAGTGAAGATTTAATGGCTGGCGTTATTTTACGTTAACCCGGGTTAACGTAAAAACGCAACAGTCATATACGCTGGCGCTATGTGTTTTTAACGCATAACGCCAGACGTTAACCCTCTCAGGACCAAAACCGTTTCGGATTGAAATCTTCGTTGGTTTATGTATTTCGCCCTTCCAGCAAACACATACGTAATGTGTCTGGCAATACGGTATTACACGAATCGATTTGAGCGCCAGTGTTGGATTCCATTTCCCCCATCACGGTTTGGTACGAAGACGTTTTGGCTAAATGGTTCACCAATTCTACATAAGACGAGACTTGTGTTTTGTCGAAACGGAGAGAAATGCCCTGGTCGTTCGTTCTCTCATTATGCGACACGCACCATTCGATGAATTCGTCCAAATGCCACATCAAGATGGATTTCGCAATGAAATAAGAGAATGTGTTTGTTTTCTCTCGATATACCTTGCCGGGTTTTTGCGAAAACAAGTCGGAATAACGTAGTCGGTAATGGCGCAACACCTTATGTGCTTGGTATAAACTGTAGATTTGTTCGTAATGCAAGAGTTCGGCAACGGAACGGAACCCTGACATGCTGTGGTGGCGGAGGCGGAGCGATTGGATCTTCTTATGTTTCAGGGTATGGGGCGCCTTCGGCGCCCCGCACAACAACAACACATTGATGATTTCTGCCCACATTTCCGAATAACTCTCGTACAATCGAACATCGGTGTTTCTATCAACCGCGGGAAAAGCCGCACGTATATCCGCGTTTGATTTCGACACATTCATTTCCGCAAAATCCAACCCCAACGCGTGGAACGTTTCATGGATGAATACTTTAAACCAGTCTTCTTGGCGATAGATAAACATCTCGCAGTTATTCGGGCATGCCGTCGTGAATGCCGTGTTGGCGTGTATTTCAGAAAGCACAGCCGGATGTTCGGTGTGGGTTCCTCCGGAAAACAAAGTGTTCACTTTTGACGGAAGCCGCTTTGTTTGTCCAGTGGGTATCAAATACAAATCAATCGTTTGGGCGCATCGTTTCGGCGCGTTCGGCAACACGTAATTCAACCATTGACCCATTTTACGCATGGCTTCTCGGCGAAAAGCGAGAGAAGGTCGTTTCAGTAGAAATCGTACACGTATGGTTCTCTCGTGCATCGAAAATGTATGGGTGTAGTGGTGTTTCATGGTTGCGATTTCTCTCTGTATGGGTTGCGGTATATAGGTAAACCACTCGTTTGATACCACGTCGATGGGTTCGGAAGAGACCGAAGCGTGACGAATCGAATGGGTGGCTGCCGCTCTGGAGGCATGCAGCCGACGATACAATTGGTGTAGGATTTCGCGCGTGCGCGCGTTTATCGGTTTCTTCTGGCGCCAATACGATGATTGCGCAATCGATTTTATACACCGATAGTTGTCTCTCGACACCGGTGTGAGAATCTCCATAATCCCTAACACTACTTATATGAACGTGAGAATTTTATCGGGGAGATAAATGCGAAAATGAATACGGAATATATACCAATGTTTTCGATATCCGCTTATCGAAAAACACCCACCACACCATTTAGCAAAAACGTGGATTCTGGAAACGGATACTTGGTAAAGTATATCAAAATATATGACCAGATTGTACCCAAGATGTATGCCAAACTAGCCACTTACGCGAAAACTGTGCAATCCCTTCTGGACCAATATGCCGCAGGAAACTTCGTGTTAGTCGCTAACATGCTTACTTTGCCCGTGTACAATCAGATGTCCATTGAACTATATAATTTAGCGCAAAACCCGGGAAAATATCCGGATTACGAAACCCTGCGTACTTCGATTACATCGTCTTTGTCTGGACTTTACCAGTCGATTTTGCAACACCAGAATTTAGTCGATTTGGAATCGCAGTTGACTTCCGCCGAAAAATGCTGTGATATTTTGAACAACCCCACGAAACTGCAAGACTATATTAACAACTTGAAACGGTCAAAAACGATTTTGCCGAGTACAGTCGTTACCATGCCTGCGGTCACTTTGAAACCACAGTATGCGGATTACATTCGTTTATATGGGTTCCCAGAAGGTGGCGTGTTTAACATGGACAAATTAGCACCATTAGCAGCCAAATATGCGAACGTGGTCGGAGAACCAGATGTGTTATAATTACAAATATTACAACTGTATATATTGTAAATCGACTATATGGATGTCCTTAACCCGAAATCCATTAATCCGACCGATCGAAAGATTGTGAAAAAAAGTATTTGTATCGACTCTTTATTTAGAAAAAACTACAGTACCACAAGTTCCTCCGATTTCGTGTATGTATTGCCGGAACCGATAAACAAAGTGACGGCTCTCTCGATTAGTTCCATTGAAATACCTTATTACTGGTACACGTTTTCCGAAAAGAACGATTCCAATACATTCACGGTTACGCTGTACAATTGCCCTACACCGTTTGACCTTTCCGATAATTACCCGCCCGTGATTGTGAACAAAATTACGATTCCGCCTGGAAATTATCGGTCGGATTTGCTTACGACGTTGATGAACAACATGTTTTCGAATATGCGAAACGGCATGGAATACATTTCGTTTTTCATTGACGAGCAAAACACGAAAACGAGTTTCCGTACGAAATGGGTGGGCGACGACTACACGGCAAACATGAATGCGCTCCCCGGGCAAGTATTTCCCCAAATGCTGTATCCATATGTGGTGGACCCGAGTATGAACAGCGATTTCTTTTTCGAAGTGGATTTTCGCCCCGAAAGTGACCCTACACGTCCTCTATATTTTAATGCGGGATGGATGTTGGGGTTCCGCAAACCGTTTTATACGGTCCGATACAAAGACCCACCTTATTTGGATATGCACACGAATCCATATGTGATATACCCTTACTATTGGTATTTGATTGGCGAATCGAGTTACGGCAGCAGTCTCTACAACTACGTGTTTGTCGAAGTGGACGATTTCAACAAGAATTTTTCCACAAACAATTTCTATTCGCCCACCACGAACGAGAATTACTTGGGCAACAACATTATTGGACGAATCAGTCTTACGAGTGGTATCAACACAATTGCAACAAGCAGTTTGGCGGATTTCTCGTTCAAAGTGCGCGAATACTTCGGACCCGTTCGTATCGACAAAATACGAATAAGGTTACTCGACAAGTTTGGACATCCCATCGACTTGATAGGGAACGATTATTCCTTCATGCTGGAAGTGGACCAAATTTATTCGTCGTAATGGTGCAACTCTGGTGATGCAGCAGTAAATAAACACAGATTTTTTGTGTATATTTGAATGTAATAATTATGTCACAAATGGAGAATAGAAATTTTGTGATGTACAATACAGTCACCATTATTTTTTTTGTACTTTTCTTAATGTATTAAGTGTATATACACGATGGCGACCCCCACCCCTATCAACTTCGTTTTGAATGCCTTCTCCGGTGAAGTGACTATGGACCTCAGTGGTGCTTTATCCGCTGAAACTGTCTCTGACCTCAGCTTCGATGCTGTTGCCATCCTTGAAGTTTCCAAGGATATCATGCAGGACGTCTTCAAATTCCAGACGGATTCTTACAGCATCAGCAACGTTCATGACCAGGATGTGAAGTACTACGTGTACAACGCTGATTTCGAACAATTGAACGCTGCCAACGCTATGATGGACTACTCTGCCAACGGATACTCATCGCAGAACCCCATTGCCACCACTTTGATGGACGGCACTACCGCCATCGCTCCCAACAAAATGCTTGTGGTCCACGACTACCTCCGTTATTTGGCACAAAATTTGTTCGGCAGTCACCAAGGTGTTGATCTTTTCAGCAACCAGACTGCTTTGATCGCGAGTCTTCGTGGTCTTGCCGGCGCCGATGCATCCGGTTCTGCTTGGGACAACATCAACGTTGCATTGAATGAAGTTGGTGCGGAAAACTCGTCTCTTATTTCCGATGGTAACGGAGGATTCTACAAAGACAACAGTGATGCGACTGATGCCAACGTCTGCCGTGAACTCATGCTCCAGATCGCCCAATACGATCCTTCTCGTTTCGCTGCCATTCAGGATACTGCTGAAATCCAACCCGTTCCTTTGGTTTCTGGTGATAGCATCAGTTTCACTCTTGGCATTGAAGCTGCCGCTGACCAGCACTTGCTCACTGGCGTTAATGCCATCCCCAAGAGAACTTACAAAGTTCGATTGGTTCTTGTGGATACTCCTGCCAACACTACTGTTGATACCACGAATGAAGCTGCTGACAGTGGAAGAATCGACGTTTAATGGCTAGACTAAGACAACCAGTTTCTTCTTGGTAATTCGTATGTATGGTAAGTAAATGAATTGTATATTTACACGTGGATTCAAGTAAATATACACTACACCTAGGCAATTTCGGCACGTATTTTCATCAACAGTTGGTCGGGTGTCAACACGGCGGTTTTGTGCAAGAGAAGTGCGCGTTGGGTCGCTTGTAACACATTACGCATCTCCACATTATCGAGGAATTTCGCTCGTAATGCCTTCTCTCGTTCCTCTGCAACACGTGTCTCGTCAAAGTCCAAATCCGGCGCAATCACATTGACACGTGTTTTCTTGTCTTTCGCTTGGAACCCACGGAATTCTTTCGCCACTTTTGTATCTGTCGATAATTTCGGGACTAAATCCGACACGGAATCGAGAGAAAACAATTCATAAATATCTGGATGTCCTTTTTTGTATTTCGCGGCTTGCATGAAATGTTCCACCGACGCCCATTTCTTCTGATCAATGAACAACGCCGCATCCGTCCACTCGTCATCCAATTTCTTCCGCCAATCGCCCATCTTCACCAAATCGCGATAATCCGCCGTCTTCTCTGGTGCGAGCTTCTCTCCATCCGCTTTCCCCGGTTTCATCGCTTTATTCGCGCGATGATGAAACACAAACACGGTGTCGGGATCAAACAGGTCTCTCGCTCCCGGCGAATCGTCGTATTCTTCCGGTCGACCCTCGTCTTCATCAATCCCATATTTGGATTTCAATTCGCGGAAATCCTGGATGAGATAGTAGGGTCCTGCCATTTTCGAGAGACATTTGTTCAACACCAATACTTTGATGTCGAATGGTATCTCTTTGAATCGCATGATTTTCCGCTGTTTGTAAGAGACGAGCCGGTAATGATTGCCTGTATACGAAGTGATAATGTAGCATTCCGGCGCGAATTGCTGGCGTTCTTGCAACACCTTGTTTATCTCTCCGCATTGCACCACGCCATCGAGGTCTCCATCTGAAAACGCCGGTTCCGACAAAATAATCATTTTCATATTGAGCACGCGTTCCAGGGTAGAAATCGCCCATGTATCTGCCCAGAAATCGCTCGTTTTCACGTATTCGCGCATTTTCTCGAGAGTGTCCACCCGCTTGATAAAACCGGCGTATTCCGTCTGTAACGCTTCCGTCTCTCCCTTCTTCTTTTTCAAGTCGTTGAATTGGACGGAAAGGTCGTTCGCTTGCTGTATCAGGGATTTCGTGTCGGCGGCTTGCACATCTTTGCCGTTGCCTTGTACGCGTTTTTTATACTCATGGATGGTGTGTTTGATTTGCTGCATCTCCTTGTCGAGTTGCATAATCTCGTCTTGGAATCCTAAGTAGACGGACCGGTGTTCGTTGTAGACCGAATCGGTGAGTTCCGATGAGAGAATGGCGCGGAGCCGGTCTACAGTTGTTTTCTTGCCCATATCCGCAAACGCGTCTCTCACCACCGCGAAAAAACAGTCTCCCCCTCCTTCGTTTTCGTGAATACGGTAGTTGTTGTTTTTCATGTATTTCTCGATCCATGTGTTACGGGCAGACTCTTTGTATTCCGTCTTGTACTGTTTTGCGACTTCTTCGGTTTCTTCGGGGAGAGATTCGCGGGGGTCATACGTTTCATCGGCGTCAAAGATTCCTTCTAGCAACGTGAGTTGGGCTGCCGTTTTCGCCAAAGACACGTCTTTGGGTTTGACGTGGAGAGAAAGGTAGTCTTTCTGGTCTTGTTCCAACACGGGTTCTTCTTCAGAGGGAGGAGCATCCACGGGGGCAGGGGTCGAAGTAAAGAGTTTGGGGTCGGCGTTTAATTTGCCTAAATAGTTGGGTGTGGAAAAGGTGTAGAGAAGCGGTTCGGAAATACGTGTGGGGTCGATTTCGCCGTTTTTATAGACGGTTAAGAGAGCAGACGAGGCGACTTCGAAGACGCCGATTTGGGAACGGACTTTGTGGTTGGACACGGCGTAGATGGGGAAAAAAAGAACGTTTTTATGGCTGAATACATACTTGGGTTTGCCGATGACGACGGAGATGGTCATTGGCGTTTGTGGTTTGGGGTTCGGTTCCGTGTTGGATTCGGGTTCCGGGGTAAAGAGATCGAGTTCGTACACAGTGGAAGTGTATCCTACATCTTCTTCGTCAATGGTTTTGACTTCTTTGTATTTGATTTCGGGATTTAATCTGGAAATAACAGTCATATGTCTCGAATTTGTATATTCATTCGAGAGATATGTGTTTATGTCTTTTTGGGGTGGGGTCTTCTTCTTCGACTCGTAGTCTTTTTTCTCTTGGAAATACGTTTGGATTTTTTGCCGCCGGGTTGGGATACGGTTCGATTGAGTCTCAATATGCCTCTTACTTGTCCAGACATGGATTGTTTTGCTCCTAATTTTTTTAGCTCGGTTTCAAGTAGTTTAACCATTAACAAATTTTGATTAAACGAATCATAGAAATAATCAAGTAGTCTTTTTTTATTATTATCACGCATATTAATTAATAACGCATCCTCGTCTATTTTGTGTTGTTTAACACAAGGTTTGTACACTTTTGACCAGTTTGTACAATTAAAATTAAATGTACATCTATCATAACCATGTTTTACACCATTAAATGAAGTTGCATCTTCTGATAACATTTTATACATCATATGTACAGAATTATAATTTATATTGTTGTTCACTAGTTTTTTATCGGAGTCTGTAAGTTGTGCATACATACAATCATAAAAACCGGGTTTGCTGAATAAGTCGTTTATAAATATACGGATAGCGTATTGGTAAATACTTTCTGCATTTGTATATTTATAGTTTGAACTAATCCAGCTAGGATTTGTAAATAAATACATGAATGCAGTTTTTCCAGATTTATCTTGCGTCTTTATGTAGTTAACCACTTTATCATTTACTGTATTTGTGTTGGTATAATAATTCTGGACTAAATACTGTATTAATAAAAAAATGATATCTATCTGACACTCAGCATTTAGTGAAGTTCTCTCCGATTGAATTAAATCAATTAAAAAATATTGTCGTGTGTCATGAAACAAGTCTGTATCGAATAACTTTTTTAATTTAATAACTAGTTTTGTTAATGTAGTATTGTCATTAACAAAAACGTTTTGATTATCCATGACATTTTGGGTTTTTGGTATTAATTGATTATATTGGGTTACATAATCCAAGAACTTATCTAAATCGTCGAGTTTCTCTATTTCGTTTTCTGTTTCTGTTTCTATAAATCTACTCATATGTATATTATCGCATATAATAAACTCTTACAACAATTCCACCAAATCCATCATTTTGAACGCAGCGCGATTCGACCAACTTACCTGCGTCTTCCCCTTGGTCTTTGCCAACACACGTACCTGTTCTAATACCTGGGTCCATTCGTTCGCCGGTTTCAATTCCTCCTTCGCGGACCCAATCACAATGAACAAATTCTCCACGATTTCCTCCACTTCTTTCGTCTTCCCGTCTTCACGCATCCAGGCATCAATACACGCAAAATTCTCCTTCACAATCTGCAACACCTTATCTTGCGTCACCAATCCCCGCTTCAAACAATTCACAATGAACGTCGTCGTCGCTTTTCGTACATCGCACGATTTCGTATAGACACAATATCCGTCATAATCCACATCTGGGTCGACATACGTAAGTGCCCCCGCGTTTTGGCTAAAGTTCGACACGAAATCCGCGATTAAATCCCGGAATACTGCATGCCGTTGCGCCAATTCCAAATACAAATTCGCGTATATTTCGGAATAAAACTTGTTCGTGCTGGCAATATCAAACACGGCTTTTGAAATACGGTGTATGTCATCCAAAGATGCTGCCGCCGCACCTTCTTCCGGCGACCCCATCACATCTGCAATCAATGCCAACACTGCATCTTTCTGTTTTTCATAATTCGACGTAGACATCTTGTTCAGTGTAATCCGGATATCATTCACGATTTTCTCAATACCCACTTTCGCTTCGATTTTCGTCGCTTTGAAGGAACGTACGGCTTCCCATTCCTCTTCCTTTTTCGGCGGAGGAGCCGGCTTACCACCGCGATACCCTTTGTTACCGCCGTAGTGAGAGCCGCCATTCGAAACGCCTCCGTTTCCCCCTCTTCGGTGATGCGAATGCGAATGCGGCACCGACTGCGCAACGGGTTGGTCCGGCGTTATCTCCAACTGTCCTTCCAAATCGAGCAACAATTGTTTGATGGTGGGTAACAACGGTTCCGCCAACCCTTTGAATAAAATCGTGTTGAAATCTTCGAACGTATACATTTGTCCAATCGTCGTCATTTTCGTCTTTGTAGAATCAAGCCGCAAAAGATTTATATCGTTTGTGTAGGGAATCTTTTTCTCAAAACATATATACGTGAATGCATATAAATATATACACGTATTCACATCATGATAAGTCGTTCAATTTTTGAATAAAATGGAAACGAGTACCGAACAACCGATTATCGAAGAAGTAAAGTCGTGGGACGATTTGTCCTTGAATGAACATGTGTTGCGTTCCATCTAC
>Ga0214921_10009109_pt1 | contig 12646 bp, 13 predicted proteins | sample LL1505_MetaG_FD_177992 | JGI IMG/M metagenome (GOLD analysis project Ga0214921, IMG submission 177992) | Freshwater microbial communities from Lake Lanier, Atlanta, Georgia, United States - LL-1505 | ecosystem: Environmental > Aquatic > Freshwater > Lake | place: USA: Georgia | collected... | reverse complement strand
GCCGAGTAGGCTGGTGGCTGCCGGCGCGCAATGTCAGAATTGAATTCGATGTCTCAGAGGCGACCATCAGAGTCTCCGCAGCGTGTATCTAGAAAAGTGAATTAACGGACAGGGCCAGAGGTCTGCGGCCGCAACGGGGGACCCGTCAAAGGCAACGGCGGCGGAGTCGCAGCCGAATATCCGGAGTTCGTTCCGCCGTTACCAGACGAGCGTGAGCTCGTTTTTGGCTCCAGCTCAGGCGGCAGCCCAGCAGCTGTCCGCGCAGGCTTGAGGGCCCGAGGGTCCGGCGCCGCCACACCATAGCCGGCGGTATTTCGGGCGGTATTACGGGCGGTATTACGTTCATCACGAACGATCGGGCGCCGTGGAGTCTTTTTAGTGCTACCGGAGACCGCCGGCAACGCGCTGATCACCGCGCTCTCGGAAATAGGCCCCGAGGCATTGAGCTCAGAGACGGGGTTTCGGGACTTGGTCTTAGCGGCCACCAGATCAGCCCCTTTGACCGCAATGGGATCAACAGCCGGTCCTGCGACACCACCTTCTGACCGCGCTTCCGCGACCGACCCGGGTCTCCCTTCGTTGGCTTGTCCATCAGCCGTCAGAGCAGCGCCAACTTTCGCGGGGCCCGGCGGAGTCTGTTCAACGCCTAGAGTGGGCGCCAGAGATACCACCTTCGCAGGCTCAACCGACCTCGTGTTGACAACATACTCATAACTGACCGCCCGGCTGGGCACTGATGTCGCTGCAGTGGCTGGGGGGGGCCCGGCAGGCTGGGCGAACACCACCGCGCATTCGGGCAAATCATGCAGGCGGATACCGCTCATCGGGTCCATCGTCGGCACGACCACCGTCTTGCGGCTGAAATCGGGCATGAGTGTATTCGACGCGTAGATCTGAGCATCACGCGCCACAGGGAATCGCGGTACCGGCGTCTCATGACGCAAGTTATGACAAATATCTTCGAGGGCGTTGATCTGATCGGTACTCGCACCGCGGCCGGAAACCAGTGCATCGCCCAGTCGACGATAGCAACTGGCCACCTCTCGCAACACCGGTGATTCTTTTAAGCGGGCCTCATCGCCTAGATCATTGGCAACGCACTGCATTCGCGAACCATAATCCTTGAATCTCTGACAGGTTTGGCTGCTGGTTGTTCGGGCCAACAAACCCAAACCACAACGCCCTCGAACGCCGTCCACAATTGCAGAAAGGTCCGACGCAGTCGTCGCCGACTGAGCAGAGACGGGCCCAGCAACAGCCAATCCAAGAGACAACCAAAGTGCCAGTGCGAACTTCATCTTCACCGGGTCCATCGAATCAACTCCAACGCAGGTCGCACGGCGGCGTCGTATTGCGCGCCCAGCGCGGGCAATAACAACAGCAACGCAGCCAATGCAACAACGATCGTCACTGAAAATCCAACTGCAAACTGTCCGAACTGGGGGCTCGCCCGACCGAGCGCGGCCTGCAACATATTGGCAATCATCAAAAATATCAACGCAGGTAAAGCCAATAACGTGCCGACGCGGAGGGCATGAGCCACTAACGCCATCAGCGCAGCCGGTTGGGCCACATCGGGCAATGAACCGAAGGGTACCACCCGATAGGATTCGACCAGCGCTTCGATCAATACCAGATGGAGATTTGTAGCAAAACCGATCGCCGTTGCAAATAACCCTAGCAGACTGCCGATGGGTAATTCCCGCCCCCCCAGTTCCAGGCCGCTAGCCTGTGCAAAATTCAACCCAGCCTGTTGACTCAACAATTCTCCCGCAAGATCAAACGCAAGGTAGGCCATCCGAACGGCGAACCCCATCAGGGTACCAACGGCAAATTCAGCCGCTATTTCCGCAATGGTTGCCTGCCCGGGCCGGCCCATCGAGCTGGATTCAACCGAACTCGCGACGACGAACGCGAGAACCAGAACAATCAGAGCGCGCGCCCGGCGAGGGACGCCCCGCATACTGAGCAGGGGCGCCGTGACAAAAAATCCTGACAGCCGAATCAGCGCCACCATGAGTGTCTGCGCAAACGCCATCAGGGCAAATTCAGAGAAATTGAGCATGGCGCACGCAGATCCCTGAGACCGTCAGCCCAACAAACTCGGAATCCGCTCAAGGATCGAGCGTGTGTAGTCGACAAGAGACCTCAGCAGCAGAGGCCCAGCCAACATGAAAAATACCAGCAGCGCCAGAACCTTTGGCACAAAAGCGACCGCAGATTCGTTGACCTGGGTCGCAGCTTGCAAAATACCCAACAGCAGCCCGAGCACCAGAATGACCAACAAGGCCGGAGCGAGCAGCGCGATCATTGCCTCGATCGCCCCGTTTGCGATTTCGACGACGCCGGCTAAATCCATAGTTGACGGCGCCCTTTAACGAACGTCAAAGCTCGCGACGAGCGAGGTCGCTAACATCGTCCAGCCGTCAGCAAGTACGAATACGACCAACTTAAGCGGCAGCGTAAACATCATGGGCGACACCATCACCATCCCCATCGCCGTCAAAATAGCCGCCACCGCAAAGTCAATGATGATGAAGGGCAAGTAGATGACAAACCCGATCATGAACGCTGTTTTGAGTTCACTGGTCACAAAGGCTGGCACGAGAACCGAAAATGGGATGGCTTCGCGAGACACCACCTCAGTCTTGGACAAACGTGAAAACACCGCCAGATCGTCCTCTCGCGTATTGCGCATCATGAATTTGCGGATTGGCTCTGAGCCCTGTTGCACGGCCTGCACGAAATCAAGTCGTTTCTCGGTGTAGGGGACCCATCCTCGCTCATAGGTTTCTTCGAGCGTCGGTCGCATAATGAAAAACGTCAAAATTAGAGAAATGCCGACCAGCACCTGGTTAGGCGGCACTCCCTGCAACCCAAGCGCCTGACGCAAGAGTGAAAATACGATGATGATTCGGGTGAAACTCGTCAGCAGTAACAGCGCTGCCGGCAAAAGACTGAGTGCCGTGAAGACGAGCAGCGTTTGAACCGGCACACTGTAGTTGGTCGTACCCCCGGCGGCGGGGGTTGCTGTGAAAAGAGGAATGGATTGAATCGCCCCGCTCGATGCGACACTTGATCCCAGGTTAGGCGATTGAGCCCATACTGGGTCGACCCACACACCTAGGCCTACCAGCAGGAGGAGCATCAAGGACCAGGCGACAGAAGAGCGGGCATTAAACATAAATTCAGATCACTGAATCGACCTATCGTCGACCGATTGCAGCGACGATTGGGCGGCTGCAAAACTGGCTCGGTCGAGTTCACACAACATCGTAATCTGTTGCGGTGTGATACCCACCAACAAACGGCGCCCCTCAAACTCAACCAAGGCGATGCGCTCGCGGGTACCCAACATCGCCACTGGAATAACCCGGGCTCCTGACCCGCGGGATGTGCCGGGTTGTAATCGGCGACGCAACCACCAAACGGCAAAGCCCAGAACGGCGATCACCGCCAAAAAAAGCGCATTATTAAAAAACCGCAATGCTGCCGGCACCTCATCGCCGGCGCGAGCAATCAGCGGGAAAAAAACCAAGGTCGTCAGCGAGAAGAGCGCAGGCCCAAGCTTCAACGCAATCGTCGGCCCAACCGTCGGCGAGGCCGCGGCGACCGGCGACCGCGCTCGAATCATCGGTTCAGTTTGCGCAAGCGCTCGGTTGGCGTGACGATATCGGTTAAACGGATGCCGTAACGGTCATTCACGATGACCACTTCACCCTGAGCGATCAGGCAGTTGTTGACCATCACATCAAGCGGCTCACCGGCCATGATGTCCAGCTCGATCACCGAACCGTAGGTCAGCGAGAGCAGATTACGGATCTGCATCTTTGCTCGTCCAAGTTCAACGGTGACATGCACCGGGATATCAAAGACCAAGTCCAAGTCATGCGCATTTGCCGGACCCCCAGAGGAATCGCCGTCAAATTCACTGAACTGCATCTTGCGGGTTTGCCCTGCCGCGAGCGCGTCACCCAGTTCGTCGCCACCCGGCGCAGTATTGTTATCAGCCATTCGGGGATTCTCCTAGAGCCTGTAAAAGCGGCGCAAGCGTTTTAGTGTCGCGCGGGGTCAACGGCCCGACGGACCAAAGTCGCTAAAGCCACCGAGGTCGGCGCCCAGCATTCCACTGTCATTCGGCCCACCCATTGAGCCGCCCAAATCTGCGAATGAACCACCTGACGGACCAGCGGACGACATTTGTCTGCCATCAAGTGGGTTCTTGAGGAATTCAACCGGGTTTTTCATTTCGTCAGTCTTAACCGCATATTTTCCATTCTTGACGCCGAAGCGACCACGGATCATTGGCAAGTTATCAATATAAATCGTCGTAAGGTCACCGATTTCAACGGGTATGACCTCGCCCACCGCGAGCGACAAAATGTCACCCAGTGTCATTTGCCGCTCAGCCAACCGGGCAACCATCGTGAGTGGCGCAGTCTGAACTTCTTCCTCAAGTTTGCGGCCCCATTCCCCGTCATCTTCAGTCTGGAAACTCTGCAGATTATTAAATAGCAGCGTTTTTACCGGTTCTAGAACCCAGAACGGAATGCAGAGATCAATGTCACCTTCACGGCCATTGATATTGAGCGTGAACTTGCAATGCAAGACCATCTCTTCCGGACCGGTGATCTTGGCGAACTGAAAACTTGTTTCAGACCGCATGAACTCAAACTTGACTTCGTAAACCGGCTTCCAGGCTTTCTCGTACTCGTTGAAGATCCCGTCGAGCAAGCGCCGAATGATCCGGAGTTCTGTCGCGGTGTATTCCTTCGTCGTCGCCTTGGGAGGCAGTCGACCCTCGCCACCGAACATATTGTCGATCACGAGATAGACGACCTGTGGGTCGATGATCCAGCAACCGACGCCCCGCAACGGCTTGACGTTGACAATATTGATGTTGGTTTGCTTCGGCAGTTCGTCCAAAAAATCGCCGTAGGCTTTGACCTGGGGCAAATGGATGCTCACCTCAACCGAACGTCGGACCAGATTAAATAGGGTCAGACGAACCGTTCGGGCAAAACGCTCATGGATGAGTTCCAGCGTCGGCATCCGCCGGCGCAAGACACGATGCATCCGATCGAAGACAAACGGGCGAACCCCCGCTTCATCCTCGACCAGAGTCGCCCCGTTTCCGTCGGGCTGGTTTTCCTCAGCCATGCTTTACCGCCGAATGAACGGTCATCACTGCATCACGAACTTGTTGAACAGCACCGCCTGAACTGGAAGATCCATTTCGGTCACTTTCCAGAACTGCGCTGCCGCCTCTTTCGCCGCATCGCCCACACGCTCGCCCGCGCTTGTGCCACCATACGCTCGACCACCCGGAGTCATCACGCCAATCCGCTCAAGATTGCGCAAATCCGCGGTGGTTGCATCCTGCTGGAGCACATAAATCGCCGTGAGTTGCGGCTCGATAATTGCGTTAATCACCAACGCACATTCTCGCGCCATCAGATCTTTACCTTCGACGGTAGACAACTGTTCCATCGGCCGGGAGGACAAAACGGTCAGCACGCGGTCGCGGATCAAAGGGAGAAACTCCTTGACCTTGCTCTCGGTCTTTCCGTCAGCGACCCGCAGGACCATCGTTGTGCTCAGGAAATGCTCACCACCGCGTGACGGCAGGTTCACCAGGAATTCATCCAGCGGCACAAAAACTGGCGCCGAAGGTTGTCTGCGAGCATCCATCTGCGCCTTCAGGCGATTCTCGATGAGATTCTCTTCCTCTTCTTTGGCCTGCTTCTTGGCCTGCCACCACATCCAGCCGGCAGCACCTCCACCGACGATGATTAGGGCAACGACCACCAACCCAATAATGAGCGGGAGTTTGCTCTTTTTGGGCGCGGATTCTTCTCCAGTTGGCAGAGCGGCGAGCGCCGTACCGTCTGCTGCGACTTGGACATCACCGGGCTTGTTTTCTTCAGCCATAGGAAATCTGATTCTGTATGGTTAGGCAAAAAGGCTCAGGGAACTAGTACCAGGCCGGACTTGGGTATTTGAAGCACGAGATTGAACCCCATTACTAGAGTCCACGGAAGCGTCCGAAGACGGCACCCGACGATTCGAGGTTTCAGCGAAGGCTCGATTCTGACTGTTTTCTCGCTGTTCAGGTGAACTGAAACCAGAAGAAACCGTAAATGAATCGAGTTTGAACCCTTCTCTAGACAACGAATCACGCAATGCACCAGCCGCATTCTCTACTAGAGCGCGCACTGTGTCATCTGCCAACTTAATTGCAACAAACGCGGCACCCGAATCATCAATGCGCATCTCGAAACTCAGGCGTCCTAAATCTGCCGGCGCTAACTCAAGCGTTAGCATACCGCCGCGCAGGCGCGCCAAGTCAATCGCTGTTTGATCGAGTGCAACGGGCAGTTGGTCGGCGGTAACAGGGGACTGCGTGGTCACTGTCGGGCTGCTTGCTTCTACGCGAAGGCTTCCACCGAGGGCCTGAAAGGTAACCGCAGAGGCCACGCCCGCACCCGGCTGGGAAGACACCGTGGCGTCAGCGACCCCAGTTCCCGGAGTGGCCATCGCGATTCCCGCCCCAGCTGGGCCCGACAACCCTGCGGTGCCGGATGCAGCGCCTTCCACCAATCCGCCGGCTGCGTTCAGCGCATTGCCAAACGTGAATCCAACGGCCGAGCCCAAGGTCGCACCCTCCACGCCCCGCCCGGACATCCCGCTAGCCGTCGCTCCGGCGAACCGTCCGCTGGAACCTGACGATGAACCATCACCCGAACCGCTACCAGTCGCGCCACCACCGCCCGCCCCTGCTCCAGCGAAGTCCATTCGGCCTGAAGCTAACGACGCCACCGCCAGAGTGTCATCGAGGGCACCACCCTGAATACCCACCCCAGACAGCGCGCCGCCCGATTGAGCAATCTGTACCGACTGCGCCAAGGCGGCGCTGCTTGCAATTCCCAATTCGCCGACGGCGCGAGATCCGATTGATGCAGCGTCCAATCCAGCGAGCGCCGCCTGCGCAGGCGTCGTTCCTGTTGCAACGCCGCCACTGGATGTCGCCGCCTGACGGTTTGCCTCGGTCATGCGGGCAATTCTTGCCTGCGCAATCGCACTGGCCTGATCAAACGCGCGGGCCCCTTGGGCGAACCCGTCGGCCACTTCGGATTGCGCGGTCACCCTTCCACTGGGCTCAACCGTCGCGGAATCGCCCGCAGACAAGGCCGGCTGAAAACCTGCACTGCCCACGTCACCGCCGTCCTTGAGCGATGCGCCAGGAACAAATTCTGCGGACAACAGCCCTTCCGTAGAGACTGAAGCCGACAATCCAGCTGTCTTTGGCGTCGCAACTGCGCTCGCCTGCGCTGCAGACCCAGCAACGTTACCGCTGGCCATTCCCGTTTCCACCGTTGCGGTGGGCGCTGCGATCGCCGTTAAGGTGGTCGCCCCCGAGGCGGCCCCTCCCGCACTGGCCCCAACTGCGCCAAGTGCTCCATTCACGGCGGCACTTGCAACCCCTTCGACCGCGGCTTCAGCCAGACCGGCCGCCGAGGTCGAATCCCCCAAAGCCGCTTGCTGTTGTAAGACCGTTGATGGTGCGGTCGCCTGGACAACATCAGCCGCTGCACCCGCTTCCTGCGCAATGGCTCCCTGCGCACCGGCTCCTTGGATAGACCGCAACAGACCCAGTTGGCGCGCCATCTGATCAACGCCTTGTGCGGCGAAACCATCTCGCACAGCGGACATCACGCCCCAGGCTGACGCGCTCGTCGCCGACGCGGTCGCCGACTCGAGTGTTGCGGCGACTGCACCGGCAATAACTGCCGATACTACGGCAAGCTCCGAACCGTCCCCTGCCGTTTGCGTACCGGCGGCATCTACCGACTTTGCAGCCGCACCCTGATCGGTTGTCGCTGCAGATGCCCCACCTTCCGAATGGGTTTCTGAAGCGGCGTAGTCGTTTGGCGCATCCGCTTGACTGCGAGCTTCGTCGTCTTTGGCAGCCACTGACGAGCGGGCCTCTGACTTGGACGCCTCCTCCGCACGGCCTTCCGAGCGATCGGTCGCAACCCGCGCTTCGTCCCGGGCAGCGTTCAAGTCCTGAGCCTGAGAGCGGGCATCCTCCCGACGCTGTAACGCTCGCTCAGCAGCAACATCGGCCTCAAAGCCTCGCTGCAATTCTCGTCGCTGCGCCAGTTTTGCCTCGCCGTCACTCGCTGTTAGGACCCGCTTTTCGACTTGGGCGTCATCGGATGCATCGCGAGACCCGGCCCGCTCATCCAACTGAGCCGAGGCTCGCGAATCCGCAACCCCCGCCGCCTCGCCTTGGGCCGCATCCAATACATTGGAAAACGAAGACGGATCCACTAAACGCTCGCGAGCGCGCGGCGCACCGGACATATCGACGAGCAAATCAGCGAGAGCGAGGTCAGGTAACTTTGGCGTCATGGGAATCAATAATTAACCAAACGACCTATGCATCGACCGTGCCAGCCGAATCGTCGACGCGTCTCGAATTGACCAAATCATCGAGCGTTGCCTGTTCAGTCCGCTCAGCCAAGCGTCGAATTCGCTCCCGCTCGCGCGCCTCAAATCCTTCGAAAATCCGGGTCCGCATTCGGTTTTGACTGACAAACTCAACCGCACCGTCGTACCCGGCACGATTGGCCTCAATCACCCCAGCCTGCTCCGTTCGGGTTTGATCGAGTTTTTTACGAAAAGCGTTCTGTAAATGCAACTCCTGCGCAGTCGACCCGCCGCCCAAACCCAACTTGGCGAAGTTGCCCGCATATTCCTCTGAATAAATCAGCAGCGCTTGCGACAGATTTTTAGAATCATCGAGCGCCTTGCGCTTGCCCCGGGCTTCGATCCGCGCGCGATCTTCCGCCTGACGAGCCAGACGCAACAAAGTTTCGATCGTGCGCAGTCTCATCAGGCGAACTGCGCCAAGCGCTCAAGGGTCTCCGCAAAAGGCGTCGACTCCGTCATACCCTGACGCAAAAACGCGTTGATCGCGTCACGCTTGGCCAGGGCACGGTCCAGAATCGGATCACTGCCCTGGGCATAGGCGCCCATCGACACCAGATCCTGCGAGCGCGACAACTTCGTCCACATCTGTTTGAAGGAACCTGCCCGGTTCAGCTGTTGTGCAGTAACCACACGCGGCATCGCCCGCGAAATTGACCGCTCCACATCGATTGCCGGGTAATGGCCCATTTCCGACAAATCCCGGGACAGAAAAATATGGCCGTCCAGAATGGCACGCGCCGTGTCCGCTACGGGGTCGTTGGTGTCGTCCCCCTCGAGCAGAACCGTATAAAACGACGTCAGCGAACCTTCCTCATTGGAGGAATTTCCCGCCATCTCCACCAGTTCGGGGATTTTGGCGAACACACTGGGCGGATAGCCTTTAGTGGCCGGTGGTTCGCCGGTCGAGAGCGCAATTTCACGCTGCGCCATCCCAAAACGCGACAGGGAATCCAGAATCAATACGGTATGTCGACCGGTATCGCGAAAATACTGCGCGACTCGAGTCGCATAGAACGCACCGCGCAGGCGCGCCAGCGGGGCCGCATCGGCCGGTGCCGCCACCACAACCGAGCGCTGTAAGCCCTTGGGGCCCAGAATATCGTCGCAGAACTCCCGAACCTCCCGGCCCCGTTCGCCAATCAAACCCACGACCACCACATCCGCCGCGACGCGCCCGGCCAGCATCCCGAGCAGCACCGATTTACCGACGCCCGACCCGGCAAAAATTCCGACTCGCTGCCCCCGACCGATCGTCAGCAAGGAATCGACCGCTCGAACCCCGGTCTCAAGAGGCTCGCTGATGAGCTTGCGCGTCAGTGGATTGATTTCGATGCGCTCGCCATCCCCACCGGAACTCGCGATCGGCGGCCGCCCATCAAGCGGCCGACCCAATCCGTCAACCACGCGGCCAAGAAGACGCTCGTCGACGCCCGGGGAGGTCTGTTCGACCACCGAACGGTGGGAACCCGCGCTCCGACGGGGGGTGCGCAACGGATAAACCGCCGCGCCCGGGGCCAACGGACGCGGTTGGTCGACACCCATGTAGAGGGTCACGTCGCCCCGAAACCCGACCGACTCGATATCCATCAGCTGGCCGGTAGAGGACTCCACCCGTGCCAAGGAGCCAATTGGTTGCGGCAGCCCCCGCACCTCATAGATCAAACCCGTCACCCGATGCAGCGACCCCGTACGAATGCCCATCGGCGTGGTCTGCAAGGAGTCCCCTGCCACACTCAACTCCGAGCGCGATTTCGCCAGCGGGTCAATATCAACCGGTGCCTGCGCAGATTGTTGTGTTTTGGCTACCCCCAGCAAGGCCGCGCCCGCCAGAGCGTAGGCGTTGAGCCAGGGCGGACCCTTCTCTTCGACGGCGACCGCGGCTGACACCGAACCCAGGTCGTCAGTCATCGCCGTCCAGTGGCAAGCCCAAGGCCTGGCGCACCAGTGCGCGCCGGGAATTCGTGCCGAGATCCAGTCGCAGGCCTTCGACCTCGACAAAACAGGAACCGCGGGCAATATCCTCGTCTTCCACTAGGGCTACCTTGCAGACTTGCTGCTCTCCCTCTGCCAACTGCGCCCAAAGTGCCGACTCTGCGGGATGTACCCGCAAAAACAAATGCTCTCCGGGACGCGGAATCCGGCCCAGCGCCTCCATGACCGCATTCGTGAAAAACTCGCGCGCCATGGGCTGGCCGCCCGCCATCCGCTCGCCCACCTGATAGGCCAGCTCGACCAGCGAACCGCCGATTTCATCAACCAGCGCACGCTGGCCCTCAACCAGAGCCACCAGGGTCGCGCTCAGGTGCTGGATCTGCTCGACCCCTTCCGCATAGGCCGCCGCATACCCCTTGGCGCTACCGTCATCAAAGCCCTGCTGATAGCCCTCGCTCAGACCGCGCTTAAAGCCTTCTTCGCGGCCCAGCACGAAGCCTTCCTCGCTCGCGGTGACTCGGATGCCCTCAACCTCCTCGACCGTCGGTAGCTGGATGGTCGGAGCAGGCACCTTTTCGATCGCACGTTTGGGCTTCGGCGGATCAAACGAAGGCACATCCCAACGACGAAATACAGCACTCATGGGGCGATCCGTCAGTTAGTGCAAGGTGTTCGGAACTGGGCTGGATCCCGCAGGGCCACCGTCGGGGTTCCCCGCCAACGGTGTCTCGCCCGGAATTTTTACCGCGTCATCCGACTGGCGTAATTGCTGGCGAATCCAGCGCGCCAAAAGCTCCGGGTCGGCATGCACCTTTTGCTTGACGTCGGCGATCTCGCGGACCAATTCCTCGGCCGTGGTCTCTTCGTTCGAAATTGACGAATCGGACGAGTCCGACGACCCGGACAAACTCGACGAAATGCGCGACACCATTCGTCACCACCCTATCGAATTTAAGCGGCAGGCTGCTCTTCTTTGAGCCATTCCTTGAAGATGGTCGAGACCACCCGGGGCTCGCGCTGGACATAGTCGCGAGTGTATTCGAGCAGATCTTCGTATTCCTGCTGCTTTTCCGCATCGGCGCGGGTACGGGCCTCTTCCTCGGCGCGCTTTTCTTCCTCGCGCAGATGGCGTTCCTCTTCGTCCTGGATCCGACGCTTCTCGCGCTCGAGCTCCAGCTCGAGGCGCCGCTTGGCGCGGGCTTCCGGTGACATCGCTGCCAGTTCGGACTTCAGACGCTCGTCCTCCGCCTCGTCCATGGTCACGCCATCGACCACCAGCTGCTCCGGTACCGGCGTGATCATCGGCTTCAGAATCCCGAAGACGAAGAACCCTAGCACTGCAGCGATGACCCCGTACTTGACCAGGTCCGTACCAAACGCGATCACGCCGGGCTCGCGATAGAACGGGGTCGAGATGATCTTCTCCGGCGTGAATGGGATATTGGCTACAGAGACCTTGTCGCCTCGCGTGTCCACAAAACCCACCGCCTCACGCACCAGATCATTGATCTGCTTGATCTCCTGCTCGGAAAAGGCCGCTGGCTGAAGCTTGCCGTCCTTGTCCGGCACCTGCTTGAAGTTCACCGCGACCGCGGTCGACACGCGCTTGACCCCGCCACGGGCGCCCTTCACGTACTGAATCGCCTTATCCACCTCATAGTTCGTGGTCGATTCCTTGCGGCCAGCCGCCGCGACGTCGGTACGACCCGCCGCACCAGCGCCACCCGCATTCTGACCCTGAGCGCCAGGCTGGGCGCCCGCAACCGCTGGCGATCCCGCAGCCGGATCAACCGGCGCAGCACCCGGTGCAGGGGGTTGATTTGTCAGCGCGCCCGGGATACCCATCTGCTGGATTACCGGACCCTGGGCTTCGAGATTTTGCTGGCTCCGGATCGAAGCCGCGTTGGGGCTTGAGTTGGGCTTAAATTGCTCTTCCGTGCGCTCGATTGAATTGAAGTCGATATCGATCGCAACCTGCGCCTTCACGTTGTCGCGACCAACGACCGGCTCCAGAATCGTCATGATGCGCTTGACGTACTGGGTCTCCATGTCACTAACGTATTTCAGTTGCTGCGCGTCCATCCCCCCCGGACCCATGCGCTGAGCGTTGGGTGCGAGTAGACCACCGTCTTGGTCCACGATCGTCACCTGGCTCGGCGCCATTTGCGGGACGCTTGAACTCACCAGGTGAGTAATCGCGGTGATTTGCGTTTCTTCC
>Ga0214921_10009108_pt1 | contig 12646 bp, 15 predicted proteins | sample LL1505_MetaG_FD_177992 | JGI IMG/M metagenome (GOLD analysis project Ga0214921, IMG submission 177992) | Freshwater microbial communities from Lake Lanier, Atlanta, Georgia, United States - LL-1505 | ecosystem: Environmental > Aquatic > Freshwater > Lake | place: USA: Georgia | collected... | reverse complement strand
CATCACTACGCGTGCGAGTGATCGGATAAGGCGCAGGCAACTGCGTCGAATGAAATCTTTTGCCACCGGTTTGTTACTCGTAGCAGCGATTATTTATGTCTTCGCCAAGCGAGCAGAAGCAGCAGGTGCAGCTCAATGGGTCAGTTACGTTCGGGCCGCAGCCGAGGCTGGAATGATCGGTGGCCTTGCAGACTGGTTCGCCGTTACTGCACTATTTCGTAGACCTCTTGGATTACCAATTCCACACACTGCAATCATTCCCACGCGCAAAGATGCCATCGGTGCCAGCCTCGGTGAATTTGTTGGCGATAACTTCTTGTCTGAAGAAGTTGTGCGAAGCAAGCTGCAGTCCGCCAATATTTCAAATCGGCTTGGTAGCTGGCTAAGTAAATCTGAAAACGCAAAACAAGTAACAGACGAACTTTCTGGGGTTGTTGCATGGGCAACATCTTTAGGTGATGACGAAGATATCGCCGAAGTTATTGAAGAGTCATTTCGACGTACCGCAGAAAACTTCGATATTGCTAAGCCGCTTGGAATTTTTTTGGTTAAGGCAGTTGAAAATGATGCCCACACACCAATCGTGGATATGTTGGCCAAAGCAATTCAAGACTGGTTGGAAAATGATTCAGCCCGAGCTAAGGGTTGGATCGATAAGCAATTACCTAAGTGGTTGCCGGGGCTTGGTAAAGATCGAGCAGGCGAGTGGCTTTATGAACGACTTATTGAATTAAGTAAAGACGTTCAAGTTGATTACGAACACCCGATCCGCCGATCTATTGAACGCCTCCTACATAGATTTGCAGACCAATTGCAATCTGATCCAATCATTATTGAACGTGTTAACGCTGCCAAGATGCGCTTAGTTGATCGTCCAGAGGTTCGCCACACAATTTCTGACATTTGGATTTCCACAAAGAAATCTTTGCGCGAAGAAGCTGCAAATCCAGAAAGCGAATTGCGCGCTCGAGTTACCAGATTGATTTGTAATTTTGGAACTAAGGTTTCAGCCGATCGCGAATTGCAAAAAACTATTGACACAGCGCTCGAAAATGCAACAACTCATTTGGTTGATAGATATCGCGATGAAATTGCAGCGGTAATTAGCGACACTGTGGCCCGTTGGGATGCGGGAGACACTGCAAAAAAGATTGAACTGCAAGTTGGCCGAGATCTGCAATTTATTCGTGTCAATGGCACGATCGTTGGCGCATTGGCTGGAATTGCGATTCACGCAATTGGTGAATTAGTAGCTCGCTAAAGTGTTAATGCTGCCTAAAAAGCAGCACGCTGCAATCTGTCATTGATCGCTTGCGCTAAACCTTCGCCAGTAGGTGGAACAACATAAATTATTTCTAGTTTCAAATCATCGCCAGATCTTAAACAACCGTAAAGTTCGTGGGCAAAGTCATCAATAGTCGAGGGAGACCCAAGGCGAACTAAGCCGTTTGGTGTTGGAACTTTTGCGAGTGCGAGGAATCCTGAATTTGCCCCAGATACAGCGGTTGACTCCTCGGCGATCAATACGACTTTTGCAATTGGGGCATAGTGCGAATCAAGTGAGCCACTAACGCGAGGCGCGTTCGCTAATTGAGAGGAAACGGCAATGCCAGTGATTTGTTCAATATCTTTGGAAGTGATTGCGCCTGGACGAAGGACAACAGGATTGGTGCCAGTGGCTAGGACAATCGTCGACTCCAACCCAACCTGACATTCGCCACCGTCAAGAATTAGATCGCCGTGTGATGATAAATATTCACCTAAGTCGGATAAGACATGGGAAGCGCTGGTAGGTGAAACATGACCAAAGCGATTCGCACTTGGAGCGACCAATCCCTTTATCCCGATGAGCTTTAGTTCGGTTAGCAATTCTTGTGCGATTGGATGGCCAGGCACGCGAACCGCAACAGTGTCCTGTCCGCCGGTAACTGAATCACTTGCAAGCGCTGTGCGTGGCCCAACGATAGTCAATGGCCCGGGCCAAACGGATTCGGTTAATTTGATAGCCCATTGCGGAAGTTCAGTGATCCATTCATTTGCATCGTCGGTTGTTGCTACGTGCACGATCAAAGGATGATCTGCGGGACGTTCCTTGGCTTCAAATACTCTCGCTACTGCTGAATCTTCTAACGCATTTGCCGCCAGTCCATAAACCGTTTCAGTTGGAATTGCGCACAACTTTCCAGATGCGATAACTGTCACAGCTTGTGCGATGTCATTTGTGATCATCACGGCACCAACGGCATGAATCTAGCCCCACCAGAAAGCAGTCGCGATACCTAGATACAGGGTGATAAGTGCTGCGCCTTCAAACCAAGTTGATTGGCCATCTGAAACCACAACGATTGCGATAAATACCGCCATAAACATCACAGCTAGTAGAAGCGGTGAAAGAACTAATGTAAATGTTGCAGCGCCCACTAAAGGTGAAGCAAGTGCAATCAAAGGAGCCACGATCATTGCGACCTGAACTGGAGATTGCAAAATAATTTGCAATGCGTAACTTTGTTGATCTCGATATGCAAGTTGTATGCCGGAGAAAGCCTCCACAACATTACTTGCTAGGGCAACAATGATTAGGCCAGCAAATGCCTCAGAGATTCCTAAAGTAGACATTGCTGAAGGCAAAACTTTAACGAACCAACTTGAAATAATAATTGAGCCAGCAACGGCAATTAACACCATGAAGACTGCAACATTCATGGTCCATTGACCATGCTCGTCGACCTCACTTGCGGCAACTAAGGCCTCACTAGTTCCAGTGACAGGAGATTCGTGATTAGCGTGCCGGATTGTGTCTGGAATTGAAGCAAGGAATAGCACTATCAAAAGCAATGAAATAATTACTGTGATCTGGCGTTCATACTCAACGGCTGGAGTATTAAAGCTAGCAGCCAGTGACGGAATCGCCAGCGCAAAAACGGAAAGTGCGAGCAACATACTGAGTTGTCGAGCAGAAACAATGTTGAAAGCTTGGCGACCGTATTTGCGACCACCAACTACGAATGCAATTCCCATTACGAGCAAAATGTTAGCGATCACTGAGCCAACAATTGTGGCCTTAACAATTTCATATAGTCCGGCTTTGAGTGCAAAAAGAATCACAAAAATTTCAGGTAAGTTGCCGAGCAAAGATTGTAGTAATCCATTGACACCCCTACCGATTCGATCACTAATTGCTTCGACGCTTCGTACTACCAATCGAGCAATTGCACCTAAGGCGATAGCCGACGTGACAAAAGCTAAAACTGGATTTCCATTTGTGCTATTCAAGATTCCCGCAGCTGTTGAAACGCCGAGAACGATTGCTAAAAGCCTGCGATCTGAGTGGCTGAGAACCGCTAAACCATGTGGACGGTCGACCGTGATGGTAGCAACAGCGCTAGTTTTAGCTGCCCGGCGACCGCGGATGCCAGGTTTAGATACTTTTTCAGATTCTGGCTGGGGATCTACTCTGCGACGCGACATAACTTAAATCTTATCGTTTTTGAAATAGGTGAAGTTAAACCTTAATTTCTGTTGCTACATACGCAGATTTCAATGCTTCGATTATTCGGGTACGTAGTAGTTGAGCGCGTTTGGCAAATCCAATTTGAAGTCTGGCAAACTCATCACGACCAGCTTGAGTTTCAACGGGAATTGGTTTCACATCAAGATCAGCTAAATCATAAGGCGCAGTTTGCATATCCACATTCCTAATTTCCTTAGCTAAAGCAAATGCTCTGCGAACAATTTCTGATCCGACGATCGGCGCAAACCGTTGGGCAAATTTATACAGATCCATGTTTGCGTGGAGGCAGCCAGGTTGCTCAACTGCATTTCGATCAACTGGTGTTAATTGCAATGGATTAAGCGGCGCAGCGATTGGAGTGAAAAATCGAAAGGCATCAAAATGAGTACAACGTAAACCAACTTCATCGATAGTTGCGCGAATTTGGTCTTGGCTCAGTCGTAATTTCCATTTCTCGTGCCTAACATCTTGCGTTCCAAGAACCATGGCCCACTCGTGTAATCCAAAACAGCCAGAGCGAATCGAGCGTTCCTGTGTCGACTGCAAGAACGTAACCAATTCGCACATTGAGTTTTGATTTTTCATTAACCACTCACGTCGTATCTGAATCCTATTTTCAAAAAACTCGTAACTTCCGGACGGAAAATCTTCGAATTCGCTCTCATCTGCAGCAAGAGATAGGCCAAAGCCGGGATGCCAATTAAGTAACTTATTTGTACTGATCGGGTAGTACTCAAATAAAAAGTCATCGACAGGGTGACTCTCATGTCGAGAGCGACGCTCTAAACGCGGGGTTATCCATGGCAAAACTTTTGCGCGGTGTTCATCACGCAGACTGTGCCACACTTCTGCTGGTAATACTTTGTCGATCATGTTCTCAACTAACTCGCAAAATCCGAAATGGCTTGGCTATGTCCATCAATATATTGATCAACAATGCTGCGAGCCAAAAGTGCGCCAACAACGTTTCCAGTCCCGCAATAAGCGCCAACCGCCCAAACACCGGGTTGAACTTCCTTCACAATTGGCAAACCAGAATCGGTGTAACTAACGATGGCTGCCCAGTGATGCTCAACCGGAGCTGTGACACCAAGGGCTTCGAGTTTGCGCTCGAGATAATCGCGAATTACTTGGGTTGGTTCTACAACGTCGGTTGCTTCTTGATCTAGCGCTAGATCTCTGCCACCACCGATTGCAAGTCGCCCATCTGGTAGTTGTTGCCAGTAGTCCCAGCCTTGACGCACGTAGACCGCATATTTCAAATTGAGTTTTGTTTCTGGCGCAGTTGAAATCATCTGTAAGCGTGTGGGCTGAACAAGATTAGAGATTTCTGGAAGCGCTTTGCCTAAGTTGCCATCAACGGCAACCACAATGTGTTTGGCCTTAATGCTGCCTTGATCAGTTGTGACAAGACCTGATTCAATTTTTATCGCTGGTGAGTATGTAAAAATCTGAGCGCCTGCTGCTACGGCGAGTTTTGCGAGTTGCACAGCGCGCTTGGCTGGATGAAAAGTTCCGTCACTTGGAATCAAAATGCCGATACCTTGCTCACCTTCGTAGTCCTCAACCGGAAAACCATCAGCGATCAAAGCGTCACGATGAGCGTAGGTGTCGCTCAGTTCTTCGGAATCTTCACCTTTTTGTAATTCCCCTATGCGTAATGCACCAATTCGAGAAACAGCTTCGGGTGTTGTTGCTTCTATTCGATCCATCTCATCCAGAGTGTGTTGATAAAGGGCGGTTGCGCGGGAGACACCAAAATCATTTCGAACGTTGTGATGAAAATCTGCAATACCTGCTAGCAGCAATCCACCATTTCGTCCGGCAGCACCTGCAGCAATTCGATCAGCATCAATACCAATGACAGATAGGCCCCGTTGTGCAGCGTGAAGTAGTGCGGTTAATCCAGATCCACCAAGTCCAACTACTACGAAATCAGCTTCGAGATTTTTTGTTAGTTGCGGAAACTCTGGGCGTTCGACGTTTATATCCCAAACGATCCCCATTACATTTCCATTTCATTAGCAGTTTGAATTAGGTTTTTTGAACCCTAGGTATCAGCATAGGAGTATGAGTTCTACGCAGAATAATCCTGACGAAACTTCGGATACAAAAACCCAAAGTTCAGCAGTCTTGCGAGCCTTATTAGATGGTGTCGAGTTAACACCAGAGCAAACTAGCGATGATGTCGCGCCACCCTCGAATCGAGATCGAGAATTACTTGAAGATGTGCCACCGCACCATGGCTGAGCCCAGCAAGGTCTAAAACTTCGATTGATTAAGGAAGCACGGCTATCGTGAACCCTTGATTGGAAGCATGGCCGGCAATACTTATTGCCGCAACAGAATCTACGCCGACAATTATCGAACCGCTGTTTGACCCGCCAGAAAATACCGAACCTTTAGTCGAGGATGGTATCGCCAAGATCCTGGCATGTGATGCAATCAAAATACCGGTGTTCAATCCATCATTAGTTGAACCATAAACATCGATAAAGTTTCCAACATTTAAAAGTGAGCTATCAGTGCTGGCGCTAACAGGAATCGAAACTGCAACATAAGTTTCTGGTAGTCCGCTTAGCAATCCGGAGCCCACTAAATCGTTACTACTTATTGGTTGGTTAGGTGCAAGTGAGCGCGCTAAAACTCGACCAACAATTTCATTTGGATCTGATTGCAATGAATTCCAAGAAGCGTCATTTGGAATTTCCTTTTGGGTAAAGTCCGAAGCGGTCAATGTTGTGCCAGAACTCAATGGCCCGGTTGCAACTAGAACTTTGGTTTGGGAGCCAGGGCCTGGCACTACCAAGCTAAGAGCGACTAAGGTTCCTAGGCCAGCGAGCGTGGCAGCGATTGAACGGCGATACCTAACTATCAAGGGATAGTACTTATAGAGAAATTCAAGGTTTTTCATAGTCTTGTCACGATAAGTCCAAAACCAGATTTCGCGAGTTAATTTGTCCACAGGTACGATAACCAGAGTCGAAAGGAAATCATGCCTACATATCAATACGTGTGCGGACAATGTGAAGCACCACTTGAAGTAGTCCAATCCTTTTCTGACGATGCCTTGACCACTTGTCCAGAATGTAAAGCGGAAGCCTTGAAAAAGGTTTACGGCTCAGTCGGTGTGGTATTCAAAGGCTCTGGTTTTTACCGAAATGATTCCCGCGGTACGACTTCGTCGGCAGCTCCGAGTGCATCTGACACAGCTACATCTTCAACGCCAGCCGCCGCACCTGCGCCAGCCGCCGCACCTGCGCCAGCTAGTACGCCAAGCGCTAGTGCTTAAGTTTGGATTCGTTGCCGCAATTGGGGCAGCACTTGGCTCGCTTTTTAGGTTGCAAATTTCGTACTTGATTCAAACCCCTAGTGACACATCTTTTCCTTGGTCAACATTTCTGGCAAATGTCATCGGCGCATTATTGATTGGTTTGATTGCTAATTATTCAAAAATTATGAACAGCGAGATTCGTCGCCACTTTGTTGTTACTGGCGTTCTTGGTGGTTTCACAACCTTTTCAGCATTGGCTGTTGAAACCCTTCAAATGGCAAGCACACCTTTGATGTCCATTAGCTATGTATTTGCAACTTTCATTGTTGGCATTGCGGCAACTCACATTGGCAGCTTGCTAGGTGATCGCAGATGAATCTGATGCTGTTCATAATTGCGGCTGCAGTCGGTGGCTTCGTTCGGTTTGCAGTCGAGTACTACCTACCTCCAGTAGGAACATCTGCATTTCCACGCGGCACTTTATTAGTAAATATCTTTGGTGCCTTCCTATTAGGAATTGTTTTGGCATCACCCGGTGAGTGGCAAGTAATTTTAGGAATTGGTTTATGCGGCGCCTTGACGACCTTTAGTGGTGTCAGTTTGCAATTACACCGAAGACTTACGGCTGGGGCATATCGACCAGCAATGATTTATGCGGTCACGCTGTTAACGGGCGGCTTGGTAGCTGCAGGTATTGGAATGATTTTGGGTCGTTATCTATTTAACTAATTTGTATTATCTGATTTGGAGTCACAATCACGTCTATCGGTGCGTCATGAGCCTCACTTGGCACTGAATCATCGACTTCATCATCAAACACCAAACAGATTCGCAGCGGTCCACCAGATATATGCGCTGGAACATTTGATAGTGCGCGGTCGTAGTAGCCAGCACCACGACCTAATCGAGAACCATCTCGACCAACTCGAAGTGCTGGTATCAAAATCGCACTGGCTGTAGTGATGTCAATCTTGGCAGGTGTCGGTTCAAAAATTCCATAACTATTTTTTACTAAGCTCGTTCCGTCAAAGCCCCAAGCCAAAGAATTTCCTGATTTCATGATGGGTAACACAACTGTTTTGCCCAGCTCAATCAACTTAGTGCGAACTTGAGTTGTCGGTGGTTCGGTTGCCATAGAAACGAAACAGGTAACTAGTTGTCCTCTGCATAATGCGGCCCAGTCATGATTTCCAATAGCCAACCCAGCGGCGGAAATTTCCATACTGCTTCGAGCAGATCGCAACGAGATTGATTGCTCTCGCACTGTGTTTTTGGAACGACTTACCATCCCTTAACCGTATTGCCAGTAAAGTCTAGGTATGAGCAACAGGGGCAAAATTCATAAAGCCGTAATTCCGGTGGCTGGATTAGGCACGCGATTTTTGCCGGCCACGAAGGCAACCCCAAAAGAGATGCTTCCAGTTGTGGATAAACCAGCCATTCAATACGTAGTTGAAGAGGCCGTTGCAGCAGGTATTAAAGATGTCCTTTTCGTAACCGGACGAAATAAGGAATCCCTAGAAAACCACTTTGATCGATCACCAAGTTTGGAACGAACTTTGGCCGAACGGGGTGCGTCCGATATGCAAAGTAAAATTTCGGGCTTAGCGGAGTTGGCAGCTATGCATTACGTGCGTCAAGGAGTCCCAATGGGATTGGGCCACGCGGTTAGTATGGCAAAAGCGCATGTTGGCAATCAGGCTTTTGCAGTTTTACTGGGTGACGATTTAGTTGATGCCAAAACTCCGATCTTGCCGGATATGTTTGAAGCACAAGAAAAATTTGGTGGCAGCATTTTGGCGCTAATGGAAGTTCCAGAAGACCAAATTCACCTATACGGCTGTGCGGCAGTTGAGCCAACTGACAACGCAGATTTCGTTCGGGTGACAGAGTTGGTAGAGAAGCCAGCGGCTGGAACTGCGCCGAGTAATCTTGCAGTAATTGGTCGTTATGTAATCGACCCGGCAATTTTTGATCTACTAGAAAACCTCGCTCCGGGCCGTGGTGGTGAAATTCAATTAACGGATGCTTTGGCGGAATTAATTGACATGCCAGCTGAATCTGGTGGTGGAGTGCATGCGGTAATTTTCCGTGGAAAACGCTATGACACAGGGGACAGGCTTTCATATTTAAAGAGTGTCGTTTCAATAGCACTTGATCGAGATGACCTAGGCCCTGACCTTCGCGCTTGGTTAACTTCGTATTTGGCAGGCAAGATTTAATGCGCTCAGTGGAGCAACACCTAGAAGCAGTGCTAGCGAATGTGTCACCGCTTGAGTCTTTGGAAGTTGGCTTACTTGGTTCGGTGGGATGCGTTCTGGCCGAACAAGTTACAACTGATGACGATGGCAGCGAGCACGTTTTACTTCCGCAAGGGACAACAATTGGTGCAAGGCACGTGGCACTTTTGGCCGCGGCAAACTTAGGTCGAATTTGGGTTCATCCAAAACCCCGTGTTGTCATCTTGACAGTAGGAAGCGACTTAGCCGATCCAGGCACCTTAGAAGATCTTCGGCCGGACATAAATGGCATCGCACTAACTACGGCATCAACCGCTGCAGGTGCAATGACATTTCGAGTTGGTCCACTGCAAAGTGATTCTGACTTAATTAGGTCTGCAATCGAAGATCAACTAGTTCGTGCCGACGTAATCATTACTGCCTGTGGCATGAATGCTGGAGATTATGATCTTCTGACAGGCGTCCTTCGGCAACTTGGCAGAGTTGAGATTTCTCGTGTCAACATGACACCTGGTGGAGCACAGGGTTTTGGCATTATTGGCCCAGATTCAACACCTATTTTTGTGTTACCAGGCAATCCAGTCGGTGCCTTACTTTCGTTCGACGTTTTTGTGCGGCCATTGATTAGAAGACTAATGGGACACAGCAAATTGCATCATCGGATAATTGAAGCCCGACTTGAAACTACATTAGATGGTGCTGGTGACGATGCTCGTTATGTGCGCGCACATGTGTCTCGTACCGGAAACTTCCCCACAGTCAAGTCGTTAGAAAATGATAACGATGAGCCATTTGCGGGTTTAGGAACTGCTGATGCGTTAATCGTTGTTCCAGCAGGAACTGCTCGCATGAATGCTGGTGACACCGTAAAAGTTATGCAACTCGATGCTTTGAGTGATGAATAAGTAAGGTGCACAAGTGACTAAAGCTTGGCCAGTTACTTTGACACACGGTGATGTAAAAGTTAGACCACTGCGGGTTCGCGATGCCAGAAGGTGGCAGCAATTACGTCAGATAAATCATGACTGGCTCCAAGAATGGGAAGCCACGTCGCCAATGCCAAGCGTTGAACCGCCCCCAACTTTTCGACAGAGTGCCAAGCGAATGTTGGTTGAAGCCAGAGATGGCCGGACTATGCCATTTGTAGTCGAATACCAAGGAACCTTTGTTGGCCAGATCAACGTTTCGGACATAACGTACGGTTCGCTTCGAGGTTGCCACTTTGGTTATTGGATTGATGAGTCAGTTTCGGATAAGCGGATCATGACTATTGCCGCCGCCTTAGTTACTGATCACTTGCTACAAACTCTTGGTCTTCATCGAGTCGAAATCGCAGTTCGCCCTGAAAATATTCCAAGTAACCGCTTGGCTATTCGCCTTGGTTACAAGTTTGAAGGTATGAGACCTGCCTTTTTGCACATTAATCGGCAATGGCGCGATCACAACATTTACGTCATGATGCCAGGTACCATCTCGGGTTCTGTAATCGATCACATCTCCAGCTAGCGCGACACGAGTGACTGATAACCCTATAGTTCCACAAGATATTGCAAATAACGCCGTACCGTAAGTATTCATGACCGGCTTGTTATATCTCATCGTTGTAGTGATGTGGGCCGTTGTCTTAGTTCCGATCTGGTTAAAGAGTCACGATCGAGCTCAGGTTGAAAAAGGCCTTCGCGAAGAAGGTGAATTAGTAACCAAATGGCGTTGGCAACAACGTGAGCAATTGCCGCCAAGACAACTTGCATTCATTCGTCGTCGCAGAGTAGCGATGATATTATTCACAGCACTGGTTGCAACAGTTGTTTTAAGTGCAGCTGGAAAAATCACAGTCTTTTGGGTTGCTGCTCCGACATTTTTGATTGCTGGATTTACTGCAGTCGCAGCACGAAATGCAAAGCAGGCACCTCGCGTAAAGCGCCAAGTACGAAGTCACGATGAAAGTGCACCAAGAACTCAGGCTGCTATTCCAGATCATCGTACTGAAATTATTTCGCTTACCGAAACAGTTACTGAAACTAGTAGAACCTGGCAGCCTGTTGAGACCCCACTTCCGTCATACGTTAAGGCTGACAAGGCAACAACATATTCCCGAGTTATCGATTCCGAAAAACCATGGACTGGACAAGACATGGTGGAACAAGCTGAGCTTTTGAAATCTCAACGTGCTGCACGAATCCAAGAATCCCAAAAGCGTCTTGAAGAAGCCCGAGCAATCGCCATGGAGAAAGCGCGTAAAGCCGCACTGGCAGCAGCTCAAACTTATCCAGAGGTTGCAGAAAAGCGCGCAGTAAACGAATAACTCCTTCGCAGTACAATTAACTGAGCGAAGGAGAACGAAATGCAAACCACAATAAAAGTATTAGGAATGACTTGTGGACATTGTGTTTCGGCAGTAACAATGGAGCTTTCCTTACTTCCAACAGTTACTGAAGTTTCAGTTGATTTAGAATCCGGGCAAGTCACTATTAGCTCTGATTCAGCTCTAGAGCAGGCTCAACTTGCGACCGCAATCGATGAAGCCGGATACGAGCTCGTCCCCAACTAATGTCAGCTAGAAGCGTTGAGCTCAGCGTAGGTGGGATGACCTGCGCTTCTTGCTCACGTCGAGTTGAAAAATCTTTAGAAAAGATTTCGGGTGTTAGAGCATCCGTAAACTATGCAACTGGAGTTGCATTTGCTGATGTGGATGCCGAAATTTCCAACGAGGAATTGATTGCAGCAATTGAAAAAACCGGATATACGGCTTCAGTTTCCGGTAAAGCCGTAGAGCTTTATGGCGTACGCGAGTTTCGAATTAGATTGATTTTCTCGGCGATTTTAACGATCCCGCTAATGACTATTTCTATGATGCCAACTTTGCAATTTTCATATTGGCAATGGGTCTGTGCGGTAGCAGCCACACCAGTTGCAATCTGGGGTGCATGGCCGTTTCATCGGGCAGCGTTTCTAAATTTGCGCCACCGTGCCGTGACGATGGATTCGTTGGTAAGCATTGGAGTTTTAGTTTCCTACGTCTGGTCAATGTGGGCCATTCTATTTACTTCAGCTGGCTCAATTGGCATGACAATGAACGCCGAGTTTTTCCTCGCTAGACATCAATCGGCGCATCCGGACCTATATTTTGAGGTGGCTGCTGGCGTTACAACATTGGTGCTACTCGGAAAATTTTTGGAGCACAGAGCTCGGGAGCAGTCGCAAAAAGCAATTGAAAACTTGGCAAGTTTGAATCCAAAGTTTGCGTTAGTAATTCGAAATGGTGAGCAAATAAAAACTGCAATCGAGGATGTAAAAGTTGGAGATCTGATTTATGTCCCAGCCGGAAGTCAAATTCCTGTTGATGCAATTGTCATTACTGGATCTGGCCATGTTGATAACTCTTTAGTTACCGGCGAATCACTTCCAGTAGCGGTAAATGTTGGTGACGATGTAATAGGTGCCACAGTTTTGATTGATACGGCACTTACGATTCAAGCAAAAGCAGTAGGCAAAGACACTGTACTTTCCGGCATCTCAAGACTTGTCCACCAAGCTCAAACCGGAAAGGCTGAAGTCACACGCATAGTCGATCGGGTTTCTGAGATCTTTGTTCCAATCGTTGTTGTGCTTGCGCTGTTA
>Ga0214921_10009107_pt1 | contig 12647 bp, 6 predicted proteins | sample LL1505_MetaG_FD_177992 | JGI IMG/M metagenome (GOLD analysis project Ga0214921, IMG submission 177992) | Freshwater microbial communities from Lake Lanier, Atlanta, Georgia, United States - LL-1505 | ecosystem: Environmental > Aquatic > Freshwater > Lake | place: USA: Georgia | collected 2015-05-28 | reverse complement strand
GACCTGTGCACTGGATTCTGTCTTGGCCATAGATTCCAATTTGCTTAAAAAAGTAGCCGAAACGACTTTTTTCTCGGTAGCTAATTGGATCGCCCAACTCCGTATATGAGGACTTTCGTGACCCAATAATTTCTCCAAATCCATTTCCGTTAAACCTCCCGTTACCTGTAAAGTCCATAATGCCCTAAGCTTACGCGTGACATCAGGATTTTTGTCTAAAATATCCCTTAACGCTTTGTAAACCTGAACATTTCCGCCTCGTTCTTGTAAAATAGTTCGCGATTGACGCACATACCATTCGTTGGGATTCAATTGATGATTAACCAATTCCAGGTCGGTCGATTTACTCAAATCCACCCGAACGAATACGTCCGATTCATGGGTAATTTTAAAAATTCGGCCCATGGTTTTATCATGTACATCTGGATTGGTACTATGGCATTGATTTTTATCATACCAATCAATCGCATAGACAGATCCGCTAGGGTCATATTTCATGTTAAGCCATTGCGACCATGAATCGTTCATCGACAAAAAATCTTTTTTATGGCTCGCGGTATAGCCGGAACCTTTGGGGGTCAAAATGTCCACATTAAGTTTGGCCCCATTGATATTATTCATGAAAATATTGTTTCTGAATTCTTTGGGCCAAGTATTTCCGCCCAAATAAATCATGGCTCCCGCATGTGCATGGCCGCCACCCGCAGAGGCTGACCTAAAGTTGCCCGCATGTGGCCCACGATCCCCTACATAATGTACATGGTCCGCGATGGTTTTAATGTCGTCATAGGTGTAGGGATTGAAATGTTTCCCGCCTTGCCTTTGATAACGAGCGCCTTGAATGATGTGAAACATGTGTGGAATCACGCAAACGGTAATAAATGGATGTCCATACTCATTAAAATCAATGCCCCAAGGATTGCTTGACCCCTCCGCAAACACCTCAAAAACATGTGTTTTAGGGTGAAAACGCCAAACCCCTGCATTGATCTTAGTGCGTTCTTGGTCCGTAGCCCCCGGTTTCCCCACATTCGAATGGGTGAACACACCATGAGTTCCATACAGCCAACCATCTGGACCCCAACGCAAACTATTTAACACTTCGTGAGTATCCTGAACGCCCCAACCGTCTAGCAACTTTTGGATCGGACCCGTCGGTTTATCTAGGGTAAAGTCGGTGGGTATAAATAACAAATAAGGTGCCGCACCTAGCCAAACTCCCCCCATCCCCACTTCAATACCGCTGACTAAATTTAACCCTTCCATGAACACTTTTCTTTTGTCCAAAGTCCCGTCTCCATCCGTATCCTCAAAAATCAAGATTCGATCTTTTCCTTGTCCTTCGGGAGCTGGAATCGGATAGGTATGTCCCTCCACAACCCATAGTCGGCCCCGAAGATCCATCGTAAAACTGATCGGACGCACAATATCAGGCTCTGAAGCGGCCAAAGTAATCTTAAATCCTTTGGGCAATGTCATCACTTTTGCCGCCTCTTTGCCAGAAAGTCCCGCATGAAGGATCGGGTCAAGTGGAGGAAGAACAATGATGTCTTTTTGATTTAATTCATTAGGAAATGTAGGCCTCGTGGCATGAAACCTAAAATTGTCAAAATTTATGTGCGCCAATTTATCATGCCCCACATAAGGAATAGGCGAAATTCCTGTTTCGTTATCGATAATCCTTATGAACATTTCCTGGCCTAGGTGCGCTTTTAAATTGGCCACCACGGGCTGTAAGGTAGCGCGCCCCTGGCCTGTGGATTTAAAAATAACCTGTTGGCTTTTTGCCAAAACAAGCTCCACCCGAGTATCTTGAATGGCCCCACCAGAAACTAAAAAGCTTGAAAAAGGATGCGTTATTTTAAAGGATTCAGACGTTAGTGTACCAGTCAACGCATAGTTAACCGTACCGCCGCTACTCAAAAAATACGTTCCTTCGGGGTTAATTTTGGCCGCTTTGTCATGGAGAGGTGAGGGATCCTGGCTAATGAGTGGATTTGAAAACGCTTCTCCCGTGGCTTTCCAATTTTCCAAAGTTCCGGTTTCAAAATTGACATTCATCGATTTCCCGTTTTTCATCGGAATAACACCTGTGGAAGCGATCGTTTCTGTCTCCCCCGTGACAATCTCCAACTTACCCACCATCCCAGCGGCACGATGCCCGGGCACGGTACAAAAATAGGTGTCATTTTCTTTGGCAATAAACGTCATGCTGACCTTGGCCCCTTTATCCGAAATGGATGGCGTTTTTATCCCCGCTTTTTCTAAGGCAATGTCATGGGTCATCATCTCCCCATTATAAATAGTGATCCGAACTCGCTTCCCCTTGTTGGCCTTTAGGGTAGGATTTCGGGTTCCATCTTTGGCAAAATACCCCAGCATCGTGGCCTCCAACACATAATCGTGGTCAATGCGCAACGTGTCTTGTGGTACATCTAGAGAAGAGGGTTTTACCATTTTGCTGGTAGACGCCAAACAAATTGTCGCCACTAAAATGACCACCCCATTGCGGAAAAAATTCTTCATATTTCGGTTAATTTATGGAAGCTCTTGCAAGTAAATATCTTTAAACGCGACGATCGCCTTCGCGCCGCCATGAATCTGTAAAGCAATGAGGCCCGAGGAGGGGATGGATGCATCCGTTTCCGTGTAATCCACCGTTTGCTTGCCATTAATATAGAGGCGAATTCGTTCATTTTCCGCTCTTATTTCATAGGTATTCCAATCGCCTTGCTTGATCCAAGAAAGAACATCCGCTTCATTGGGCTTCATGAGCGTTTTATTGCGCCTTGATTCGTCATATAAACTAGCCCAATAATCCTTGCCCCAATCCGCCTGATAGCCAATCATTTCATAGGCCGGATTGGTGGCTTTCACACTTCGAAATTGAATTCCGGAGTTGACAAAGCCCTCCGTTCCGGTCAATTTTATCTTCAGTTTCAAATAAAAATTATGGTAGATTTTTTTAGCCACAAGGAAATTGTTGTGAGGAACTCTTGTTTCTAAGGAACCGCCTACCAACATCCCATCCTGGATGCGCCAAGTTAAGGTGTCGCCTTCCCAGCCTTTGAATGTCTTCCCGTCAAACAATTTTTGTTTTTTGCCAGGCTTGGAATCTGGCCCTAGATTAGCACGATTAAATCCATATGTCGGGCTGATGGATATGCACAGCATAGCAATAATCAAGTAATTGTACATTTTCATATTCATAGGTTTATAAAATCGTTTTAAAATTACGACTTTGTTTGAAATAGCCTAGGAATCAAAACGTTTCTTTGAAATTTATCCTGAAAGCGGAGGTTAATTTTTGTGGATAGAAATATGCCAACAAACTTCTTCTTTAAGCAGTAAATTTTTATTCTAGCCCCGCTAATTTCTTCACCGTTTCCCACACCGACTCATGAACGGGAACCCCTTTTACCAAATTTTCGCGCCTATTTCTGAGTGATCTTTCCCCAGGGTACAGAATTTCTCCTCCTTCTGTAACCGGAGTGGCTTGCCTCAAATGTTCAATGGTCTGCTTTAATGCTTGGTCCACAAACGGCTGATCATTCATTTTCAGCGGGTCTATTGCGATGAAAACTTGGGAACATCCCCCACAATTTCCATATCCGTATTGGTCGACGGCCGCCGTTGTTTTTCCATTGGACAGAAGGCTGGCCAACAAGTCCAACATGATCGCGAAGCTTGAGCCTTTCCAATAACCGGTCGGTAATAAACGTCTCGTTTTTTCTATTTCCCCTGGGTCGTACGTCAACAAGCCCTCCGAATCAAAGCCGCCAGCATAGGGCAGTTTTTCATTATTTAACCGAGTATTTTCTAATTTCCCATACGAATATTGGGACATCGCCATGTCCAAAACCACATGACCTTCTTGCCTCGGAATCGCGATGACAAAGGGATTATTGCCAATGCTAGCTGATGTGGCACCCCAAGCGGGCATACAAGATTCTGTATTGGTCCAGCAAATTCCGATCATTCCTTGGTTTGCCGCGTGCCAACCGTATGATCCGCCCCGCATCCAATGGGTTGTATTGTTCAAGGAAACTAATCCCAAACCTGTGGTTTTTGCTATGTCAATCGCGCGATCCATCGCAAAAAAAGCATTGGTAACTCCAGGCGCCAGGTTGCCATTATAAATTTCAATGGACCCTAATTGTTGCTCAAGCGTCGGCGTAGCACCCAGATTCACCCATCCATTTTCTATGTAATTGATAAAGCGTTCCACCCGATTTAAGCCATGGGAAAATATGCCATCGCAACTTGTTTCTGCGTGCGTCCGAGCACAAATTTCGGCTTGATTTTCAGCCATCCCCGCACAGATAAAGGCCTTTTTTATCGTAGATTGTAATTCTTCAAATTTGATTCTTTGCATGGAATGAGACTGTAGCAACCAGCTTTACTAAATTTAAAAATTTAGTAAAGCTAAAGAGAAAAAAATGAACAAGAAACGAATTGTGATCTAGTACTTGATAATCTAAAATATTAATCTAATACGAGTTTTGTTTTAAATCAAATTACAATTAAAACATCTAAATTATTAACAACGAAGGGGCTCGAAATATCTTTTAATGTAGCTTTTCGTCGCAATTATTTAAGCCATAAATTTTATACGCTTATCTTTAATAAAAATTATTGCCTAATGAAAACCTATTCTATTTTATTCATTGCCCTTTTTCTGAGCGTTTCTTTGTCTGCGCAAAATTCAGGCCAAATCAAAGGTACCCTTATTGACAAAAATCAAGCCATCGAATTCGCCACTGTTTCATTGGCAAAATCAACAGATTCCACAAAGGCCTTATACATAGAAACAACAGATTCCTTAGGTCATTTTAATTTCCAAAACATCCCTTTTGGAACCTATCTTTTCAAAGCAAGTTTAGTAGGTTACAAAACAAGGTCTCAAAAAATTTCACTAACATCCACAGCCCCTAATTTTTCAATAGATAATTTCATCTTATCGCCAGATAATACCTTGTTGAACGAGGTGGTTGTGACCGCTCAAAAAAGACTCATTGAAAAAACGAGTGAAGGTTTTATCGTGAATGCAGCGGCCAACATAACCCAGATGGGGGGAACGGCGACAGACCTATTAAAAATCACTCCGACGGTTTCAGTCGACAATGACGGCGCGGTGACCCTGCGTGGGAAATCGCCATTAATTCTGATCAATGGGCGGAATTCCAACATGGCAAATCCAGATCAAATCCCAGCCAGCAGTATTGAGAGTATTGAAATTATCACGCAGGCTTCTTCCAAATATGATGCGAATGCAGAAAGTGGAATCATCAATATCCGGCTTAAAAAAAATACTCAAATGGGAGTCAATGGGGCATTTGCAGTGGGAACAGGTATTGGGTCGAGAGAACGGATAAATAGTTCATTTCTGTTAAATCATAAAACGAAAAAGGTGAATGTGGGCCTTAGCTATGACAATCGATTTGCCGGAAGAACGAAAACAATTAATACCCATCGAACAAATTTCAATCTCCCCGAAACTTATTTCATTCATCAAGGTCGGAATGACGAGCGCGTAGAAAGGCTCCAAAACTTAAAGCTTAACATTGATTTAAACCCTAATGATAAAAACAATTTATCTTTTGAGGCCATTGGAAATATGGAAGGGCAGGATAATGATGAAGATCTTATGAATCAAATTATCAAAAAAGATTTGGCATTTAGCAACGGAAATAATCGGCATTCTTGGGAATACAAACGAGCCAAAGTGGGTGAATTTGCCCTTAACTATAGTCGAAATTTTAGTACTCCCAAAAAATCTTTAAGCGCCAGTGCGACCACTTCTATCGAGGAGGGAAGGGAAAATACCGATATAAAAACGCAAGATTTAAATGAAAAACTAAGCCTAATCAATACCGCTTCCATGCAAAAAACGCATAATTATGAAGACGGGGTGATTACTAATCTAAAGTTGGATTATACTGTTCCCATCTCGCCAACAAGCATTTTTGAGACAGGATATAAAGGGATTTTTAGAACGATTAAAGCAGATTTTGAAGCATCCAATTTTTTAAATGCTGCGTATATAAGAAATCCCGCCGCTAGTAATCTTTTTGATTTTTCAGAAGATGTTCAAGCCGCTTATGCCCAAATTAAAAATGAAATTGGCGAAAAAGGAAGAGGGTGGGAATATGAAATTGGCCTTCGTGCAGAACTAGTCAACAACCAAGGACAGACCGTCGACCGATCCACGCAGATTTCCAACAACTACCTCAAAGTATTCCCGACAACACAAGTCCTGTATAAAGTAAATGAGCGTACGACTTGGAAATTCACCTATGGAAAGAGAATTAACAGGCCGGGTTTGGGCCAACTAAATCCGTTCGTCGACATAACCGATGTATTAAATCCGCATAGCGGAAATCCTAATTTAAAGCCGGAGATCATTGACGCTTTTGAGTTTGGCTATGCCAAAGAATTTGAAAATTACAGTCTTTCCTCTAGCCTATTTACGAGGCATTCGGTGAATACCATACGCGCATTTTATCAGCAACAAGCGGATGGATCTGTTTTGAATAAGCCCATGAATATAGGCACGGCAGATAGCTATGGATTAGAAAATATGCTCATTGGGAAACCTGCCACATTTTATGATTTTAACGCGAGTCTAACTTTGTTTGAACAAGAGTTAAATGCCAGTAATATTTTGACGGACGCGGTACAAAAATCCTTCAACTGGTACGGCAAATTGATCAATAATATCGCGACGGGCAAGTCCAGTAAATTGCAAATCATTGGCAATTATAATTCGGCGGCAACCACCCCACAAGGCCGACTTTTAGCCCTGTATAATATCGATTTAGGATTCCAACAAAAATTAGGAAAAGGCAATTCAAGAATCAGCATCATATTGGTGGATGCTTTTAATACGCTAAAAAGTGGCTCGAGCAATTTCACGTCCAATTTTACCACCGAACGTACCCAGAAGGCGGATACCAGAGCCATCATGATCACTTTTGCCCACTCTTTCAAATCGGCATTCAAGGAGAAATTGCTTGAAAATAAGTTCTCAAAAGAATTTTAAAACTCATCATTCTCCTATTTGCCCCAAACTAAAGCCACCCGCTTTAGTACGTCGTCGTCATATCGCTTTCCACACAAATGATGTAGTCCGCTTTTCCGATATGTTCCGGTAAAAGGGATTGAATATCATCTTGGCTGACGGTCGCAAGGGTGGCGATTTTCAAATTTGGATTTGACTTTTTTAGGTACCAAGAAATCCCTTCAAAATATTCAGAATGGTAGGAGCCATTGTAATGAATAAATAGGCCCCCTGGCTTTTGGTTTTGAAAAATAAAATAGGCCATCGTCGCATCTTTAATCGCTTGGGCTTTGGCCATATTAGGCATTTTGTGCTCCTCCATCATCTTCAGCATTTTGACATACCCAGGTAGCTCAGCATCGTACAAAATAGGCAAAGGAGCAATCCATTTTTTTTCTTCCGCAGTCAATTTATCCAAACTTTCAAAACCCCCTTTGGAGACAAGACTAGCATATTTTCGCGGTATGTTGGTGGCTATAAAATTGAGCTTATTTTCTTTGGCTAAATTGACCAATGGAGCATAATCCGTTTTATAGTTTTTCCAAAGTCGGGCCGCAGAATCCAACCCCTTTTCCGTCATTTTTCCATTTAAGTACAGGTTTAAAGCGGGCTGATTATCCTGTTCAAACATTTCAGCACCTAACACTAATTCGCGAGCCGACAAACATGATTTGGTGATTTCCAATTCTAGCCAGTGGCTAATCGGATTATTATGTTCTTCCCCGATCAATACCACATCTTGCTTGATGAGTGTTTTAATCATTTTGCCATAGGCCAATTTTTTGCCCTTCGCATTATAAAGAACATACGCAGGCTTGTTTTGGGCAAGCAATAAATAGGGTGCCAACGCTCCCAAAACAATGATGAATATGAATTTTTTCATGGCTTGAATTTCATGTCGAGTAAAAATAGTAAATATTAGCCTTTTATCTTGGATGGCTAAATATTTATACCAACGAGCCATTTCAAATAAAAGGTGCAATATTTGCAGTCGATTAAGAATTCGAAAATCTGTTATGACCCATAAAATTATATCCAGTCTATGTTTTGTATTTTTATTTGTGTCGACCATTTCGAAGGCAGAAGAATTCATCGCAGGCGATAGCACTCAAAAAACATATCACATTTCAGGGGCAGTAGCCGTGACTCAAAATGGCTTTTCTATTTTGCCCATGTTCACCTTAGGAAAACCAGCGGCCATTTTTGATTTATCGGTGGGAAATAGCCGACTGGCCTTTGAACCCCAATTTCGGTTTTCCTTAGAGGGTAGACCTTGGTCCTTTATTTTTTGGTTTCGATACAAGGCTGTCAACCAGAAAAAATTCAAATTTAGTATCGGTGGACATCCTTCCGTAGCCTTTAGAAATACGACTTTATATGATAACATGGGGGTGCCAAAAACGATTTTAAATCCCCAACAATATTTTGCGACCGAATGGATTCCTTCCTACCAAGTTTCCAAAAAAGTCACGTTAGGAATGTATTATTTAATCTCACAAGGACTTACGGAAGGCACTAATCACCGGACCAACTTTGTAACTGTCAACGCGGTCGTCAACAATGTTTTGTTGGTCAAAGACACCTTTTTACGCTTCTACCCCCAGATCTATTACTTGGATATTGATGGCGTGGATGGCTACTACATCACGGAAACTTTGACGCTTTCAAATAAACATATTCCATTCACCATATCCTCCATTATGAACAAAAAGCTGCGCTCCAGGATTCCTGGAGATGATTTCGTGTGGAATATCAGCTTAAATTATTTGTTCAATAAGCAGTTGAAGCGCATTTAATTACGCGCTTTTAAACTAGAATTTCAGCAAAAATTTATTTGGTCTTCACCGGTTTTTCTTCCTTGTCGTTTTTATCCTTTATGATAAAAAACCGGAGGGCCAACTCATGTGTCTGGTTACTCACTTTGCTGATTACGCTCGTTGGCATTTCATAGACATAGCCGATGTAAGTTCTTTTGGTCGCCTGGACGCCTAATCGTATGCCCCAACTTTCTTGATGTCGGTAGTTTAAACCTACATCGAGTGAGCCTCTTAAGTTTGCCATCAAGTTGGCATCCCAACTCAAGGGAACTCCTGATGCCATGCGTGCTAAGACGCTTGGGTATAAAGTTAGTTTCTCCGAAATCTCTATCTTGTTTCCTAACATCGCATATAAATAAGCTACGTCTTTATAAGCGCCCGATTTATCTCCAAAGTCATATTTTAAGATTCTCGGCATAGAGAAACTTGCAAAGAAGCCGTTACTCTTTGAGATCCTTGCACCCCAACCCAAATTCATCTTCATGCCCGTGCTCCGGTCGCCTGCAAACAAGGCATCCCCATCATGTACCAACCTTACCCCACTAAAGTCCAAGGCTAAATTAGCCACCCCCAAACGGATTCCTCCCGATAAATTCCAGTCTTCACTCAAACGCGTATGGTAGGCAAAGTCTCCAGATAACATCGTAATCTTCACAGGTCCTGCCTGATCAAACATGGCATTAAATCCAAGGCCCCGCTGCTTTTTCCATTTGAAGTTTCCATTCAGAAAGTAGGTCTTGGGTAACCCTTCGATGCCCAACCACTGTTGGCGATGCATGACAATAATCTCACTTGAGTCCGTGCTTCCCGCCTGAACCGGAGTGATGACCTGAGGATTAAAGCGGTACATGCTGTACATCGGTTCGATCTGTGCCTTGGCCCCTTGGGACATGAATATTGCGATAAGCACAGTCAAAAGGAGAGTTGTGCTCCTCTTGGCTTTCTGTGCTGTTTGACTGTTTATATGTTTGTTATTCATCTGTTTGCTATTTGTACTTTTGATTTCTTTTCTCTTTTTGGTGTTCGTTTTTATTTCTCCTGTCGGTTGATGTACACATAGGTACCTACGTTTGGATACTTGCCAAAAAAGTCAATCACATAGTAATATGTTCCGTCCGGCAATAGATTATCTGATGATAGCAAGCTAAAGGCGCGGTCGGTCTGTCCACCCCAATCGTTTTTGTAATTGCTCGTCTGGTAAACTATGTTGCCCCAGCGATTGAAGATCGTCAACTCATTTGGTTGGTTTCTTAGGATCCCTGGGATGATTAATACATCGTTCTTTCCATCTCCATTCGGTGAGATTCCGTTTGGTGCAAAGGTTGCACATTGGTCTGCATCTATTCGGTTGTCTACTCCGTCTTTATCACAATCGGCTAAGGCTCCGTAGTTGATGTCGTTCTCCAACTTATCCAAGATTCCATCATTGTCTGAGTCCGTATCTATGTAATCCGCTTTGCCATCTTTATCGGTATCCACAGGATTATTAGGATCCTTGCCTGCTTCCTCTTTGTCTAAGTAGCCATCATTATCGGAATCTAAATCCCTGTAATCTGGCGTTCCATCTGAGTCCGTGTCTACAGGTTTTGTAGGGTCAGCTCCAGCTTCTATCTTATCTGGGATACCGTCACCATCTGAGTCCGTATCCTGATAATCCGCTTTACCATCGCCGTCGGTGTCCACTGGGTTATTTACATTCCCTACTTCCACAGCGTCAGGTATTCCATCATTATCTGAGTCCGTGTCTTGATAATCAGGCTTGCCATCTCCATCTGTGTCCACCGGTTTGCTTGGATCCTTGCCCGCTTCAATCTTATCTGGGATGCCATCATTATCTGAGTCCGTATCTTGGTAATCTGGCTTTCCATCTTTATCCGTATCCACTGGGATCAAAGGATCTTTGCCAGCTTCCACGCTGTCTGGGATTCCGTCATTATCTGAGTCGGTGTCTAAATAATCGGGTTTACCATCCCCGTCTGTGTCCACGGGTTTATTTGGGTCTTTGCCCGCTTCCACTGCATCCGGAATTCCATCATTGTCTGAGTCTGTGTCTATGTAATCTGGCTTGCCATCTCCATCTGTGTCCACAGGTTTGCTTGGATCCTTGCCAGCCTCTACTGAGTCTGGGATTCCGTCATTGTCAGAGTCCGTGTCTTGATAATCTGGCTTGCCATCGCCGTCTGTATCCACAGGTTTATTTGGATCCTTGCCAGCCTCTACTGAATCAGGGATTCCGTCATTGTCTGAGTCTGTATCTAGGTAATCTGGTTTCCCATCGCCGTCTGTGTCGACTGGTTTATTTGGATCCTTGCCCGCTTCCACTGAATCAGGGATTCCATCATTGTCAGAATCTGTATCTAGGTAATCTGGTTTCCCATCGCCGTCTGTGTCGAGTGGTTTGTTTGGATCTTTGCCCGCTTCCACACTATCTGGGATTCCGTCATTGTCGGAGTCTGTATCTTGATAATCCGGTTTGCCATCCCCGTCCGTGTCCACAGGTTTGCTTGGGTCCTTGCCAGCCTCTACTGAATCAGGAATTCCGTCATTGTCAGAATCTGTATCTAGGTAATCTGGTTTCCCATCGCCATCTGTGTCTACTGGTTTGCTTGGATCCTTTCCAGCCTCCACTGAGTCTGGAATTCCGTCATTGTCTGAGTCCGTATCTCTAAAGTCTGGTGTTCCGTCACCATCCGTGTCCACCGGTTTGCTTGGGTCTTTGCCCGCTTCCACACTATCTGGGATTCCGTCATTGTCTGAGTCCAGGTCTTTAAAGTCTGGCGTTCCGTCGCCATCGGTGTCGATTGCCGCTGGGTTCACCATTTCTTTTCTGTCATCCCAACCGTTATTATTGTTGTCCACAAAACCTGTGCAATTATCACATGCCGCTGAGCCTTCATAGCGATCTGGGATTCCGTCCCCATCACTATCCAAGTCCATGAAGTTCTTGGTTCCGTCTGCGTCGGTGTCCATTGTTCCGTCGATGAAGTCTGCGATCCAATCTCCGTCTGAATCTAGGTCTCGGTAATTGGGTCTTCCGTCCCCGTCTACATCATAGGTTTGTTCTAGTGAATCCAGTAGACTATCTCCATCTGAATCCAAATCTAAAAAGTCGGGGATGCCGTCTTTATCAGTATCTTGTGGGCCTCTTGGTTTTCCGCCCATGCTCAACTCTAAAAAGTCGGCAAGTCCGTTGCCATTGGCATCTGGGAAGCTGCCATCAGTACTACTCACCCGTCCATCAAAATTATAGTCTTGGTGGTATTCAGATATTCCTGCTGCCTCCCAGGCGTCCTTTATTCCGTCTCCATCACTGTCTAGATCTAAGTAGTTCTTGATTCCATCTCCATCGGCATCTGCGTTGCCTTCTAGTTTATCTAATATTCCGTCATTGTCAGAATCTAAATCCAAATAGTCAGCATCCCCGTCTCCATCGCTATCCACGCGGCGCTCGTCTCTATCCGACATCATGTCGTTGTCGGAGTCAGTATCCAAGTAATTTGGAATGCCATCTCCGTCAAAGTCATCTGGGTTATCGGCTCCATTACATTCCGCATGGTTACTAATTCCATCCCCATCACAGTCGCCATTCTTAAAGAAATTGTTATACGCCGCAGTGCCTAGTTTAGGGATTGTAAATCCTACTCGGCCTACGCAATAATCCGTAGGTGCGCTGTCCGTTCCATTCGGGGTGCCGTCTCCATCGCAGTCCGCTGCTTTCCACCCAGCACTCGTGTTGGCGATAATCTGGCTGCTAACTAAATAACTACAAG
>Ga0214921_10009106_pt1 | contig 12647 bp, 17 predicted proteins | sample LL1505_MetaG_FD_177992 | JGI IMG/M metagenome (GOLD analysis project Ga0214921, IMG submission 177992) | Freshwater microbial communities from Lake Lanier, Atlanta, Georgia, United States - LL-1505 | ecosystem: Environmental > Aquatic > Freshwater > Lake | place: USA: Georgia | collected... | reverse complement strand
ACATGCACACCCTTGCCGCTCAGTGCATTCAGGTACACGGCCAAAGTGGCCGTCAAGGTTTTGCCCTCGCCTGTGCGCATCTCGGCGATCTTGCCTTGGTGCAAAGCGATACCGCCCATCATCTGCACATCAAAATGGCGCATCTTCATGACCCGCTTGGAGCCTTCCCTGACCACGGCAAAAGCTTCAGGCAAAAGATCGTCTAGGCTTTCGCCCTGCACAACACGTTGCTTGAATTCATTGGTTTTTTGACGCAGGGCATCATCATTGAGCTGCTCGTACTTAGCCTCTAGTCCATTGATACGTTCTAGGGTTTTGCGAAATTGCTTGAGAAGTCGGTCATTGCGACTGCCAAATATCTGGGTCAAAAGATTAAATGCCATGCCAGCGGTACATATGCGTACATTCCTTATGAATAAGGCTTAATTTTAACCTCTGAGCCATGCGCTACATAATTGGCGAATGTCAGCCGCAAATACCTACAAATCACATTCAGCCACGCCTGTTCAATCGGCCATGGCGCAGTCCACCACTTTGTCCTCGCTGATGCAGATCAGCCGACAATCCCAAGCCTGTCTGGTTTGCATCCAGTCACTTTTGCCCTTAGGCTTGGCGGGTCTTGTCAAAGCTGGCCCCTTGGATGCTCAGGGTTGGTGTCTACTGGTTCCCCACAATGCAGCTGGCGCCAAATTGCGTCAACTGGTTCCCGCTTTGACAGCCCATTTGCGCTCGCACAATTTCCCGATTGACAAAATCCGCGTCAAAGTCATGTCTCGTTAAATGAAAGTCTCTATGCCCTCTTTTTTTGTGCATTTCTTGATTGGCTTGTTTTTGTCAGTTTTATACCCATCGATTTGGGCCGATGAAAACACCCTTTGCAAAAAGGACAACGAAGGCAATGTGTGGTGCGCTCCTGAGCAAGGCGGCATAGGGCAAAGGCCCAGCGGAGAGGTTTTTTGTGGCGTGGGTCAATGCATCAATATGACCAACGGTGTTGTGGTTTGCTCCAGCCAGCCCAATGGGCGTACGACATTGAATTACATCGGGCAAGCCATTTGTGCAGGTGCCTGCGTACCTGGCAAACAATCGGTCTGCGTCAAACCCCAGTAACTTTGTTATTGGAGAGGTTGTCGCGAACAGCTTTTATGAACCTCGGTGTACATGCGCATTCGCGTCGCAACACTTTGGTATTTCTCCCAAATTATTTCCACAATGTCGCGGGTGATCTGCATGAACGCCATATTGCAATGGTGGCGAATGTTATTGACATACACCGGCTTTTGCTCCCACTGATTTTCTTGCATCAAAAGCGCGTAATGGGTCAATTCATGCCCTAGTGCCCACAAAAACATGTCCTGTTTCCATAAGCGGGTGCCGCTTGTGCCAATCGAGATCTGCAGGGTGTTTTCCGGCGAGTCTTCGCTGGGAAATTGAAACACCATTCTTGCTTCTTTAGGGATGTTTTCATCAAGCATGATGGGGGGCATCGGTAAATCAGCTGGCGCCTTGGTTTCTTTTTTGATGAACTCCCAAATCTTCCCCGTCATCTGCATGTCCAATTGCGATGCGCTGATTGGCAAGCCTTGGGCAAAAGACACACTGGCCAGCCAAAGCACCATTAGTGCTAAAGCGTTTCGACAATGGTGGATTGTGTGAGCGTTTTTTCCCATGCGACAGGTGGTATGGTTAGAGGACTATTTTTTCAAGCAGTTGTATGCGTTTGACGATTTTTACCACGCCCATCCTTAGCCCTTTGCTCAAAAGGTTTTCCATCTGGGTTCTACGCTTGGCAGGCTGGACACTGGTCGGCCAAATGCCTTCAAATACCCCCAAAAGTGTGGTGATTGCCGCACCTCACACCAGCAACTGGGATTTGCCCTACACCTTGATGGTGGCTTTCGCACTTGACTTGAATATCCATTGGCTGGGGAAAATTCAAATCTTTCGCTTTCCCTTTAAGGGTCTGATGTGCTGGTTGGGCGGTATTGCTGTAGACCGCTCTCAGTCCACCAATATGGTGTCCGCTTCGGCGCAAACCCTGCGCGCTGCAGATGGCGAATTGCATTTGGTGGTGCCGCCTGAAGGCACTCGCTCTCAGTCGCGTCATTGGAAGACAGGTTTTTATTACATCGCATTGCAAGCACAGGTTCCCATCGTTTTGGGGTTTTTAGACTTTGGCAGCAAGACATCTGGGCTGGGTCCTGCACTGTTACCTACGGGCGATTTGGAAGCAGACATGGCAAGCATCAAAGCCTTTTATGCGCCATTTCAGGGTAAAAATGCCTCTCAATTCATCATCGATTAATCAATTCAGATGCTGTTTTGTTATAACCCACAAAGTATGGCCACTCTATAGAATCACGCACATGCCTACACGTATTCCACTCCGTTTTCCCCTTCATACATTGACGGTGCTTTTTTTCTTGGCCTTGGCAGGTTTTGCACTGAATTGTGCTTCAGCACAAAACAAAACCACACCCGGCTCACCTGCGCCTGCAGTGGTTTGCTCAGCATCAGATTTCAAAGCCTTGGCTTACACCACCAATGACGCGCAACAGCGAGAGGACCGCGCAAAAGAGTGGCTCAGCAAATATGGCAAGTCTTGTCAGCTAGATCAACTTGAACTTATTTTGATGAACCAAGCTGTTTGGCTGGGTACGGCCAATACGCCGCCCATCATCTCTGCCATTGAAACCATTTACAAACAAAAAAAAGCATCCTTGGAAGAACTGGAAAAGGCGGTTGATAAGCCCAGGGGCAGTGCCGCTAACAAGAAATGAACTTTCTTCGCAGAAGCTTGACTTCTCTATTTAACCCATGACCTTTGTTTCCCTGCAAGTTTTTCGTCATGTTGATATTGGCTTTTTGTTTCTTTTGTTTTATCTGCTTTTTTCATCCCAACATTTTGCAAATGCCCAAGTTAAAACTTTAGGTGCGTCTTGTCTTTCAAGCGAATTTAAAGCCTTGTCGTACACCATCAATGATGTTGATGCTCGTGAGACTAACGCCCTTGCTTGGCTGGCGAAATTTGGTAAAGGCAATTGCCCAGCAGCCGAATTGGATGCGATCAGTAACAATGCACCTTTGTGGTTAGGGACCGCTTACACCGCAAAAGTTAACCAAGCCATCAGTGGGTTGAGCAACGCCCGTAAAGCGGCCGCGACCAGTTCACCTAACCCCACCACCCCCAAATCAGCTTCCTCTGTGGTTTCCTCTCAAGCCGACACGGTCGTCACCCAAAAGCGGACGCCCACTGCAAAAAAAGCTGAAGAAAATGTTTCGACCGCCACTCCAGTGGGTTTGCGTGAGAGTGAAATTAACCAGTGCTTGGCTAACGAGATAGTTACTTGGAATGATGGCGGTAAAGACACCAAAATGCTCAGCTCAAGCATGGTCTATGTCTACGATCATCAGGGCGCTCCTGAAGGCTTCAGTGAAGAGGCCGTTATGGCATCTTTGAAGAATGCCTCCGTGGCATGGGATCAATGCGGTGGTCAAAACACCGTCATCTTGAAGCGAGACTTAAGTTCATCGGTGGCAGGACTCAAAATCTCGGCGCTTTGGAGTGATGAAGATAAATTGGGCACGATTGGCTTGGCCAACATCACCAAAAAAACTTTGACACTCAGCCCTGAAGCGTTTGTCAACCTCAGTAAGGCCAACGCCACAAGAAATTTAATGGAAACCTTGCAAATGGTGGTTTCGCATGAAATCGGGCATTTTCAGGGCCTGACCTCGCACTCAAGACGTTGCATTGATGTGCTGTCCTATTACACCAATGCCAGTGGTGAAAAATGTTCCATTCGAAATAATGGGGTAATGCCCACGAACATTGAATATCGGTCGCAGCTTCCCACTGCTTGCGACATTCAACGTTGTCGCGCTTCAAACCAGAATTAGGTGCTTGGTGATTTATAAATAATGGTGCCGATTATCGGCATCACCCTAAGCCTTGTAAGCACTATGATTGCTTATCTTTGAGGGTTTTGTTGATAGAAATACCCCCAAAAATACCCTCAACCGAGGAGATCAGATGAGCAGCAACAAGTTAACTGATGCCAAGATTAAAGCCCTTAAGGAAAAGGGCAAACATTCAGATGGTGGCGGGCTTTTTATACAAGTCACGCAAACTGGTTCCAAACTTTGGAGGCTGAAATACCGATTTGTCGGGAGAGAAAAGATTTTTTCTCTAGGGGTATATCCACACATTACCTTGGCTAAAGCTAGAGCCATGAGGGATACAGCCAAAAATCAACTCGCCAACGGGATAGACCCAAGTGCTCATAAAAAGGAAACAAAGCTTAAGCTGGCTTTGGATGCCACCCAGTCTGTAAGAGCTTGCTCTGCGGAATGGATAGAGCACATGACTCCAAAATGGAACAAAGGTTCAAAGCAAGCCGTGATTTCAAGTTTTGAACGTGATGTTTACCCATTAATAGGTAACCGTTCTATATCTTCACTGATACCAAAGGACATCATTAAAGTCGCCAAGTTAGTTGAGGCAAGGGGCGCTGCTGACCAAGCAGCAAGACTACTTCAGCGCCTCAAATCTTTTACTAGGTGGGCAACTGCTAACCAGTTAGTTGAGGTGAACCCTAGCGGAGATATCAAACCCGATGACGTATTAATGAAGCGAGAAATCATCAATAGGCCTGCTATTCAACAAGACCAGCTTCACGACTTTTTGGTGCGGCTTGCTGACTACCAAGGAGATAAGGTGGTGGCTGCTGGAATTAAATTTTTGACTTTGACCGCATTACGCCCCGGAGAAGTGAGACACCTTAAATGGACAGATATTGACTTTGAAAACAAGACTTTGACCATTCCTGCTGAACGGATGAAGATGAACCGGCAACACCGAGTACCGCTTTCAAATCAAGCCGTAGACGTTATTGAATCTATCAAACCCTTGAACGGTCATCGCAAGTTAGTTTTTTCCTCACAATTCAAACTTAACTATCCCTTGAGCGAAAACACCCTCAATCTAGGTATCCAACGCATGGGGTTTCAAGCCACCAGTCACGGCATGAGGTCTACCTTTTCCACCATTGCACACGAGAGCCTCAATTTCAAGCACGAAGTAATTGAGGCAGCACTGGCTCACGCCAAAATGGACAAGGTATCGTCTCGATATGACCGTACCGATTATTTCAATGAGCGAATAAGGCTCATGCAGTGGTGGGCAAATTATCTTGACTCGATGGTTCGTGATCAACCTCAAAAAATAGCAAACACTACGGATATTCTTCAACTAAGACCTCAATAGCATTTATAATATGCATGTGCACCTTTAAAGCGCATCTTGGAAAGCCTGAGAAATCATTGCGCCAAGAGTTGAAAAAGGTAAAGCCATAAGGCTCTAGTTCAACGTGGATTCAAACAAGACTTTTTTCTAAGTCTTGAATCTTACGTTTTTGATCTAGGAGTTTTTTATATGGAACTTTCGCAACAACTACTCAAGCTTCCAGAACTAATTCAAATGGTTCGGAAATCTAGAGCTTCAATTTATGCGGATATCAGTGCTGGCTTATTCCCCGCACCAATCAGGACAGGTAAAAGGTCTGTTGCTTGGCAGCATAAAGACATAAGCAGATGGATTCAATCCTGCGCCAGCACTAAAACTCAACCCCAAAAGTAAAAGCCGAGGAAGCGCTAACAACGCTAAACCTCGGCCATAAATCACCTTATATGCACTGGTGATTTTAATGCTTTGAAGTTGTTAACGCAAGCCTCGGTTTTTCTCAATTCATTGGAGAAACCATGTCGAAATTCAAATTCCGTGGCTGGTTAAAAAGCCGAATTATTGCCGCCGCTTTGTTGGGCCTAATTCCCATTAAATTAGCGGATTTTCTTATTCAGCGTGGAGGCTTGAGCCATGACTGATATTCACAAGCTCATTGATGACATTACTGCGCACGGTATTCCAGCACCAACTGCAAGCCAGCTTGAAAAAGCCATAAATACGGATAAATTTACTCGGTGGCCAACCACTAGCAACCAATCCAAGAAGCCAGGATTCTGTAAGCTTAATGAAGTCAATGGTGTGCTGTGGGCTACCTTCGGCAGCTTCAATCCAGAGGTTCGAGGTAATTGGTCATCTAAGACCCGAAACGACATGACTCCAAGTCAATGGCAAGACCATTCAAAGCATATGGAGGAATTCTCCAAGCAAGCAAAAGAGTCGACCGAATTCAAGGCTGCACAGGCCGCTATAAGGGCTCAGGAGCGATGGGAAAACGCAAGGCCAGCAGATAGTTCACACCCGTACCTTTTAACCAAGAGTGTCCATCCTTACAGCTTACGGGTGGAGGGTGAAAACTTGTTGATCCCGTGCTACCGATTCGATGATGAAGCTAGATTGCCCACCATTTCGACACTACAAACTATTTCTCCAAGTGGGGAAAAGTTGTTTATGGCTGGGGGGACAAAGAAGGGTAGTTTTTATGAAATCACAAACAAGGAAGCACCTAAGGACAGGTTAATTCTTTGTGAGGGATTCGCTACTGGTGCATCGATCTTTGAAGCCACAGGAATATCAACGGAGGTTTGCTTTGATGCTGGGAATTTACTAACTGTTGCCAAGATAATTCGAGCTAAGTTTCCCGACTTAAAGTTGATCATTGCTGCGGATGATGACTGGAAGAACGACCCAAACACTGGCCTTGTGAAAGCTACGGAAGCGGCATTAGAGGTTGGCGGTTATCTGATTGTTCCTAAGTTTCCAAAGGATAGGGACGACAAGGACACTGACTTCAACGATCTAGCCCGTGTGTCAGGGGTTGACGTTGTACGACTTCAAATTGAATCTGCATCTTTGGTTAATCCCGATGCTTGGGAAGAACCCCGACCCTTACCCAACGATGTACCACCAGTCATGGCATTTGATGAAGATCTCTTACCGGAAGCTTTTCGTCCTTGGGTGAAAGATATAGCCCACCGAATGCAAGTTCCACCTGACTTTTCAGCGGTAGGAGCGATGGTAGCCATATCAAGTCTAATAGGTGCGAGGGTAGTCATAGCTCCGCATCAAAAGGATTCTTTCCAAGTAGTGCCAAACCTTTGGGGTTATATCGTTGGTAGACCCGGTGTAAAAAAGTCCCCTGCCTTGTCCGAGGTTATGAAACCACTTAATAAACTTGAGGACATTGAGCGCGAGAGGTTTAAACAAGAAGAAACCATATGGGGGATAGATCTTGAACTCAAGACCCTTCAAGATACTGCAAACAAAAAGGCATTAGTCAAAACAATAGCCAATGACACCGAGGGTGCGCGTCGGCTGCTAGAGGCTTCACTACCCCCCGAAAAGCCCAGTCGCAGGCGGTTCATGGTCAATGATGCCAGCGTTGAGGTTTTACAAGACATCCTGACTACTAATCGGTGGGGACTGCTTGTGTACCGCGACGAAATCCATTCGCTGTTGACCTCAATGGACAAACAAGGTCAAGAACAATCCCGTGGCTTTTATCTCCAAGGTTACGACGGTAACCAAGGGTATACCGTGGACAGAATTGGACGTGGCAAGGACCTTCATTGTGAGAGAGTTTGTCTAGCTATGTTGGGTTCAACGCAGCCCGGCAAGCTTCAGTCTTATGTTCGCGATGCCGTTAATGGTGGCGCTGGTGACGATGGACTTTTACAACGCTTTGGTTTAGCCGTTTGGCCAGACAACACAGTAATTTGGCAAAGGGTTGATCAATACCCCGATGAAGATGCCAAAGCCAAGGCGATGGAAGTTTTTAGTCGATTGAGTAATTTGCCTCAAAACCAACAAGTTAGGCGTTTTGCAAATGACGCACAGGAAATCTACTGGACTTGGTTAGAGAGCTTAGAACGCGAGTTAAGTAGCGATGAACTTCATCCAGCCCTCGCTTCTCACTTGGCTAAATACCGCAAACTTATTCCGGCTTTAGCTTTAATTTTTAACCTAGTGGATACGCCACAAAGTAATGATATTGGCAAGGAGGAACTTCTACGTTCTTTGGCTTGGGGCGACTATTTGAGAAGCCATGCAGAGCGAATTTACACGGCAGCGACTATTCCTGAGACAGCAAGTGCAAAAACATTATTAAGGAAAATTCAAACCGGCAAACTTACTGACCGTGATGGAGTTTTGCTTGAGAGATTTACACCAAGGGAAGTTGCCAATAAGAACTGGACTAGCCTAGGTTCAACACAAGTTGTTACCAAGGCCGCTGACCTGCTTGTTGAATATGGATATCTTAAAAGTGAAACCATTCAATCCAATGACCACTTAAATAGAGGACGGCCAAGCCACTGCTATTTGGTCAACCCAGACATTTTGAGAGGCTGACTATGAACTATCTCTCAATGCTCAAAGACCTGAAAAGCATAAAAAATATTTCTAATCCCCAAGTAAGGGACACAGCAAAAACTACAGAAACCCTTTTTGTAGGTTTTGTAGCCCCCAATTCCAGTGTTTTAGAAAATATCAATATCCAACCCAAACCTTTAGCGGTTTTTGATTCATCTCATGATTTCGACCCCTTGCTAGTTTTGCTGCTCGAACTTGGGGAGCAGAGATGTGACTATTGGAATGACTCTGAGGCGGCTAGGGCTGAAATGGTGGCTGACATCTTGTCTTGTCCACCTCCCCAAAGGAAAGCTCTGTTAGCGGCACTAGGAGGGTCTATAAGGACAGAGAATTTGCAGGGAGGTTAAGGGGTACTTCTGATATCAGAATTGCAGTAGATATATGCCTCGGGTGGTGCTTTTTCCACAGACTGCCACTTGTAAGTATACTGTAAGGATATAAATTAAATCAATGATCAGCAACTTAGCATTTAAGGAGATTCGCCATGCCCCGTAAAGGCTACAAACCACAAGCCGGTAGGTCAGCAGGTATGCCTGAGAAGATAGCCGCACAGCACTTCAACCGAAGGATTTCACCCGCTGAGGTTCAGATACTGCATGCCGCTGGTTTTGGATCCAAGACCGATGGATTCCGTAACTTGCTAGATCTCTATCAAGAATTGCACAACATGGGATATAGGTGCAACACTTCAGTTAGGGAATTTCTAACTGTTATGGAAAGTAAATTAGCCTAATTGATAGTTAGATATTTATTCTCTTCTGTAACCAAGGCTATACAAGCAATCTTGATAAATTCGGGTTTCATCAATGGCCCTAGCCAACCCATCTCCTAAAATGCCACCTGCATTTTGAGCACCAACAGCAGACTGCTGAAAAGGGGTTAAGGTGGGGTCAATTTGATTTGGTCGAAAACTTGGTTGTTGACTGATTATTTGTCGAGACACAACACCACAACGACCTGAATCTATACTGAATTGAGAGTCAGAATAATTATTGTGCGCCCACCTTGTTCCCCCAGCGCATCCATACAACAATAAAAATCCACACACTAGATATATTGAATTTTTTGGCATTATTCATTCTTCTATCAAGAGCGCTGACTGAGAAATTTTTATCTCAAATGCACTGAACTGTACCCAAAGAAGTAACCCAACATCTTGGTTGTTGCTGAAACGAGGGTTGTCCTCCCCAAGTTGATGGATCGTTGGGTCTAATTTGTTGCGGTTGCTGAAACTGCTGCTGATACTGCTGCTGTCGCTGAATTTGTTGTAATGAATTGTTTATTGACTTGAGTTGGTTCAGCTGGTTCTGTTGATATTCTTGTAAGCGCTCTGCACGGGTGCAATTTCCCCAGACATCGCAGTTCGCACTCGACACTCCGGAAATGCTGGCTAGTAATAATAAAGAAAACACCTTTTTCATTCTAAACCTTTCAATAAATTTATAAAACATCACTGAAAAAATCAAAATTTTGCTTACCTGATGTAAGTTGCTGATTTAGGCACTAGCCCGAAAATATTGTTGCTTAAAAGCCGTGGCCTGTCAAACCGTGGCTTAGAGAGCCAATTTTTATAAGACTAAGCTCTTTTATAAGCAGTCAATGCAAAATAAAACGCTTGAAGAGATCAAAAAAGACTTGGCATTTAATCTAAGGTCACTAAGGCTTGCTAAAGGATTGGCACAAGAGCGACTAGCATTAGATGCGGGTGTAGATAGAACGGTTGTAAGCAAAATAGAGCGGGCAATAACTAACCCTAGTCTTGAAATCCTTTTGAGACTAGCCAACCACTTAGACTCTTCCCTTTCAAGGCTTCTCGAACCACCTCCGCAGCAATAGCCAATTTGTTTTTTTAAATGTCAATGCGGCTCCCACAACATTCCTTGAAGACTATCTAACCCTCCCCCCCTTACTACTAGGGATGGAATTTTCACGTAGGGGGTATTTTTTGTTCAACCCTTAGTATTTTTTGAAACACCCCCTAAAGTATCCCCATTTGTTTCAAGCTGTTGCTAGAATTAGCTGGACATTCAAAGACAAAGAATCCAGTATTTACAGGAACTTTATGGGCCAAAAAGAAAAAACCAGACCCCTTTGGAAGGTACTGGCTTTTAAAGTGGTGCCGATTATCGGATTCGAACTGATGACCTACCGCTTACAAGGCGGTTGCTCTACCAACTGAGCTAAATCGGCACTGTATATATTCTAACCACAACACCCTCTAGGCAAAATTATTTGATGCGCTTGAGTTGTGGCCTGCTGCCGGGGTTGGGATGCGGCGGCTTAGGAGGATCAGTGGAGTCATCAGTGTCTTGCGTTTGGTGTGAGCTTGCAGTGCTCAAACTCACAACCGGCTTAATCGCAGACACCAAAACTTTAGGCTCAGCATCTTCTGCCTCACCGCTGGACGCATTCGGCGCAGGGAAAGCCATGCCTTGGCCGTTTTCGCGTGCATAAATGGCAATCACCCGGGCGATCGGGACACTGATCTCTCTGGCCACACCGCCAAATCGGGCTTTGAAAACCACAAACTCATTGCCCAGTTGCAAATTGCTGGTGGCGTCAAAGCTGATGTTGAGAACAATCTCGCCGTTGTTGACGTACTCTCTAGGAACCTGAACGCTGTCGTCAACCATCACAGCAATGTAGGGCGTGAGGCCATTGTCGGTACACCACTCGTGCAAAGCACGAACCAAATAGGGTCGCGTGGAAGATGACTGCGCAATGTTGATCATGTCAGCAGCTTATTTACGCATCACTTTCTCTGAAGGTGTCAGTGCTTCAATGTAAGCAGGTCTAGAGAAAATACGCTCGGCATACTTCAGCAAAGGAGCCGCATTTTTGGACAACTCGATACCGTAATGATCTAAGCGCCACAGCAAAGGTGCAATCGCCACATCGAGCATGGAGAAGTTGTCACCCAACATGAATTTGTTCTTCAAGAAAACTGGGGCCAGTTGTGTCAATCGATCACGAATATGTGAGCGAGCTTTTTCAAGCACTTTTTCATTGGCCTTTTGGCTGCGCGACTCTATCGTCATCACATGCGCAAACAGTTCTTTTTCAAAGTTCAACAAAAACAAACGCACGCGGGCACGGTCGACAGGGTCGCCGGGCATCAGCTGAGGATGGGGAAAACGTTCGTCAATGTATTCGTTGATGATGTTCGATTCATACAAAATCAAATCACGCTCAACCAAGATAGGCACTTGCCCATAAGGATTCATGACATTGATGTCTTCTGGTTTGTTGTAGAGATCAACATCACGGATTTCAAAGTCCATGCCCTTTTCAAAGAGCACGAATCTACATCTGTGAGAAAAAGGACAAACTGTCCCCGAATACAAAACCATCATGAGATTGGCTCCTAAAAGGCTAAAGGTTTAATGGGCTAGCCAAGGCCCATTGTAAGAACCCGCACAAGGCGGGCAGAAAACATACTTGAAATCAGCGAATGTCTTTCCAATAAGTCGCATTCAAGCGCCAAGCAATGACCATGAAGATCAACAAAAATAGCATGACCCAAACGCCAATTCGTACACGGGTGTTTTGCGCTGGCTCTGACATCCATTGCAAGTAGTTAACCAAGTCGCCGACAGCTGCATCGTATTCAACCGCGGTCATTTTCCCGGGCGTGATTTGCTCCCAGCCCTTGACCACATGGACGGTGTGACCATGCTGCTCGACTTCCTGATAAACGGGGCGACGTTGGCCCTGCAACTCCCAAAGCACATGGGGCATGCCCACATTGGGGAAAGCCAAGTTGTTCCACCCCGTGGCTTTGGTGTCATCGCGGTAATAGGTGCGCAAATAGGTATACAAATAATCAGCACCTGTTCCGCCCTGTCCAGCGCGTGAACGAGCGATCACCGTCAAGTCGGGGGGATTGCCACCAAACCAGTCCTTGCCTTGCTTGGCGTCCATGCTGATCTTCATGGTGTCACCGACCTTGTCGGTGGTGAACAGCAAGTTGTCCTTGATTTGCTTATCGGTCAAGCCAATATCGTTCAGGCGGTTAAACCGCATGTAAGCAGCAGCGTGGCAATTCAAGCAGTAGTTAACAAATATTTTTGCGCCATTTTGCAGGGAACTTAAATCGTTGAGTTTGTTGGGCGCTTTGTCCAAAGGGATCATGTCGGAAGAGGCAAAAGCTGGCATTGCCACGCCCAAGACCAAACAAAGACTGATTAAAAATTTTTTCATGAGTGATTGCTCCAGGTTCTGTCAGTGCGCCACAAAGTTCACACGATCGGGAACCGGTTTGGTCTGACCCAAGGTGCTCCACCAAGGCATCAACAAAAAGAAACCGAAATAAAAC
>Ga0214921_10009105_pt1 | contig 12647 bp, 14 predicted proteins | sample LL1505_MetaG_FD_177992 | JGI IMG/M metagenome (GOLD analysis project Ga0214921, IMG submission 177992) | Freshwater microbial communities from Lake Lanier, Atlanta, Georgia, United States - LL-1505 | ecosystem: Environmental > Aquatic > Freshwater > Lake | place: USA: Georgia | collected... | reverse complement strand
GCTTACACTAGTCGAGGTGTGGGGGGGGTGTTCATTTGTAATTTGTGTTGTATTTGGTTATACATAACACAAAGAAAAAAATCATATTTCACCGGTCATTAGAAAGCAGCAAGTACTTGCCGACGACGGTATTAGACGTGAGCACTTGGCGCGGCGACAGGCGCGCGAACCATTGGAACGCCAGCCGGGTCAGGATTTGGTCGGCGGGCACGTAAATGCCGTACGCGTCATCGGCGAAGTCCACGTCCTCTTCGCCCAACAGCTCTTCAATGAGCACGGGTTTACCATCCGTCGTCTTGGTGCCAATCAAAGAGCCGCGGAGCAGGGACATTTGATCGGCAATGAGCTGCTTGTAGAGCCAGCGGTCGTTCTGGCTCAAGAACTCGTACTCGTTGGTGTAGTCGGAACTAACCAGCGGCTCCAAGTACGCGATGTATTGCTGCATGACGGGGCTCTCCTTGGTGCAGCCCATGAGCGCGCTGTCGGGAAAAAAAGCAATCGGGCTGTCGGATCGCGCTGCGAACTCGCCGGCAAACATGGTTTTCCCGGCGCCTTTTAATAAACTACTAAAAACCGGTTTCAAATCCCGGAGGCAAATGAAGGAGGCGGGCACGGTTACGCCGCCGTACTTGTGCAGCACCTTGGCCATGGCGAGGTCCCTTAAATGCTGCTTGAGCGGGAACGGCATGTTTTGCACCTTAATGGTCCATGTGGGCAGCAGCCGCTGGAAGGCGGCGTCGTCTAACAGCACAACGTTGAACGAGCCGCCGCACTGCTCCACGATGCTGCGAATGCACAGGTACATGTAGGGCTGGTTCAAGTGGGTGCTGTTGCGCGACCCCCAGCTGGACCAGTTGCGCGCGTTCACCTCATAGTCAATATGAATCCACAGGAAGGGCTTGCGCGTGTCGGTGAGCGACTTGTCGTGCAGCAAATACTTTTTGATGAGGTTGTAATCGTCGCTGATGTTGTTGCCTTCTTGGGATTTTTTGTACCGGTTGTAGGCCACACCAGCAAGAATGATGATCAAATAAAAGAACACGAGTTTGGCGGAAATCATTCAATAATCAATTAATCAATTAATCAATTGTATTAATTCGTATTGTATATTTGATATATGCAAATATATTATATCAAAACATTTGGAAGAGCAACAACCGCAACAACCGCAACAACCGCAACAACCGCAACAACCGCAACAACCGCAACAACCGCAACAATCACTGCATCTTAACCTCGGACGCAATGTGATACACTATTTGGGTTTTGGATTTGTCGTATTTGCGTTCGGATTTGCACTCAATGCCGCAGTGTCGGCACACTTGCCTTAAAATGGTGTTCAAATTATTGTAGGACATTTTTCTAGTGAGGAACACTTGTTTCTCCTTGCAATAGCACGGCATCAAATTGTTGCAGAATTGTTCAATCAATGCCACCGAGTGCGGTTCCGGGCAGTACAAAGCTTTTTTGTAAGCGTTCATGTCAATCAAATAGTACTCCGAATTCGGCATTTTATAGGCTATTTTTTTAATGAAATCGTAGATCATTTCAACCGGGATTGCCGACTTGAAAAATTTGTGCGATTTGGATGATTTTAAATTTACATTGCCTTCCTTGCCTTCCTTGCCTTCCTTGTCTTCCTTGCCTTCCTTGTCTTCCTTGCCTTCCTTGTCTTCCTTGTCTTCCTTGCCTTCCTTGCCTTCCTTGCCTTCCTTGCCTTCCTTGATCATTGTAATCTAACAATTACAATTGCGATTAATATTGGTTCACATTATATTTCATTGAAATACTACTAATTTCATGCGATGAGCTCCCTGAACAGACAGCAAAGGTTGTTTGTAAAAAGCGCGAGCTCAATTTCGTCTTCGTGCACGTTGTGGAAAATGCTGATGTATTTGCAAATGATGGCAATGACCCGATACTGCATGGATTCGCCGATGAGCTGCGTGGTTTTAATGTAAATGAAGTAGTTGTCCAGTATGTCCATGACGGAGTAGCCTTGATCGTACAGCTCGTACAAATGCGCAATGCACTGGGTGATGGGCGTATTCAGGGACAAGCAATCCGCCGTATACGCATCAAACTTGCTAAACCCGATGTTGGTGCAGAGCTGGTTGGCCAGCTGCAGCGAAATGGGCAGCCCCACGATTTTGAATTTTTCCAAGTAGTTGATGAGGATGCGCACCGACCCGTTGCACACTTTCAACGTGAACTGCGCCGCGTCCTCGCTCATTTCAAGCTGTTCCCGGTCGCATATTTTGCGCAGAATGCCTTGCATGCACGCTGTGTTGATGGGGTTGATTTTAAGAATGATTTGCCGCGACTGCAGGTTGTCAATGACTTTCTGCACGTTGGTGCACGACGCGATGAAGCACACGTTGTGGCTGTACTTGTCAATGCAGTTGCGAAACACTTGCTGGCTTTGTTCGTTGATGGTGTCCGCGTCGTCCAGGAGCACGAGCTTTTTTTTGCCGTGAATGAGGGACCGGGTCTGGCAAAAAATTTTCATGTCGGCGCGGTAGTACTGGATGCCTTGGTCTTTCAGGCTGTTCAAAACCATGATGTTTTCGGGATTGTAGCGGTTCCCGTAGTACTCGCGAATGATGGCGTTGACCAACGATGTTTTGCCGGACCCGGAATCCCCGACAATGAGCAGGTTCAGTTCGTGCATTTGATTGAGAGAAATGAGCAGGTTGGTCATGATGGGCGGCAGCTGCTCAAACTCGTTGAGCCGCAGCGGCTGGTGCTTGTTGATGAAGGGGGCGTTCATTGCCGGGGTTACATGTATTTGGCGCGATGTTTTTATAACTATTTTTTTATAACTAATGTTTTTATACAACCTTTATACAACCTTTATACAACCTATAATAAAGAATAATAAAGAATCATAATCCGTCGGCCGGCCATGTCCGCACATCCGCAAATTCCGCAGTTTGAAACCGGCGACTTATTGCTGTATAACACCACTAAATACTGGTACTCGCGCCTCATTGAGCGCTTCACGTCGTCAGATTACAGCCACGTCAGCATGGTGTTGCGCCGTCCCACTTGGTTGGACCCATGCCTTTGCGAGGAGGAGTACTACGTGCTGGAGAGCGGCAGCGAGTGCTTTCCGGATGCCGTGTCGGGTGAGCTCAAATTCGGGGTGCAGGTGTGCCCGCTGTCCAAGGTGTGGGCCGAGTACGCGTCACAGGGGTACGGCCGCCTCTATGTGCGGCGCATCCGGTTTCTAGATGCAGCGAGTTTCGGTCCGGATGCGCTCATTCGCGGCATCCAGGCCGCATACGCGAAGGTGAAGGCGTGCCCCTATGACATGAACCCCTGCGATTGGATCCGGTGCTACTTTGACGAGCACAAGACCCTGGAACAGATTGAATCCGATAAAAACCACAACCACAACCACAACCAAAAAACCACGTCGTTTTGGTGCAGCGCGCTAATTTCGTTCGTGCTCGTGGTTGCCGGGGTTCTGGACAAGTCGGTGCCGTGGACGATGATTACGCCATACGATTTCAGCGCTTTCCGTGCACCGCAGCGGCTTGAATTTCAGGGCTGCGCATATGACCCGGAAGTGAAGCTTTAACAAAAAAAACACATAAACAAACGCATTTAAACACGTGCCTAGTGCGTATGTCATGTAAATGCAACACATTGAAGATCTGCCCACCATTTACGGTGTGGAGAAAAACGGAAAAACGAAGGTGTGGACGGCGCGCATTTACTGCGACGTACTCAACGGATTCGCCACGGCTGAAATAGAGTACGGCCAGCTGAACGGCAAGAAGCAGGTGACGAGTCGCGAATACACGGAGGGGAAGAACCTCGGCAAAAAGAACGAGACGACCCCGTTGCAACAATGTCTTTCAGAAACCAGGAGAAAATGGCAGGATAAAATGGAAAAGGAGGGATATTCTCTCGTTGTCCCCAATTCAAATTCAGAATCAACCACAACAGACGTAACCAATGCAATCAATGCAATCAATGCAACCAATGCAATCAATGCAACCAATGCAATCAATGCAATCAAGGTGTTTCCCATGTTGGCGCACACGTACGAACCGCTTAGTTCAAAGACCAAAAAAAACGACATTGTGTTCCCGTGCTACGTGCAGCCCAAACTGGACGGCCTGCGTTGCATTTGCTACATGGCGCAAAATGCAACCAATCATGAACCCAATGTGGTAGCCCAGTCACGCACCGGCGCCTACTTTGAATCCGTGGAGCACATTTGCGCGGAGTTGCGGCCCATCCTGCTAAAAAATCCGGGTCTAATCCTGGACGGCGAGTTGTACACTACGGACATCCCGTTTGAAGAACTGGCCGGGCTCATCAAAAAGAAGAAGCTGTCCGAGGCCGATATGCAGCGCGCGCAACTCGTAAAATATCACATTTACGACGTTGTCGTGGACGGCGTGCCGTACTCCGACCGGCATGATTGTATTGTTGGTACCATTCCCGCCCCGGACAAATGCCGGCATTTGGAGGTGGTGCACACGCAGCTGATCAATGACTTAAATTCATTTAAGCAGGCGTTCGCGGAGTATGTTACGGCCGGGTACGAGGGCATCATGTTGCGTAATGTAAACGGGATGTATCGGCAGAATTATCGCAGTCACGACTTGCAAAAGTACAAGGAATTCGTGGAGTCTGAGTACCCGATTGTGGGCTTCAAAGAAGCCGATGGTCGGGACAAGGGCACCGTGATTTGGATGTGTCAAACGGCAGAATGCAGACAATTCAGCGTGCGTCCAAGAGGCACGCAGGAGCAGCGGCGGAAGTGGTTTCAGGACGGCCACACCCATGTTGGGAAATTGCTGACCGTGATTTACCAGGAGCTGAGCGAGTTGAACGTGCCGCGTTTTCCGGTTGGCAAAGCCATTCGGGACGGGTACTAGTCAGAAAACCTACGGTTTTCCGAACCTTTCCCTCAGAAAACCTACGGTTTTCCGAACCTTTCCCTCAGAAAACCCACGGTTTTCCGAACCTTTCCCTCAGAAAACCTACGGTTTCCAAGGCACGTCTCGCCAAGGCACGTCTCGCCAAGGCACGTCTCGGGCCGAGCCGTTGTGGGCCGAACCCTTCCCGGTTTCATTTGAATTATTAAACAAACATAAAGAAATAATTATATATTTACATATATCAGAACCATGCCTATATTTAAGCACAGCATTTTCTTGGCGACTATTTGTTTTGCTTACGGATTAGCGTTGCCTTTGCCTTTGCTTTCACACGATAAGAATGCGACTGCGACCGCGCCCGTTTTGGAATGCGACGGATGCAAATGGTTGGTTGGTAAGATGCAAACATACATGAGAACCAACGAGGATCGCTTGGCCAATGCAACTGACGGTGCAATTGAACAAAACATTTGCGCGCACCTTCCGAACAATGCCACGGCGTTCTGTGACCAATTGGTGGAGAAGTACGTGCCCTTTGCGCTTAGTTCCTTTGTGGAAAAGATATTGGATCCCAATTTTGTGTGCACCGAAGTGGTACCGTTGTGTTCGCAAACCGCTATATTTCAAAACCCCGAAAACCGTGTAAAAAATCCAAAAACGATTGAAACCTGCGTAACGACGTTCAATGTGGTGCATCATTCGCAAAATGCATCACTGACCAACCAAATTTTCGCAGAGTGCAAACGCGCTTATCCAAACAAGGTGCTGGAGTGCGAAGTGGTTTCCATGCACGTTTCAACAACCGTAGCATCGCTATCCAATGCTGTCTGCGAATCCCACATTTTTTGATCCGCGTTAAATAAATTAATGATAAAAATCATAATAAAAACAGTTTAATATGTTTTTTTAAACACATTGAATATTGAATATTGAATATTGAATAAATTGCAACAATGACCCGGTCGCATTACGACGTATTACATATTGATCCAAAGGCACCGCCCGATGAAATCAAGCGCGCGTTTCGGCGGCTGTCCATGGAGCTGCACCCCGATAAAAACGGGAACTCGGAAGAGTCCAATCGCGCGTTCCAGGAAATCAACGAGGCGTACAACGTGCTGAGCGACCCTGAAAAGCGCGGCAACTACGATTTTGAGTTGCAGATGGGCATGGGAGGGCATGGCATTGGAGGACACCGAATGCCGATGCATGCGCACATGCACCACATGGGCCCAATGGGCGGAATCAATCCGATGGAGATGCTGTTTGCGGCAATGCACGGACATCAACAACCGCCGCAGGCAAACATTTTTGAAGCCATGTTTGGATTGGGTGGCATGGGTCCCCGAATCATCATCCATAATTTCACGCAAAACATGAATGAGCCCCCGTCGCCGTCGGATCAAGATCAGTCATACGAGTCATACGACACAAACGTCATCATCGCGATTTCATTGGCAGATGCATTCAATGGCGCGAATCAGCGTCCCGTACCCATTCAGTACGAGGACGAGGCGCACGCAACCCAGTCTGAAACGATCACGATAAATGTGCCGCCCGGCATTCCCAACGGGTGCACCATTGGCATTCCGGACAAGGGCAACGTCATTCCCCATTCGGGCGGGCGGCGCGGCACCCTGCATTTGGAAATCAGCATTGAAGAGCACCCCACCTTTCGTCGCGAGGGAGACGCCGACCTGGTGGTAGAGCACCGCGTGTCCCTGAAAGACGCGCTGTGCGGGTTCACGTTTGACCTGGTGCATTTGAACGGGCGCAGCTACAAGTTCAACTGCAAACCGTGCTCCATCACGGGTTCCATGAACGAAACGAAGGTGCTTCCCGGTCTGGGCTACAACGAAAGCGGCGTGCTTAAAATCCGGTTCTCCATTGAGCTGCCCACGTCGCTCACGGAGGAGCAAGTCGCCGCGCTGTCCGCCATTCTTTGATTGCAAATAATCCAATAATCCAATAATCCAAAATGAATTCAATACAATTCGTTCCCAATTGTATTTAATCTGATTTTCTGGGTCATCCATATAGTCCGCGCATTTCGGCGTACGTCATGTTTCGCCCGTGCACGGCCTTGAACGCGTCATTGCCTTCATCAATGATGGCCAACAGCGCTGCGGCCACTTTTCTCTCGCCCTCCCTTTCTGAATGTTCTTGATCTTCTAGCTGTTTTTGTTCCGAATTCATGGTCCTGCGTATCCCACGTGCATTGTCTTTATAATGGTTATTTCAAAAAGAATTGATTCCAATTCAACTTAAAGACACCCGCTCCAATAAGCTTAACGGTAATAACAACAACAGCCCTATGGGAACCCTGGACTTGAAATGGCAGCAGTTTTTGAATGAAATGACGACGGAAGAGTCGTCATCAATGATGATGTCAAGTGCGCCCGAAGCTGCCAAAGGGGGCAAAGGGTCCAAAGGGGGCAAAGAGTCCAAAGACAATGACGACAGCGATTCGGACGGCGAGAGCCAATACGACTTGGACGAAGCAAATGCAAATGACGCGGAACCTAATACCAGCGACGAAGCATTCAAACTTACGGAAGAAACCAGGCCCAAATGCACGCCCCTTTACGTCAGCACAAAAACAAAAATTTCGTATTTGTCCGGACCGATTGACATTCATACCGTGTTTTGGAACATACCGGTGTTGAAATACGCGGTTCCCATGGAGGGCGCCATCAAGAAGCAGATGAAATTCTCAACGACGAATCCTGACGATGTGGTGGCCATACAGGAGCGACTGAAGCGCGAGGTGGCATGCGTGAACGAGTTTGTGATTGAGCACATTGAAAATCCGGACGGCCGCATAAAATTCAAGGACCAGCGCAAAATCAGCGTCGGGCTTTGCAAGAAGGACATCGTGAGCTATCGCATCAAACAGAAGCGGGCATTCTTCAACTGTTTTGTCATCATTATACGAATCATGGATGACGAGGAGGATCATCACAACTTCAAAGAAATGCACGTGAAAGTGTTCAATACCGGCAAGTTGGAAATACCCGGTGTAAAAACCGATCGTATGTTGATGCGGGTTCAAACGCTGCTGGTGCGAATACTCCGGCCAATTGTCGGCGAAGAACTGGATTTTCAGCGCGGCAATTCCGAAACGGTGCTCATCAATTCCAATTTCAAGTGCGGGTATTACATCAACCGCGATGCGCTGTACAACATGTTGAAGTACAAGTATCGCATCAACTGCAATTACGACGCGTGTTCGTATCCGGGCATTCAATGCAAGTTCTTCTACGTGCAGGGGTTGCATTTGGGGGAGCAAAGCGGACAGCAACCCATGCATTTTGTGGCGGGAGAGGAAACCAACCGACACAAAAAGTTGTGCAATGACACGAAGGCGCATTATGAAATTTCGTTCATGATTTTCCGAACGGGCAGTGTGCTCATTGTGGGCAAATGCAACGAAGACGTGCTGCACGAAATCTATGACTTCATCCGAACCATGCTGGAAACCGAGTACATGAAAATCGGTAAATGCTTGGTACCGCCGGATTGTGTCCTGGAAAAAAAGCGGGTCCCCAAAGTGCGGCGCAAAGTGTTGACATTCACGTACGTATAATTGCATGTGTTGCCGCGCTTAAATTTTATTTAATCATTAAATAAGTATTTAAAGATACAGGTCATTTTTAGAATATAATTACCGTATTTATTTTTTTTTATTTTTTATTTTTTTTTTATTTTAGGATAAAATGAGCAATCAACCTCTTCGTGGAGGCGCTGCTGCTGGAAATGGAAATGGAAATAATGGAAATGGAAATAATGGAAATAATGGAAATGCAAACAATGCAAACAATGCAAACAATGCAAACAATGCAAATTCATCTTATCGTCTGCCCAGCACGTTGTGCATGAATCACGCAAGTAAGCTGGCTATTGTGGAAGATAAGCCAATTATGATGGATTATTGGACGGCTTCGTTGGATAAATCGGTCGTGATCGGGGTGGGTGAAAACAAGGAAAAGTTATTGGTGAAGAGCGAGGACGAATACACGAGCACCATTGCAAAAATTTTCAAGGTGGAGACGGAATACATCATCATGACGGAGAATTCCATCTACGTGGTTAGCAATGACATTCCCACGAAGCGGATTAACTAATTCAGAAAACCTACGGTTTTCCGAACCTTTCCCTCAGAAAACCTACGGTTTTCCGAACCTTTCCCTCAGAAAATCTACGGTTTTCCGAACCTTTCCCTCAGAAAACCTACGGTTTTCCGAACCCCACCATTTTCTTTTTTAATTATTTATTTATAACATTGTATTATAAACAAACAATTCAATTCACATTATGGCAGGAGGTGTTCGTCGTTTGATTTTTACAAACCAAAAAAGCGTGGATAATCAAAACCATTACGTCCCGGGTTCCGGAGTGGGCGGTCGTAACATTTCGGTGCGTCGGCATTTGAAGCGATTTGCAACTGCGCCGCAGGGTGCCAACGGCATGTATAACCCGGCTGGAAAGATGCCGTGCTGCGCAGAGTTATTGCAAAATTACGGTTACTTCCGGGAGTAAAATATACAAATAAATACATTCACATTTCATCTCGTTCATGGGTGACGAAATGTGATAGTTGAAGCGAAATGAATTAAAGATGTTTCATTTAGTAAACCACAGCCACAAATCACACCACAACCACACCCCCAAATGAAAGAACCACTTCAATTGGGCGTGTGCGAGTTTTATAACCCGTATTTGCACGGTCCATGCGAGCCACCTGTATCGGATTATTTTTTTTACACGTGCCAGGTGCATGTAACCGATTTGTACGATAATAGCGTGTTTGAATACCTTTCAGAGTATCCGGGCACGTTGAAATATGCTGGGAATGTGCGCGCGTACTGGGACATCACGAGCAGACCCGGGATGTATCCCATGCTTGAAATTGTGCAGCCGATTGTATTGGAACCCGGCGGCGAATGCGTGGCAGTGATTAAAACGTTTTGGCTGCGGTTACTGCAGCGCAAATGGAAGCGCATTTTTGCAGAACGTCGCCGGCGGTTGTCTCAACTGCTTCAACCGTACGGGCTGATCAAACGGGAATGCGGTTTTAAATTGTAATTGTAATTGTAATTAAATGTCAACACATCGGTTATCTCTATTGATTTACTTATTGATTTACTTATTGATTTACTTATTGATTTACTTATTGATTTACTTATTGATTTACTTATTGATTTACTTATTGAATTGTGTCTGCACTTGCAAATGTTTATACAAAGTCCTCCATACTTTTCTTCAAAGAGGATGCAGAAGAAGAAGATGAAGATGAAGATGACGATGAAGATGATGAACTAGACGAAACACTGTCATTGTCTTCATTGTCTTCATTGTCATTGTCTTCATTTTCTGAATCATCCGACATTTCGGATGACGATGTTGAATCATCATCATCATCATCATCATCATTATTGCTGCAGATCGCGTCTATTTGCGCTCGAATCTCTTTCAGCTCTTCCCGAATGAGTTTCATGTCCGTGCCCGCGTTGTCATTCGTATCACAATAATCGCACAAGGTTATGAATTGTTCGGCTTCTTGTTTTTTTTGGTATAATATCTCTCTACATACTTTTTTGTATCTGTGGAAAACCGGGCGAAGCCATGCGTTGCTTCGCATGGCCCTGCGAACGCGCGCCGCATTCCGGAACAGTTCTTGCCGTATTTCGTCCCTGCGCCGAAGCATTTCAAGCTCTTTTATATCGTCGCGTGCAATTCCGCGACCGTCACACGCTACATGATGTGTCATGCAATAAAACAACTGTTGATTGTGTTGCGGGTGTTATTACGAATGTATGTATTATATAAAATATCGGATATAAAATATATTAAGCACAACGCACAAAATATATATACACTCTCACTCCAAACAATGTGCGACGATAGCACGATAGAACGTAAGGACGTCGCAACAAAGGACACGCCCCCGAAGGACCTTCTGCTTGCGGAGAGCACCGACCGCTACGTGTTGTTCCCCATCAAGGACAACGACATTTGGAACATGTACAAAAAACAAGTGGACTGTTTTTGGCGCGCGGAAGAGATTGACTTGTCGCACGACGCCGCGCACTGGAACCATTCGCTAAACGAGGACGAGCGCTACTTCATTTCCATGATTCTGGCGTTTTTCGCAGCCAGCGACGGCATCGTGCTGGAGAATTTGGCGGTGCGATTCATGACCGACGTGCAGCTGGCCGAAGCCCGCGCGTTTTACGGGTTTCAAATCGCCATGGAAAACATCCACTCGCAGGTGTACAGCATGCTCATTGACAGCTACATCAAGGACGAAGCCCGGCGGTACCAGCTGTTCCATGCCATGGAGCAGTTTGCGTGCATCAAGAAAAAGGCGGAGTGGGCGCAGCGCTGGATTCACGACAAGCGCAGCTCGTTCCAAACCCGCCTCATTGCGTTCGCCTGCGTGGAGGGCATCTTTTTTTCGGGCGCATTCTGTTCCATTTTTTGGTTGAAGAAGCGCGGCCTGCTGCCGGGCCTCACGTTCAGCAACGAGCTCATTTCGCGCGACGAGGCGCTGCACACCGAGTTCGCCGTGCTGCTTTATAACAAGCTCAGCAAGCGCACGCAGAAGGCGCGTGTGGCGGAAATCGTGCGCGAGGCGGTGGCCATTGAGAGTGAGTTCATTTGCGAGGCGCTGCCGTGCCGCCTCATCGGCATGAACGCCAAGCTGATGACGCAGTACATTGAATACGTGGCAGACCGACTCATGGTGCAGCTGGGGTACGACAAGCTGTACGGCGCCGCGAACCCGTTTGATTTCATGGAGATGATCAGCCTGCCGTCCGTGTGCAACTTCTTTGAAAAGAAGGTGAGCGAGTACGCGCTGGCCGAGAAAACCAAGACGGACGACATCTTTGACATGAACGCCGCGTTTTGATCCAACCACGCGTGGTTCACCATTTCACGTTCACGTCGGCGGGAATCATGAAACCAACCAAGTTCATAATGCGGTTCTGCAAAAGGATGAACAGCGTGAACAGCACAAACAAGCCGCCCGTTTTCATTGTGAATCTGCGCTCATACAATATGCACGCGCACCACGTTAAAAATACCAACCAATACACCAATTTAATGTAATATTCCACTTTGTGAATGGTGTTTACATCTTGTGAAGCGTACTCTATTTTGCGAATCAATAAATTCAGCGCGTTGGTGGCATCATCGTCCTGTTCAGCGATGTCATTCATTGTTTGTTTCAATGCGGCATTTGACACAGCGATGTTCGTTATGTATGCATTATCGTTATTTATTTTCACCAATGTATCGGACATGCCTATAAACTCTTGTTCCCATTCTGGGTTACTCATTATGATTATTGTTATTGGTATTGATATTGATATTGATATTGATATTGATATTGTATTATTATGTGAACACAAAAAAATAATACATTGTTTATTTTATTGCTTTTGTTATGATGGTTGTTCTGTGTTTTGTCTGTGTTTTGTTTCTGTATTTGGCTAAGAACATTCGTCTTCTTGATCGTCGTCGTAAATGATGGCCACGTTGCGCCACGCCCCGTTCGTGTATTTGCCGAATTTCTTGTCCATGAATTCGTAGAGTTCGGCTCCCTTCGGCACATCCCGACCGTGTCCTCGCACGTACCATTGCTTGAACGTTTCGTACAACTCGGTCTTCTTAATGCCGCGCCCGCCTTGCTGCATCTTAATCTTATCGCGCGCAAATTCGGACAGATAGTCTTGACCCAGACGG
>Ga0214921_10009104_pt1 | contig 12648 bp, 13 predicted proteins | sample LL1505_MetaG_FD_177992 | JGI IMG/M metagenome (GOLD analysis project Ga0214921, IMG submission 177992) | Freshwater microbial communities from Lake Lanier, Atlanta, Georgia, United States - LL-1505 | ecosystem: Environmental > Aquatic > Freshwater > Lake | place: USA: Georgia | collected... | reverse complement strand
TCCCTTGGCGCGTGCCCACAAACCCCACTCACCGCCAAAATAGAACTTGGCCATGGACCCCTTGGGCAAGCGGCCGGCACGGTACCAGGCCAGCGTCGTCTGCAGGAACCCGGGCTCGAAGATGGCCAGCGATGGCACAAAGCCAAGCTTCTCAGCCAGCCCAAAGGCATAGGCATGGTCCTCATAACTGTTGACATAGCTGAAGCCCACCGGCAAACCGTCAGGGCCCGGATAACCCAGGTTGGTCGAACCGGGATCCACCACGCCGAATGGCATGGGCACTTCAGCCGCAATGAATGGGTAGTGTGAATAGCGGTCCTGGATCGGCTCCAGGTTGGCGCCGTCGGCCTGATTGACCGACAGCGTCGGGTACCACAGGGCATCCGGTTTTTTTGCGAGGATCACGCGCCAGGGTTCAAGGTAGGCCTCGGCACCAGCTTTGCCGTTCAGGCGAATATCGTACGTGTGCGCATGGATCACCGAGGCGCCAGCGTCGAAACAGCGCAGGCTGTCCTCAATGATGGCTTCGGCGCTCAGCGGCACATGAGGATTGCGATCTGGGGTGACGCCACCATTGATGGCGACTTCGAGAATGACTGGGACCTTATTCATGAATGCACTTCCTCTTCAGGGTATGAGCGCCATCTGGCGCGGTTTCAGGTTAGGGTGGCGGCCTGCGACGGCCGGTGAGGGCGAGCATCCAGCAGGCTACGTGTGTAGGGGTGCTGCGGGTTTGCAATCACGGTTTCGGCGGCGCCAGTCTCGACGAATAGACCAGCCTGCATAACAGCAATACGGTCGCTCATGTGGCCGACCAGCGAAATGTCGTGCGAGATGAAAAGCATAGCCAGGCCATGGTCGCGTTGAAGGCGCAACAACAAATTGAGCACCTGTGCCTGGATCGACACGTCCAGTGCTGAGGTTGGCTCGTCTGCAATGATGAACTCGGGGTTTAGGCTCAGTGCGCGCGCAATCGCGACACGCTGGCGTTGTCCCCCGGACAACTCATGAGGATAGGCCAATCTGTGCGTGGCGTTGAGTCCGACTTCCTCCAGCAGCGCGAGCATGCGTTTCTCCGTCGCACCAGCATCCAAGCCAAGTACGTGGCGGAGCGGCGCTGCCAGCGTGCGATCAATTCGCATGAGTGGATCGAGTGACGAATAGGGGTCCTGATGCACGATCTGCATTCGACGTCGAAAGGCGCGTAGCTCGGCGGGCCCCAGGGCCCGCACATCGGTGCCCGCGAACAGCACGCGCCCGTCAGTGGGCTCTACCAGCCGCATCAGGCAACGTGACAGGGTACTTTTGCCGCAGCCTGATTCTCCAACCAGGCCCAGGGTTTCGCCGACACCCACCTTGAAGTTGACGCCACCGACAGCCACTACAGGCGATCCACCGGACACCCGCGCCTGGTAGACCTTGCTCAGTTGTGTCACCTCTAGCATGACCAACCCTCTTCGTATTGCAGGCAGCGCACGGCGTGCTCTGCGGCCACGGGTGTCCAGGCCGGCACTCTGTGCCCGCAGCTTGAGCGTGCCAGCGTACAGCGCTCGGCGAATGCACATCCGTCACGGCCACCGCCGGGAGCAGGAAGCTGGCCAGGAATGTCGCGCAGTGGGCTCTTGGGCGTCACCCCAGCCAGACCGGGGCTGGCGGCGATAAGCGCTGTTGTGTAGGGGTGGCGCGCTGCGTCAAACACCTGTGTAGCAGGTGCGGATTCGACGGCGCGGCCTGCATACATCACAAGCACACGGTCACAACGCCCGCCAATAACCGCGAGATCGTGCGAAATCAGCAACAGCGCAAGACCCCGGTCGCGACGTAGTCGGTCCAGCAGATCGAGAATCTGGCTGGCGATGCGGGCATCCAGGGCCGTCGTGGGTTCGTCGGCGATAAGCAGCACGGGCTCACCGGCCAGCGCCATCGCGATCATGGCGCGTTGCTGCATGCCGCCAGAGAGTTCGTGGGGGTAGGCGCGGGCCACCCGGTCAGTGTCGTTCAGACCTACCTCAACCAGCAAATCGCGCAATACTGCTTGCTGGGCCGCACCACGCAGGCCCCGATGCAGCTGCAAGGCTTCGCCAATTTGGCGGCCCACCCGCATGACAGGGTCAAGGCAGGCACCAGGCTCTTGGAAGATCAGGCCAACTGCACCGCCGCGTACCTTGCACAGGGCTTGCTCAGAGGCGCCAACGAGCTCAGCACCTTGCAGTCGAATGCTGCTGTCCGAGCGCATTTGCGCACCGCGTGGCAACAAACCTAGGATGGCTAGCGCGGTCATTGACTTGCCACAGCCCGATTCCCCCACCAATCCCAGGGCCTCGCCTTGATGGATCGCCAAAGACACACCTCCCAATACCGCAGCACCTCGTATGTCCACTGCGAGATCGTCAACGACCAGTACAGCCTGCTTCGTGTTCAAAGGAACCTCTCGCCAACGTCAAACACGTCTCGAAGGCCATCGCCAAGAAAGTTGAACGCCAACACGGCGAAAGTGATCGCACAGCCGGGCGCTAGAACCGTCCATGGCGCGAGTTGGAAAGCGCTCATTGAGGCCTGCAAGTCGCCACCCCAACTTGGTGCGGGTGGCGGTAGGCCAAGCCCCAAAAAACTCAGCGAAGCCTCGGCGAGAATTGCAAACGCCACCGACAGAGTCGCCATGATCAGTACGGGTTGGAAACAATGCGGCAGCACATGCAGCCACATGATGCGCCCAGTGCCAAGCCCACTTCCCTGAGCCGCTTCGATGAACGGCAGTTGGGCCACGCTCAAGGCCTTGGCGCGGGCCATGCGCGCAAAAAAAGGTGTGAGAACCAGACTTAGCGCAAGCACGACGCTGACCAGGCCATCGCCCAACAGCATCTTGGTGATGATGGCCAACAGAATCACTGGGAACGGCAGCAGCAGGTCAACGACCCGACTGATCAGCCAATCGATCCGGCCGCCAAGGTAACCAGCCAGGGCTCCGAGTGGTACGCCTACCAGCACGGCCACCAGAGTCGCCAGCAATCCAACCACCAAGGACATCCGACCGCCATGAAGCGTACGGCTCAAAACATCGCGGCCTAGTGCATCCGCGCCGATGAGGTAGCGCTGCCCGGGCGCACTGAAAGTTGCGGCGGCATCGATCTCGTCGTAAGGGTAAGGCGACAGCCAGCCGGCGCCCAATGTGATCAATAGCAGCACCAGGATCAGCAGGCAACTGTAGCGGACCTTGGCACTTTGCCAAGCCCTCTGCGCGGTACTGGCGCGACCAGCGCGGGACGCGCTCACCGCGACGGCCCCCGAGCAGAAGTTCGGATTCTCGGATCTAGCCAAAGATAGAGCAAATCCACGATCAAATTTGCGATCAGAAAAATTGCGGCAACCACCAAGATGAAGCCCTGGATGGAGGGGTAGTCTCGCGCAGTGACTGCATTCAGACCATAGGCGCCAACACCGGGTATCACGAAAAGCTTTTCAACCACCACGGCGCCCGCGACCAGATACCCAACCTGTAACCCAATCACTGTGACGACTGGAATCAGCGCGTTTCGAATCCCGTGCGCAAACAGCGTCATCTTACGACTCAGCCCTTTTGCCAGGGAGGCTCGCACGTAGGGTCGGCCAAAGACCTCCAACAAGGACCCGCGCATCAAGCGGCAGATCACCGCCGCACGCGGCAGCCCGAGCGCAAGCGCAGGGAGAACCATGTGGGCAAAATGCTCTGTCGACCAGGAAAAAGGCTCAAACCCGGTGGCCGGGAAAATGCGCCATTGCAAGGCAAGGCCCAGCATGAGAATGGCCCCAACAAAGAACTCGGGCAGTGAGATGCCCAGCAGGGTTGCTGTCAGGACCGCATGGTCTGCCATCTTGCCGTAGCGCCAAGCAGCCCAGATACCCGAGCCAATGCCCAGCGGCAGAGCTACCGCCAGCGCCAAAAGAATAAGCTCTAGGGTCGTTGGCAGACGACGCCACAACTCTTCGGACACCGACAGTTGGGTCAGCACCGAGTAGCCTAATTCGCCCTGCAAGAGATTGACGAACCAGATCATGAATTGCTGTAACAATGGCAAGTCCAGGCCATAAAGCGCACGTAATCGGTCGTAATCAGCCTTCTCGTAACTGGTTCCCAGCCAATTGAGCACCGGGTCCCCAGGCACGAAGCGCATGAGAATGAATACGATGGCCGCGACTGCCAGCAGGGTGCCGCCAGCAGTCGCTACCCGCAGGCCTGAACTGATCAGAAGGCCGTGATGTGCCAAGTTGACTTACCCGTCACTGCGAAAGCCAGACTTCGTCGAAATAACTCACGTTGTAAGGCAGGTGCACATAGCTCTTGATCTTGGACGACATGACCGCGTTGCTAGGGACCTCCATCAACGCCATCCAGCTGGCCTCTTGGGCGCCCAGCTCCTGGATGCGGTGGTAGGCTTTCTTACGTTCAGCATCGTTGATGATGCCTTGCGCCTTCGGAACCAACTGGAACAGCTCTTCGTTGTTCAGACTCACGAAGTTGACCGGGTTGTCTTTGGTCCAGAACATCACATAACTGTTTGGCTCTGGGCCACCTGTTCCCGCGACGGTCGACGCTTCAAAATTTTTGTTCCGAAGTACGGTAGACAGCCAGGCTTGGTGCTCCATCACCTGGTGGGTCACGGTGACACCAATTTTCGCGAGCTGTGCCTGGATAACGGTGGCTTCCTGACCAAGCTGTGGCTTGACCGTGGAAGAAACCAACGTGAATTTCAGGTTGGATTGCCCCGCCTCGGCCAAGAGCTTCTTGGCCTTCTCAGGGTCATAGGTGAATGTCGGGAGCTTCTTAGGGTGGTGAAAGTCGTTCGCCGCAGCAATCTGCGCGGTCGAGCCTTTCGCACCTTTGCCGTAAACCGCAACTGCCAGCGCATCGCGATCAATTGCCATGTTGATCGCTTGACGCACACGAACATCGTTAAAGGGTGGTTTGGCCGCATTCAGTGCAAACCAGTCGAATGAATAGGCGTTCTTGACGCTCGATACCAAGCCAGGCTCTTTGTCAACCAGTGGTAACAATTGCGTCGGGATGTCGCGCACCAAGTCCAGTTGGCCAGTACGCAGGCTGGTCGTGAGCGCGGTTGAGTCTGGGATCACCTTGAACTCGAGTCGATCCAAATACGGCATTTTGGGGCGGTAGTAACTGGTGTTTTTGGTGAGGACGATTCGGTCGCCTGAGGCCCAGTCTGTCAACTTGAACGGGCCTGTGCCGACGGGCTTTCGCGCAAAGCCTGCATTGCCCAGAGCCTTGACTGCCGTTGGCGAGGGGATGCCCATGCCACCGACGTAGAGCAGTTGGTAAAAAAAGCCAGGCCAAGCTTGTGACAGTACCACCCGAACGGTACTCGGGTTGATGACCACGACCTGCTCGATCGGCTTGAAGAATGTGCGATACGGCGAGGAATTAGCTGGATCAAGAATACGGTCAAACGCGAACTTGACGGCCGCCGCGTCGAAGTCGGTACCGTCGTGGAATTTCACCCCTTGGCGCAAAAAGAAGTCAACGGCGCGACCGTCATCCTCTGTTCGCCAGCTTGTGGCCAGATCCGGCACGATTTGCATCTTCGCGTCGTAGCGGACAAGTGTATTGAAGATGTTCGAGACCACATGGCCGGTGGAACCGTCCGTGATGACCAGCAGCGGGTCAAGGCTGCGTGGTTCGGACTGAATGCCTACCCGAAGTACGCCGCCATCGCGCGCCTGCTGCGCCAGAGCCGCTGACGTTGAAGCCGCAAGCAAAAATACGAGCACAAGCTGCCCAAGCCATCTTTCGATCATGTTGTCTCCTTGTTATTGAAGCATCCGCGTGGAATCCGGCACGAAAATCAACCGAAACTGATAGTATCGAAATTGGTTTGGTTTGACAAACGTCGGACAAATAGTGAGGAGATTGCGACCATGAATATCGAAGAGCGCCTTCGCAGGCTTGAGGACGAAAAGGCCATTCTTGACACCTTGTATGCCTATGGTCATTACCTCGATTACGGGTTGGAGGACGCTTGGATCGACTGTTGGACCGAGGATGCGGTACTAGACTGGCCCGGCCGGGCCTTTATGCGTGGGCATGAAGAGTTAAGAGTGGGGTTTCGTGCCCACTCCCATGCGCCGGTCATGTACCACAAACATGTGGTGATCGCGCCCATGGTCACGCTGCAAGGCGACTCCGCGAGCGTTCAAAGCATGTTTGCCCGGCTCGATCGTTATCCGGATGGGCCCGGCATTCGCGCTTTTGGCCGTTACTGCGACAAGCTGGTTCGGTGCCCTGACGGTCGCTGGCGCTTCACCGAGCGACTGCCTGAGATCGAGGGTGTACGCGCCCAAGCGCCACTGGGTGGCGAGCCTTTCCCTGACAGCCCGGAGATGCGCAAGGCGGCAAAGGGCACCTGATGTCCCCAGGCTGCCTCGGTCGATGGCGCGCAATTCAGCGGTCTCGCACCGCCCACTCCAGCAGCGCGTCGAACACCGGTCGCGCGGCTTCGGCCGCCGGGTGGTTGGCGATGGCCACCAGCACATAGCGCCTGCCGCTGGCGCCATGCACATAGCCGGCCAGTGCCGTCACGTCGCGCAGGCTGCCGGTTTTCAGGTGCGCGTTGCCGGCCAAAGTGCGGCGGTTGCGCAGCGTGCCGTCAACGCCATTGAGTGGCAATGAGGCCATCAATTCAGGCATCAGCGGCGAGCGGTAGGCGGTCTGCAGCATACGGGCCAGACCCTGGGCGCTGATCAGGGTCCGGCGCGACAGGCCGGAGCCGTTGTCCACCACCGGCACATCCTCCGGCCCGATGCGCTCCAGCCACCAGCGGCGCAGCACCGCGCGCGAGGCCTCGGCGGTGGCGCGCGCTGGACCGGCGGCAGCTGGGCGCGAGCCGTTCGGCGCTGGTGCGGGCAGGCTCAGGGTTAGAAACAGCTGCTGTGCCATCACGTTGTTGCTGTATTTGTTGATGTCACGGATGATCTCGGATAGCGGCGCGGAGTTCAGCTCGAACACCGGTTCGGGCAGCAGCTCCGACACCGTGCCGTTGCCGCTGGGCAGGGTGGGTACCCGGCCGTCGCGCACCGTGCCACCGAGTTGGCCGCCCATGTCGCGCCACAGGCCTTCGACCGCCCGCGTGGCAAAATTTTTCGGGTCGGCGTAAGCCACCGACCAGACTTTTTCGGCACAGGCGGCCGGGTAGCTGCCGTTAAAGCGGATGCGCGCGGGGTCGGAGAATTCGGCCTTTAGGGCCGCCCGGTAGTCGCCGCAATCACCGTTGTTGTTGAGCGGCACGGTGGCCTGCATGTCCACGCCCGCCAGGGGCGGCTCAAACTGAACCTGGGCCGTGCGGATGCTGCGGTCGGGCACAAACGTCATGGTGACCGACTTGAAGCTCAGCAGCAGTGCATCGGGTGAGGCGTTGTAGGGGCGCAGCGGCTCGCCGTCAAAGCTGCCGGGGTCGGTATCGGCCAGCTCGAAGGCGCTGCGGTCGAGCACGATGTCGCCGGCAATCTGGCGCACACCCAGCCCCTGCACCCGGCGCAGCAGCAGCCACAGCCGCTCGGTCACGAGCTTGGGGTCGCCCAGGCCCCGGATGTACAGGTTGCCGTACAGCGTGCCGTCGCGCACCGCACCTTCCACATAGACCGGGGTGCGCCAGCTGTAGGCGGGGCCGAGCAGGTCGAGCGCGGCGTAAGTGGTCACCAATTTCATGACCGAGGCCGGGTTGACCGGTACGTTGGCGCGGTGGCTCAGCCGCGGCGGCTGCCGGCCTTCTGCATCGACCACCAGCAGGGTGACGGCATCGCGCGGCAGGTTGGCGCGCAGCAGCGCGGCCTCCACCGCCGGCGGCAGGCCTTGCGCTGCGGCCAGCCCGAATACGGCCCACAGACAGGGCGCCGCCAGCATGGGCCACAGAGATCGCAAGGGGAATTGCAGACGGGTCATCGAAAGATCATTATCCAGCCACGGATAATGGCACCATGCCCTTCCGCGCCACGCACCCCTTTCTGGGCTTTTCACCACGCACCATCGGGCTGGCTGCCGCCCTGGTCACGGTGCTGATCTGGACCTCGTTCATTGTCATCGCCCGCGCCTCGGCCGACCCGACGCGTGGCGGCAGCCTGTCACCCTTTGACATCGCTTTTTGCCGGGTGGTGGGCGCCAGCCTGGTGCTGCTGCCCTGGGGCTGGTGGCTGGTCAGGCGCGACCGCCGCACTGGCGCGCCGCCGTCGGCCTCGCTGTTCGGCCTGTCGCCGCTGCCATGGCGCGTCACGGCCCAGGTCGGACTCTTTGGTGGCTTGTTGTACGCTGTGCTGGCCTACAGCGGCTTTGTGTTTGCGCCGGCCGCGCACGCCTCGGTGTTGATGCCGGGCAGCCTGCCCCTGTGGACCGCGCTGTTGGCGGTGCTGGTGCTGCAGGAACACATCACGCCCGCGCGGGCGCTGGGGCTGGCCCTGATCGTGATGGGCGACCTGCTGGTGGGCGGCGCCAGCCTGTTGCGCGCCTTCGACGGCGGCCAAGTCTGGAAGGGTGATCTGCTGTTCATGCTGGCGGGGCTGTGCTGGGCCTGCTACAGCGTGCTGGCGCGCCGCCACGGACTCGATGCGGTCCGCGCCACCATCGCCATCACCGCCCTGGCCTGCGTGGGCTATATGCCGCTGTACCTGCTGCTGGTGCTGACAGGCGTGTTGCCCGACCACCTGCTGACCTCGCCCCTGCGCGAGCTGCTGTTCCAGGCGGTGTTCCAAGGCTGGGGTTCGGTGGTGATTTCGGGGATCACCTTCACCCGCATGATTCAGCACTACGGCCCGGTGCGCTCGACCATGATCACCGCGCTGGTGCCCGGTCTGTCGGCCTGCGGCGCCGTGCTGTTTCTGGGCGAGCCGCTGCACTGGAACCTGTGGGCAGGCTTGGCACTGGTGACCTTGGGCATCGTGTTCGGGGTCCGGGTCCAGCGCGCTGCTGCCGCATGAAGCTGCTGGCCTTTGACACCAGTACCGAGCGCATGTCGGTGGCCGTCCAGACCCTGACGCGGGATGGCGTGCAGTGCTGGCGGCACGAGGGTGAGGGCGGTGCCCGCACCTCGGCCCATCTGATTCCCTGCATTGAAGCGCTGATGGCCCAGGCCGGCCTGGGCTTTGCCCAGCTCGACGCCATCGTGTTTGGCTGTGGTCCGGGCTCGTTCACCGGCCTGCGCACCGCCTGTGCGGTGGCGCAGGGCCTGGCCTGGGGCGCGGCGGTGCCGGTATTGCCGGTGGACACACTGCTGGCGGTGGCAGAGCAGGCCAGGTTTGAGCACGCGCCAGCAGCGCCGGCATCTCAGGTGTTGGCCCTGCTGGACGCCCGCATGGATGAGCTCTACATGGGCCGCTATGCCTACAGCCAGGGCTTGTGGCAGGCGCTGGCAGCGCCCGCCTTGGTGCAGCCCGAGCAGGTGTTGCTTGAGAGCGGGGTTTGGCTGGCTGGCCTGGTGCCCGAGGCCTACGCCACACGGCTGCCGGCTGGCGCTGGCCGGCCGTTGCCCGCCCTGCCAACGGCCGACGCCCTGCTGCGGCTGGCGCCGGCCCTGCTGGCAGCGGGTGGTGCCCGGCGCGCCGAGCTGGCTTTGCCGACCTATGTGCGCGACCAGGTGGCCAAGACGACGCTGGAGCGCGCAGCGGAGAAAGCCACACTGTGAACACAGCCCTCGCCTCGCCCGAAGTGCGGTTTGAAGCACTGACGCTGGCTGACCTGGACGCGGTGATGCGCATCGAGCACCTGGCTTACGCCCACCCCTGGTCACGCGCCGTGTTTGAAGACACGGTGGTGGCGGGCTACCAGGCGCAGCGCCTGCTGGCCGGCGACACGCTGCTGGGTTACTTTGTGGCCATGAAAGGCGTGGAGGAGGTGCATTTGCTCAACATCACGGTGGCGCCGGCACACCAAGGCCGGGGTTGGGCCCGGATCATGCTGGAGGCCCTGGCCCTGTGGGCTCGCGGGCAGCATGCCAAGTCGCTCTGGCTGGAGGTGCGCGTGGGCAACCGCCGGGCCATCCGGGTGTACCAGGCACAGGGCTTTCGCCAGGTGGGCCGGCGCGTCCAGTATTACCCGAGTGGCCACGGCCAGCGCGAGGACGCGCTGGTGATGAGTCTGGCTCTGTGAGAATGCCGGCATGAGCCTTGACCTCGACGAGCGCCAACGGGCCATGCTGGCCGAGATGGGCGTGCGTGTCTGGCTGCCGCCATCACGCCCCGCCCCGCAAACCCCGATCCCAACCCCAGCCCCGGCCATCAAAAGCGCTATTGAAATAGTAGCTGTAAAGCCAATACTGGCAAGGCCGGAAGCTCAATTTGACCCTGCTCAGGATACACCCGCCCGGCCCCTGCCGGCGACGCTGGAGGCGCTGGACGGGCCGGCCCTGGTTCAGGCGGTGGCGGCCTGCCAGGCCTGCCAACTCTGCAGCGGACGCCGGGCGCCAGTGTTCGGACGCCTAGGCCCGCCACAGCCGGCTGACTGGCTGGTGCTGGGTGAACCGCCCGACGAGGAGGAAGAACGCGCCGGCAGTGCCTTTGCCGGACAGGCCGGCCAGTTGCTGGACAACATGCTGCGCGCCGTCGGGCTGACGCGCGCCTTGGCCGACGCAGCAGCGCCCCCGGCGAGCCGGGCTTACCTGAGCAATGTGGTGAAGTGCCGGCCGGCCGTGGTGCGCATTCCGCAGCCGCAAGAACTGCTGGCCTGCGAGCCTTTTTTGCAGCGCGAACTCGCCTTGGTCAAGCCCCGGGTGATTCTGGCCATGGGGCGTTTTGCGGCCCAGGTCCTGCTGCAGGGCAGTCACCCTGACGCTGCCACACTGCCCTTGGGCAAATTGCGCGGCCAGACCTTTCATTACCAGGGCGTGCCGGTGATCGTGACCTACCACCCCGGTTACCTGCTGCGCAGCCAGGCTGACAAGGCGCGGGCCTGGCTGGACCTGTGCCGGGCACGGGCGGTGGTGCTGGGCGCTGCCTGAAACCCTGCGCGCGGCCATACCACGGCACCACTTGCCAGCACTATCAGCAGCAATGCTTCGGTGACAGGGTTTGCATCGGCCGATTGTCCGGCAAGCCGGGCCGCCTTCGGCTTCATACAATGGACCATGACCTTTCTTGACCAGTTGCGCGCCGCCGAGCGCCACAATGGCTCCATGCTGTGTGTGGGGCTGGACCCGGAGCCAGCCCGCTTTCCGGGCGCGTTGCGCGGCAATGCCAGCCGTATTTTTGATTTCTGCGCCGCCATCGTGGAGGCCACGGCCGATCTGGTGATCGCGTTCAAACCGCAAATTGCCTACTTTGCCGCCCACCGGGCAGAAGAGCAGCTCGAACGGCTGATGGCCCACATGCGACTGGCGGCTCCTGGCGTGCCCGTGATTCTGGATGCCAAGCGCGGCGACATTGGCAGCACCGCCGCGCAATATGCCGTTGAGGCCTTTGAGCGCTACGGCGCCGACGCAGTCACCCTGTCGCCCTTCATGGGGTTTGACTCCGTGGAGCCCTACCTCAAGTACCACGGCAAGGGCGCCTTCTTGTTGTGCCGCACCTCCAACCCGGGCGGTGATGACCTGCAGTCGCAGCGCTTGTCCAGCGTGGCGGGCGAGCCGCTGCTGTACGAGCATGTGGCCCGCCTGGCGCAGGGCCCGTGGAACGTGAACGGTCAACTCGGCCTGGTGGTGGGCGCGACCTACCCGGCAGAGATTGAACGGGTGCGCGCCATTGCGCCCACCCTGCCCCTGCTGATTCCCGGCGTGGGCGCGCAGGGTGGCGATGCGGTGGCGACCGTCAAAGCCGGCTGGCGCGGTGACCCTAGCGCGACGCTGGCACCGATCATTGTGAACTCATCACGCACGATCCTGTACGCGTCAGCCGGTCAGGATTTTGCCCCCGCAGCCCGCCTGGAAGCGCTGCGGATGCGCGCGCAGTTGCAGGCGGCGCGGACCTGAACGCCGGTTGTCAAGATTCAGTCCATGGAATGTGCATCTTGTGCGCGAGTGCCTCTCTGTGCCTCACGTTGACCTGCAGTCCTCGCAAACCCGACACCCGGCGCGCGGCACGCGCCACCTGAAAACGCGTCTGACGCGTGTCCACATTACCGCTCAGGGTCGCCTGGCCGTTGTCAACGTTGACTTCAATGTCGGCGGCATTGATCGCCGGAATCGCATGCAGTCTCCCCACCAAGTCTGCCTTGAGCTCACTGTCCGTCATCATGATCCTCGCACCTCCAGAAAGGGCCCGGCGCCGACGGGCTGCTGCACTGGCGCTGAGACCACTGTAAAAACAGCTGGCGCAGGCAGCTTGCGCATTCGCAAGTGCGGCCGGCATGACCCCGGCCACAAGGGCTCAGACGGGCGACGCAGCGAGCAAACGCTTGAGGTAATGGCCGGTGTGGCTGGCCGGGTTGTCGGCCATCTGCTCCGGCGTGCCCGCACCCACCAAGGTGCCGCCACCGGCGCCGCCCTCTGGGCCCATGTCGATCAGCCAATCGGCCGTTTTGATCACGTCCAGGTTGTGCTCAATCACCACAATGGTGTTGCCGGCGTCGCGCAGTTGGTGCAGCACCCGCAGCAACAGGTCAATGTCGGCAAAGTGCAGACCGGTGGTGGGCTCGTCCAGGATGTAGAGCGTGCGCCCGGTGTCGCGCTTGCTCAGCTC
>Ga0214921_10009103_pt1 | contig 12649 bp, 14 predicted proteins | sample LL1505_MetaG_FD_177992 | JGI IMG/M metagenome (GOLD analysis project Ga0214921, IMG submission 177992) | Freshwater microbial communities from Lake Lanier, Atlanta, Georgia, United States - LL-1505 | ecosystem: Environmental > Aquatic > Freshwater > Lake | place: USA: Georgia | collected... | reverse complement strand
CTACTACAACCCAAGCACCCACTACTACCAGGGCACCCACCACTACAACCCAAGCACCTACTACAACCCAAGCAGCCACTACTACCCAAGCACCTACTACTACCACCCAAGCACCTACTACAACCCAAGCACCTACTACAACCCAAGCACCTACTACAACCCAAGCATCCATTACCATGCCAACGCCCATTAACATGCAAACGCCCATTAACATGCAAACGCCCATTAACATGCAAACACCCATTAACATGCAAATGCCCATTAACATGCAAACACCCATTAACATGCAAACGCCCATTACCATGCCAGTATCAATTAACATGCCAACGCCAACTACTACTAAGGCACCTACATTAATACCTGATAATTGTGCGGAAATAGGTATACAGTTAAATTTGGATAAGAATACTATTAAAAATCAATGTAATGCAAAAGACAATTGTTATTATGTTAATGATTCTTGTTATGATAAATCGCAAATAAAACCATTGCCTGCAAATGCGGCATTATTAAATAAATTTTCTTGTATTATTAGAAAAACTCCTGATGGAAAAACTCCTGAAGGTTATTTATTAGAATGTCCAAATTCAGATAAAGCTACATATTTATTTAATAATATATCAACTGATGTGGATTGTATTGATTCGGATAATACTTGTAATTTAATTAAAAAGGCATATCCAAATGCTGGTGATAAGCAAGCAGTAGTGCAATACGCAAATGGTAATTTACCACGACCATTATTTATAAGTAAAGATGATATTGTTGATATCACTAATAATTTTAAGAATATGTCTGGAAAATTATATTTTTCAGATATTTATGATAATACTAATGTTGAAGTACCAGTTAATATTGTACCATCAATTAATGATGTATCTTCTAGTAGCTATACTTTATTAAGTATGGATTATAATTTATTATCAAATATTAATAATATGATTGAAACTATTATGCAAAATTTAAATTTACTTACTAAATAAAAATAAATAATTAGTTTTGAATTAGCTTTTGAATTAGTTTTTGAATTAGTTTTTGATTTATTTTCTTTAAGAACGTTATTTGGTAAAATTATATTTATTTATAGTAGATAATCTAAAGGTAATCTAAGATTAAAGGTAATCTAAGATTAAATATATTATAGAATGGGTAATTTACTTTCATCAGGTGAATCTACAATTACTACTACACCAATATATATACAACAACCATTAGCAACAGCAGTCATCACCAAACAAGAAAAACTTATTGAAAATCTTAAAAAAACAATAATACAAAATAAAAATGCATTAGTAATAAATGCAAATCCACAATCAACTAATAGTACAATAACTACAACATCACAATCTATATCCCGTTTTGAAAATGTAAATCCAGTATCTGATTATTATACTCCACCATTTTATCTAGCTAATACTAATACACCGGAAGTTAAAGATTATGTAGATGCTTATAATAAATCTGTCGCGTTATTAGATGATCCAGAACAAGCTAACCAGGCAAAATTCGATACATATATTCATTTACAAAATAAGAAAATTGCTGATTTACAATCGGCAATAAATAGTTTTCCTACACAAGGTAATATTCAAAATCCGATAAAAGCGATTAAAAATCTAAAAACCTCATCATCTCTAAATGTTGAAGAATATCCAGACCCAACAAACACAAATACTAAACAACCTTCTACTTATATAGGAAATGGTGCTTCAAGATATCCCAATTATCTAATCTATGGTAATAATGGCTGTTTGCAATATAATAAAGGTACTGCTGGAAATGCAAATGAACCTTCAACTTGGTCATTTCAACCTTGTAATTCAAATCTAGCACAACAACGTTTCAATATGTCCAAAGTTAATACTATGGAAGATTACAATGCAAAAATTACTGACCCTGCAAACCAAAATTATAAAATTGCCGACACTAATTCCGTAATTATGGGTTTTTATGTTGTTAATCCAGAAACCGATAACAACCAATGTCTAACTCTTAACAATGACGGTCTATCAGTTATGCCTTGCAATATTGATGCTTCACAACGTTTCAAACCATTCTATCATTCCATCACACCCTAGAATACCACTCAACAATTATCTATGTTTATTCTAGAATACAGTATTATAGAATACTATAAAAATGCAACGTCTTACTATATTTTTTTTAACACTAGTTATACTATTACTAGCATACTTAACTTATTCCAATTATTACACAAATGAAGGTCTAATCGGTTATCCTGGAGCACCTCCACCTTTTTACTGGGGTACCCGACAATGGGCACCTACCCATTTAATGAGTTATGATGTCCGTGGAGATGTACCTGTTGGTTATTATCCGGTAGGCATTTTCAACCAACCAGAATACCCATCACGACGCCGTTATTTTTATACAAACTATAATAGTCCAGGTTTCTATACGCCAGAATATGTTAACCCGTGGCAAGGTATTGTTCCTTCGATTTACAATTCAACATTTTCTGTACCATATAAAGTTGATGAGAATAATAATTCAGATGGTGTTAAACCTATTCTAGATAATTCTAGATAATCCTAATTAGAATATTTAGTTTATATCTTTTTAGTTTTTAGCTTTTTTCTTTTTTATTTTAGAAAAATTGAAAAAATATTTGTTATATGTTTAGGCACAATTATTATTATCACCAGAATGGATGCTATTGCCGATGGTCTTTTGAATAATGATGATATTAAAGCAACACTTTATGGTGTATCTGATTGGGGGCAATCGAAAGGAACTAAGAAAGACCTGATAAAAGATTTGAATGGTATGTTTCATGATATTGCTATTGAAAAACCACAAAAACTAATTGACCTAATGCATAATATTCTAGATAAGCTAGAATATAATAATGCTAAAGAAAAAAAGTTGAAAAGTATTTACAATATTAAACAACGTCTAGATAGATTGCAACCAGAACCAATTATTACTGTGGAGGATTTTTATCAACATTGCATGCAAACTGAATGTAATCGCAATAAACCATTCAAACATCCTAATGGATGGATAATGTGGGCTAAACCGCGTGATATTATGTATTATGAAAATAATATTCCATATTCTGAAGAAGATGTATCCAACACAGAACAAAAAGTGGTAGGATATGGTAAATATAAATGTATACGTTTTTATCTTACCAGTGTATCAAAGGAGTATATTCCAGAATATTTTAGAGGTAAAAACGGCGAGTTCTGGATTACTACCGGTTTGGAATATGTAGATTTTGATGATTGTATGTTCAGTCAATTAGAAGATGTTTTTGAATGGTTGGATGATAATAAACCATAATTTAATTAATTAAATATTTTATTGTAAATGAATATATAACCACCAAGGAACAATCAACCATATTCCAGAAATGAGATAATAAATAGGAAACATCCATTGCTTAGCATATTTTTTCATATTTTCTTTTATAATATTGCCGGTACCTGATGAAATTGAGTTCTCCCAGAATAAAGTTATAAAATACATTAAGCAATTAATAATACTTATTCCTAAAACCAATTTCAAAGTAATATATGATTTACAAGTTAATGCAATAATAAACACAATAGCTAGAACTGCATTTAATAGTTCAAATCCCCAAACATATTGTTTATATATATATCGTGAATCAACTTTGCAATATTCACTCCAGCCTTCCATCCAAAAATTACGGATATTTATCTGGCCTTTAGATATTTTTTCCCATAGTGTAATAGTTTCTAATTTGAGTTTATGACGATTCTGGAAGGCATAAATTTCCCAAATTCCTGCTCCTATATTCAATATCGCCCATAACCACATTGCATGTGTTGGTATCATTTTTGTTTTAGATATAATACTTATTATTCTGGAAGAAAAATAAAAATAAAAATAAAAATAAAAATAAAAATAAAAATAATAAAAAATATTGTGGATTGCAGAGCTTACAGGTAGCGTCCGGCGCTGCTAAACGCATCTTTGTTCTCCTGCAACCCAGCTTGGTGGATAAAGTTTTTCACCGTTGCTGCGAGAGCGGGGTTGGTCTGAAGCTTTTTAACAACAAAATCAACTTGCTTGTTATGAGGCAACTCGTAGAACAGCTGGCTGATTTCATCGGTTTGTCCCAAGAACTCCCTGTAGCGTTCGTCGGCGGCAACCTTGAGAAGCTCTTCTGCAACGCTCGCAAAATTGCACCGATGAACGGCACCTTGACGGCGGGGAGCAGACATCGCTGAAACGGTCTGGAAAATGCTTTTTATACTTTCTTAGAAAATAATTCAATTTTTGTTGAAAATAAGATAAAAGTTATTTCTTGTCTTTTCATGTGTTGCAACAACTAGATAAATTAATATAAAAAATTGAATACTAATTATTATTAAACATTTTATAACTAAGTAATTTGTAGAATAATCATCCTCTAGAATAAAATGAATTCCATTGAATATAATTTATACAAGTTTTTCGATGAATTTCCTTCTGTAGAACAATTTATTGAATGTTATTTAGTAAAACATAATGTACGACCAGCATATTTATTAGAGGGATGTAAATGTTTAGGACGCCAGAATACGAAAGCCTTTCCTGGCTTTAGTGTAAGGGGCGTAGCCTCTACAAATTGGTTTCTTAGACTATTTGCATTTCAAGAAAATTGCAAAATACACGCTAGCATTCGTAAATGGTTTCCAACGCTTATAGAAACAGCTAATCCTGGATTTGGTACATTCATTTCCAAAGAAAAAATTAATACTGATATTATTAAAAATAATGATGATGTAGGTCGTATTCTGGGATATCCTGCTTGGAAAGGTTTTAGTAATCTAAATCGTAATGAAATGTCTTATGCTTTCAATATTACTATAACGTTTAAGAATGCACTTGTAGGAGAACCTATTAAACTTATTACAAATGTATCTGCAAATGATATTACTGATGAAATGGAAATTATAAGAAAAAAAATAGAATATGTTCTAAAGACTAAACCTGCAGAGACACTATTTACATATATTAGTGAATATATTGATAGTATTACTTTAGAAAAAACATTGGTGTATCCGGTTAAATATTTAATTAATAAATTGGTAAATGATGAAATACTTATTGAAGAAGAAATTGCTGAAATAAAAAATTATATATTGAACACAGAAAATGAAGAGCTGGCAAAATATAATTTTGAATGGCATAATAAAATTCATTGTGGTGTAGTAATTACTTTACTATTACGCCATGAACATCATGAGTTAGAACCATTTTATTATCATTTTCGCGAAAATGATTCCAATTCTAAAGAAAGTATGGAAATTAATAAAAAATATGCTGATGAACTTATAAAAATTTTGGATAATTCCAGAATAACTCATCATAAAATTGAATAATTTTTTATTAGAATTTATAAATAATTATAAACTAAAATATGGATTGTAATCAGATTTTGCCATTACTATATCTAGGTTCATATGAATTTTTGCATAAAAAGGCTTTCCGTCAAATTAATGCAGATGCAATTATATCAATCACACCTACAATTGAAACACAATTTGTGCTAAATAAATTTGATAATGCACATTTTCGTGTTCCAATGACATTGAAAATGTCTAAAAATCAAATTAAAAATGCAATTAAAATTATTGCAAAAATAATGGATAATTTAATTAATGATGATAAAAGAGTATATATTCATTGTAATGAAGGTATATCTCGTAGTGCAACTTGCATAATTTATTATATGTATGCTTATAAAGGTATGACTATGTTAGATGCTTTATCATTCGTTAAGAGTAAGAGAAAAGTTGTTTGTCTAAATGAGCTAATGCTAGAATGTCTTAATGAATTAGACCACGAAATGCACTATTCTTAATTAGCTATGTAATTGTTTCTTTTTATTTCTTTAACAATTAGAATTAATCCGACCGAAAAGAAAAATGAGAATTATTTATAATATAAAACTTAAAAAGATTCTAGATGCTAGAATTATAATAACATCAATTAGCAAATTATTTTAGAATATTATAACAATGTGTGGGATATTTGCGCTTATATCCAGTCAGAATATTAAAGACAACTTAAAAGTACGTAAGTATGCCTTAAGTATGGCTAAGAATCTGCGTCATCGTGGTCCAGACGGTACTGGATTTGCACAGACTGAACACGGATGTTTTGCCCATACCCGACTTAGTATTATTGACCCAGAATCTGGTAATCAACCATTAACTAACAAGGATAATACCCTTATTCTTTGTGTTAATGGTGAGATTTTCAATTATAAGGCATTAAAGTCGGAATTTGTATCATATCCTTATAAAACTGGTAGTGATTGTGAACCAATTCTGGCTATTTATGAATATTTTTTGAACAATATGAATGATGGTAATACATCTACAAATGTATTAACTCACGAACAAATAATTTCGATTATGGGACATCTAGATGGTCAATTTAGTTTTGTTCTGCATGATACCCGTTCTAATATGGTTCTAATTGCACGTGATTCATTTGGCATTACCCAATCGTATTATGGTATGGATAAATATGGTAATATTCAAATTGCTAGTGAAATGAAAGCCTTAGAAGGTTGTGTTAAAGTAGAAGTTATGCCAGCAGGCAGTTATCTATATTTTAATGTTAAGGATGCTATTCTAAAACCAGTTTATTACTTTTCAGAAATGCCAAATGGTAAATGGGTTAAGGGAATTATGCAATATGAATATGAACCTCAACCTATTCTAGCAATTACGGAACAACAATTATTATGTACCCGTATTCGGGAAACATTAGAGTGTGAGGTAATCAAACGTTTAATGTGTGATGTACAATTTGGATGTCTTTTATCAGGTGGTTTAGATAGTTCCTTAATTGCATCTATTACTATGAAATATATGCGAGAACATCCTGAAATTTATGGTGAAAATCCAGTATTACATACATTCTCTATTGGTGATAAAGATGGGTCAGACTTACCTTTTGCCCGTCAAGTTGCAGAACATATTGGAAGTAAACATCATGAAATCCGCTTTACTGTAGAAGACGGATTAAATGCATTGGAACAAGTTATCTGGCATCTAGAAACTGCGGATATTACTACTATTCGTGCGAGTACACCTCATTTTCTATTGGCAGAGAAAATCCAAGCACTGGGGGTGAAAATGGTTTTGTCTGGTGAGGGGAGTGATGAGGTATTAGGTGGATATTTATATTATCATTTTGCACCTGATGATAAGGCACATCAGCTAGAATGCAAACGTCGTGTTCTAGAACTAGGTTATTTTGATTGTTTACGTGGAGATAAAAGTACTATGGGTAATTCGCTGGAAAATCGAGTGCCATTTCTAGGTGCTGATTTTGTTAATCTATGTATTAATATTAATAAGGATGTAAAAACACAAAATGGTGTTGAAAAATATATTCTACGAAAAGCATTTGATATTAAAGATGCAAATGGTCAAAATCTATATCTGCCAGAAAGTGTTTTATATCGACAGAAAGAACAATTTTCAGATTCTATTACTTATCGATGGATTGATACATTACGGCAGATAACTGATAAAGAAGTTCGAGAGCATCATTGGGGTGCTTTTCTAAATCGTGAAATGCTTTATCCTATCAATACACCACAAACGACAGAAGCATTTTATTATCGCCTAATTTTTGAAAAACTATTTCCAAATCGTGCGAATACTTTTAAGGCATGGGTGCCTAATACTGATTGGAATGGAATAGTTTCTAGCGACCCTAGTGGAAGGGCACAGAAGTGTCATAATAAAACCATTATCAAATCATGAAGAATTAAGTTTTTTGTCAGTTTTTATTTTTCATTTACTAAATTTGTAATCTTATTCTAGATAATCAAAAACTTAGTATTCTAGAATGCTTCTTATACTAGATAGACTAGATAGACTAGAAAATATAGATATCAATAAATATTTTCCGATATTGGTATTAATTTTTGCAATATTAGGATGGTTATTGGCAGATGGCAACTCAAAAACACAATATGTAAGATTGATCGATGTGGTATTATATGGACCATATTTAGCATATATTGCATGTCAAAAGGACTATATTTTTAGTAATGTTGAAAAAATATTCTTGTTGTTTCTAGGTATTACTACAATAACTTATAATGCTAGAAATATGTTAAGAATAAAATAATTGGAATAATTGGATAGTTTGGTATAAAATTGATAAATTATTTATTTAATATTTTGAATTACATAGAGGATAATTGTGCCATTGTGCACAACTTGGAACTGACAATGGCAACTGAAATGCAGGTTGGTGGTTCGATGCAAGAATATGCAAAGTACTTGATGCAGCTTCCGGATGATATTCTGGAAAATATTGTTCAACATCTAGATGTTGACACAATTTTGCAACTTGCAAACGAAAATTCGTATTTATCAAAATATCTTCCAGATGATATTTATTATGGCGAGTATCTAGGATTGAATCTTGAGACTGATGACCCAACACCAGTTCAAAATCCTAATTTCACTCACCAAAATAAACACATTTGGGATGCAACGAGCTCAAAATCATCATCTATTATGCAACAGGTAGTTGATGATTATCTAGATAGTGAACACGAAGCTGAAGATTACGAAGACCAATACGAAGACAAATATGATGATGCTGTAGATGCTTTCGAAGCAATGCAGTTTGAAGAATCATTTGCACGTATTGGTTGGTAGTATCTATTTTTTTAGCTAAAATAGATTATTGTATTGAAAAATTGAATTTTATTTCATTTTATAGTAATTAGATATTTTACAAACTCTTCATCTAGAATGCAGTCTTCTACAATTTCTGGAAAAGCGAATCCAAAAGCAAGAGCTTTTGTTGAAGCTCTAAACTTTAACTACGAGAAAGAAGGTACATTCAAATATTACTGCAAAAAACTAAAGATTACACATTATGCAACCCGTGGAAAATATATAGATATCGAAAGCCAATGGAACCTATTATACAAAGATATGATTGTAGATATTGAACGAGGTAATATTAAAATTCAATCTTATTTTGACTTGATTACTTATTTGCAAGATAAATATACTACCGTACCATATACTAAAAAGTTTCGATATGAGTATATTATTCGTGAATTGAATAATTATTCACTGATGCTACAAGAATTTGCATCAAATTTTAAACATTATATTAAGCGTTTGAAGAGTTATGCGATAAACCGCAATTGTTCTGATATGGAACAAGTAAAAAATGAACTAGAACATTTTATGAATAGATTTGCAGTAGATGTTAGTGAAAATAGTAAAAATACATATGAATTGCAAGACTGGCTTATTATTTCCAGATATATTTGTGATTTCTTGGAATATGATGATGGTCTTTCACAACCATTCAATTTGTTTTCATAGAAATTAATTTATTTCAATCATTTCTTTATCTGGAAGTTCCTCAATATTTAATGGTTTATGGATACGTATTTGTTTTTTTCCTTTATTACGGATACGAAATAAATTAGTATTAAATATTTCTTTTTCTTTCGCACAAGTTTTTTTATCACATTCCAGAACTTTTTCATAACCACTCAATAAATTATTATCTTTATAAAATTTCAGCATTGTAGAATTATAACAACGTTTACGATTTTTATCAGGCATGGTAGACGGGCATTTATTATGTAAAGATGATAATAATAAAGTATTATAATTTATACCCAATGCTTTTATTTGTGAATTTTTAAATTTTTTATCGATATTTTTACATTTATATTTACGACAATATTGATTAATTTTACAAGAATTATATAAAGGTGTATTAACTTTTCCAGTTATATCTTTTTTATAAACTTCACATAATTGCTTAATTGTTTTTGGTTTTAATTTGGATTTTTCTGATGTTTTTTTAAATGTAAATGACTTAATATTTATGTTTTTAAGTACATCATTTTGTTTCTTTGTTTTACGAGTGTTTCGTATGCTTTGTATGTCATTTGTTTTCTTAGTTTTATTTGTGTTTTTAGAAAACATCTTTTATTTCAGTTAAATAACAATAACAATAACAATAACAATAACAATAACAACTTATATAACAATTAGAAAATATTCTAGAATTGCTAGAATTATAATATGCGTATTAAAATTAAAAATAAAACATAAATAAATATCAATAATCCACATTAGTTAAATAATTAATTTCTAGGAATGCCTCGTAATCGTCGTGATGATAATGAACCTACACAACTAAAGCCTCAAGATATTGAGGAAGATTATCTAGATGTTGACAAACCTCTACCTGGTCAAAACTACTATTGTATTTCTTTTGTATCACCCGAAAAAGTACTTGAACAAAAAGAACTATTTATGTACTACCATTATGAACGCGCTTTTTACAAGAAGATTTCAGGTATGATGGATAGTTCACTTACCAGTCTAATTGAAAAGAGCGACGATGGTAAAATAGATGTATCAGATGTTATCAAACTAAAGAAGAGTGTTCTGGAAGCTTGCAAGGAAGAAGAAGTTAACTTTGACCAATTCAAGAGCAAATTTGAAGATTTTCGTTTCCGTGATGAAGAAAAGATTGGTGAAGCTTTTGATAAACAAAACAGTTTCCGTACTAGTATTCGTGGTGTCAAAGTCCGTGGCGTTTTCGACACTAAACGTGAAGCTGATGTTCGCTCTGCAGTTCTACAGCGTATGGATCCTCTATTTGATGTATTCGTAGGACAAGTAGGTTATTGGTGCCCTTGGGACCCTAATCCCCACAAGATTGACGATATCGAATATACTAACAGCGACCTAAATAAACTAGTTAAGGAGTATAAATCAAATGAGGCTAAGAAAGACCAGTTCTATCAAGAACAAAAGACACAGCGTCAGAAAGATGCACTAAGCACAGAAGAACGTCTAAAGCATCAAAAAGGTCTAGCTGATATGCGGGATTATCAACAACAACAACGAGAACAAGCGGGCAACTCAAATGCTGAAATACCCTCCCTTACAGACAACTCAAATATTATCAATATGACTCCTGCAGGCGGTGATATTGAAAGCCTAGCTACTATTACTGAACTTGATGAACAACCACAAGCAATTACCCAAAGTATTGAACTAGGTGGTGAAAATTCCAAGGAAATTACCCTAGAACAGGAAACTAATATTTTACAAAGTGATGACCCATGGCTACAACGCAAAATGGCACAACAATCCGCTAATCAATCTTAAACTATCTAAATAATAATTATTTTAGCTATTGTCATCTATTGTAATCTGGTCATCTATTTTTAGATACTTTTTATATTTTTGTTTGCTTTTTGTGTTTACTAATAAAAAATTGAAATTCATATACATATATATAATTATTACAAACTCAGTTATAAGATAAAACAGCTACTCTATTACCCCACACCTAATGTCTGTTGCAATTGCAAAGAAATCTATCTCTAAAAATACCGTACTCAAAAAAACAATTGAAATTACTAATGATAATGATAATGATAATGAAGATGCCAGTGATGCCAGTGATACTAGTGATGAATATCAAGATTGTATTACTCAATCTAAATTAACCACACCAGAATCAAAAGAAAATATTGATTATGAAGCCAATAAATTTATTCTATGTGTTCTAAAGACACAAATTGGTAAAACATTCACTGCAATTGGTCGCATTAACAATGAGCTAGAACAAGACAGTGAATTAGGTAAAAGTATTCATTTAGTATTTACTATGAATACATTGTTAAATGGTAAGCAATTCTCAAAAAGGTTAGAAAGCATTGAAACAAAATATGGTAAAGGTTCGGTAGTTATTCTAGCTAGTAAATATGCCGGGGATTATAAACACGTATCTAAACGTGAAGAATTACAAGGATTAATTCTTAATAAAAAGACTTGTCCTCGGGTTGTAGTTATGTGTAGCAATCATACACGTTATTCAGATGGTGTAGATATTATGCAAGTTCTAGAAGACAATAAAACTAATATTAAACGTGCTTTTGTATATTATGATGAATTACATCAATACATAAATAAAGAAGTTCGTAAACAAATTGAAGAAATTCATAATTTTAATATTACTACTGCAATCTATGCATTAACAGCCACGCCTGATAAGATATGGCAAGCAACCGGATTTTGGTCCTTACTAAAATTGCATTATTTCGATGATTATAATGATGAAAACTATATTGGTTTTGCAGATATGAAAATTAATACTATGGATAATTATTTCTCATTGCCATATATAAAACCACACCCATTTGATTATAGTCTTAAAGCATTTCAAGCTGTAGGATTTGCACATCACGTTCTAGAACAACACCCTACAATCCTTAATAACGGTTCTAGAGTATTTATTCCTGGACATCTAAAACGTTCCAGTCATCTAGAAATACGTGATTTGGTATTAAAGACTAATTGGCAATCTGTAGTAATTGTATTAAATGGTGAAATTAAAAAATTATATTTCAAAACCAAAGAACATGAAACAATGGATGCAATTACTATTACTTGTGAAGATGAAGAATTATCCAATATTGTATATGATATCCTAACAAAACGTAAACTTATTAAGAGACCTATAATCTATACAGGATTTATTTGTATTGGTATGGGTTGCTACTAGTAGCACATAAACTTGATATTTCTTTATACTTTATGCCTATTTTATATTGTTTTTTATTTATTACAATTACTAAATATATCTT
>Ga0214921_10009101_pt1 | contig 12650 bp, 12 predicted proteins | sample LL1505_MetaG_FD_177992 | JGI IMG/M metagenome (GOLD analysis project Ga0214921, IMG submission 177992) | Freshwater microbial communities from Lake Lanier, Atlanta, Georgia, United States - LL-1505 | ecosystem: Environmental > Aquatic > Freshwater > Lake | place: USA: Georgia | collected... | reverse complement strand
CTGAAAGTTGGCGCGCAGCTTGGCGTCGCCCATGCGCTGCGCCATGGCCTGCGCCACAAAAGCGGCGTCACGCTCCAGGTCCACAAAGGGCACCTGCAAGCCGAAGTCCTGCACCAAACGCAGCAGTGTGGACTGCATGTTGTCCCGCGTGGGGTAGTACGAGCGGTAGGTGGGCTCGGCACCCAAGGCGCCGTCTTCGATGTATTCGGTACTGACCGCAGGGCGAACAAAAATGAAGTCGTTCAGAAAGTACGAGCGGTGCAAAATTTTGGTGGTGACCGAATTAAAAAAGGTCTCGGCGAGTTCCGGTTGGTGGTGGTCCACCAGCAAGCCGATGTAATGCAGCTTGATCTGTTGCCACACATCCATGGGCTGCTCGCCCGCCTTGAACTCGTGCTCTAAGCGGTTGCTGCATTCTTTGACGCGCAAGTCATAGAACTCGATGCGCTCACGCTGGGCGCGCTGCTGGCCATGCCAGTCTTGCGTCTCAAAGCGGTGTTTGGCGCGCGCGGACTCGGTGCGAAACAAGCGGTAATGCCGGTTGAAGCCGTCCATCATGGCCTGCGCCACCTCATAGGCCAGCGGCGAGTCCAAGCGTTTGGCAAATACCGGCATAGCGTTGTGCGCTTTGAATCAGAGCGCGCGGCTGCGCGCAATCCAGCGTTGGTGCAAGGCTTGCAAGGCCTGCGCATACGCCCCGGCCATTTCTTCGCTGCTGGCGACGGTAATGCGCATGTCCTGTAACAAGCCGTTGTCCAGCCCGTAGACCCAGCCATGCACCACCACCGACTGCCCGCGTTGCCAGGCGTCGGTGACGATGGTGGTGCGGCTCACGTTGCGCGCCTGCTCCAACACGTTGAGTTCCACCAGCGCATCGACGCGCAGGCTCTCGTGCAATCCATTCAAAAATTCTTCCTGTAAATCGCGCACGTCTTGCACATGGCGCAGCCAGTTGTCCACCAGACCGGCGCGCTGATTGGTCATGGCCGCGCGGATACCGCCGCAGTTGCTATGGCCCACCACGATGATGTGCTGCACGCCCAGCACGTCTACCGCGTACTGGACTACGCTCAAAGCGTTCAAGTCCGAGTGCACCAGCAGGTTAGCCACGTTGCGGTGGACGAACAACTCACCCGGCAGCAGATCCACCAGTTCATTAGCCGGCACCCGGCTGTCGGCGCAGCCCAGCCACATATAGCGGGGCTTTTGCTGTGCGCGCAGGCCGGTGAAAAAACCGGGGCGCGCAGCCTCGACCTTGGTCGCCCATTCGCGGTTGCGGTCAAATAATTCGCTGAGTTCTTTGGACATACAGATAGTGGGTATTACATGGTTTCGCTAAACAGTTCCCGGCCGATCAGCATGCGCCGGATTTCGCTGGTGCCCGCCCCGATTTCATAGAGTTTGGCGTCACGCCACAAACGCCCGAGAGGGTAATCGTTGATGTACCCGTTGCCACCGAATATTTGCACGCCCTCACCGGCCATCCAGGTGGCTTTTTCGGCGGTCCAGAGAATGACGCTGGCGCAGTCTTTGCGCACCTGGCGCACATGCTGGGTACCCAGCAGATCGAGGTTTTTGGCCACCGTGTACGCAAAAGCGCGCCCCGCCTGCAGCACGGTGTACATATCGGCCAGCTTGCCTTGGATCAGCTGGAACTCGCCAATGCTTTGCCCGAACTGTTTGCGGTCATGCACATAGGGAATCACGTTGTCCATCACCGCCTGCATGATGCCCAGCGGCCCGCCGGCAAGCACAGCGCGCTCGTAATCCAGGCCGCTCATCAGTACCCGCGCTCCGTTGTTTATGCCGCCCAACACATTCTCCATCGGCACCTCGACGTTTTGAAACAGCAGCTCGCCGGTGGAGCTGCCACGCATCCCAAGTTTGTCCAGCTTTTGCGCCACGCTGAAACCCGGCATGCCCTTTTCGATCAGAAAGGCGCTCACGCCGCGTGCGCCCAGCTCAGGCTCGGTCTTGGCGTAGACCACCAGCACGTCGGCGTCCGGGCCATTGGTAATCCACATTTTGCTGCCGCTCAGCACGAAGCAGCCGCCCTTGTCTTCGGCCCGCAGCTTCATGCTCAGCACGTCGCTGCCCGCACCGGGCTCGCTCATGGCCAGTGCGCCGATGTGTTCGCCGCTGATCAGTTTGGGCAGGTACTTGGCGCGCTGCGCTGCGTTGCCGTTGCGGCGGATTTGGTTGACGCACAAATTGCTGTGCGCGCCATAACTCAGGGCCACGCTGGCACTGGCGCGCGAGATTTCTTCCATCGCGACCATATGCGCCAGATAGCCCATGTGGGCGCCGCCGTATTCTTCTTCGACCGTGATCCCCAGAAGGCCCATCGCGCCGAGCTTGGGCCAGAGGTCCATGGGGAATTGGTCCTCGCGGTCAATCGCCGCAGCGCGGGGCGCGATCTCCGCCTGGGCGAAGGCGTGCACCGCCTCGCGCAAAGCGTCAATCTCGTCGCCGAGCTGGAAGTTGAGACCGGGCAAATTCACGCGGCGACTCCTGCGGCGCGTGCGCTTGACTTGCGCGGCGGTTTCGCAGCGGCCTTGGGCGCGGCAGCGTCCATGCGGCTCAAGAGGGTGCGCGCCTCGCGTTGGTGGGTTTTAATTTCTTCGAGGTTGGCTTGCAAATCGGCGAGCTGGCCTTCGACCTGCGCGCGGTGACGGGCCAACACGTCGAGAAACTTTTGCAACTGCGCGCCGGTGTCGCGCGGGCTGTCATAGGTGTCGATGATGTCTTTGGCCTCGGTCAGGCTCAGGCCCAGGCGCTTGGCGCGCAGGGTCAGCTTCAAGCGGGTGCGGTCGCGCGCGCTGTAGACCCGGCTGCGCCCCAGCGGGCCAGTGCGCTGCGGCTGCAGCAGCCCCAGGTCTTCGTAAAACCGGATTGCGCGGGTGGTGAGGTCAAACTCGCGGGCCAGATCGCTGATGCTGTAGCTCATAAAACAAAAGGCTCCTTGGGCTCGGAAACGTCACTGGGTTCGGCCACCTACAATGCCCGAGCAGATTGACGTTAACGTAAACGTCAATTATGAACCATCATCCCCCGCTACAAACCCCCACGAACCTCCATGAACCTCCAGGAAGCCCAGCTGCACTACCCGCTTGCCAACACCTTGCCGCCATCGGGGTCCTGCATCGAGGTGGCACCGGGCGTGAAGTGGATCCGCATGGCGCTGCCCTTTGCGCTGGACCACATCAATTTGTGGCTGCTGCGCGACGAGCTTGATGGCATCGCCGGTTGGAGCATTGTGGACTGCTGCATTGACGCTCCTGAATCACGCGCGCAATGGGAATTGCTGTTTGAACGCGAGCTGCAAGGGCTTCCCGTGCTGCGGGTCATCGTCACCCACATGCACCCGGACCATATCGGCCTGGCGCATTGGCTGTGCGTGCGCTGGCAGGTCAGCCTGTGGGTCAGCGCCACCGATTACCTGGTGGCCCGCGCCGCCTGCTCCGATGACACCGCCTTTGGTGGCGAACTGGCTGCCAACTTCATGCAAGCCCACGGCTGGAGCGACCCCGAAGACATCGCCCGCCTCCACCAGCGTGGCGGCTATTTCCGCGCCCTGGTTCCTGCTGTTCCGCCGAGCTATCGCCGCATGCAAGACGACACCCGCCTGGTCATTGGCGGCCAGGAGTGGCGCTGCATCAGCGGCTTTGGCCACGCGCCGGAACACCTGGCTTTGTATTGCGCAGGCCGCGGCGTGTTGATCAGCGGCGATATGGTGTTGCCACGGATTTCAACCAACGTCAGCGTCTACCCCCAGGAGCCCGAGGCTGACGCGCTGGCTTTGTTTTTGATGTCCATCGACAAGTTCCGCGCTCTGCCTGCGGATACGCTGGTGCTGCCCTCGCACGGCAAACCGTTCACCGGCTTGCACACGCGGATTGACCAGCTGCAAACCCACCACGCGGGTCGGCTGGCGGAGCTGCAAACCGCGTGCAGCGCCGCAGCCTGCAGCGCATTTGATGTGTTGCCGGTGCTGTTCAAACGCAAGCTGGATTTCCACCAGACCACCTTTGCGATGGGCGAAGCCATTGCGCATTTGCACTGGCTGTGGTTTGCGCAACGTGTGCTGCGCACCCTGCACCCGGACGGCGTTTACCGTTTCACCAGGCGGGCAGACGCTCCTGCTTGAGTTCGCGGCGCAGTGCCGCGTAATTCGGCAACACGGATTGCACCGTGTCCCAGAAAGCCGGGCTGTGGTCCATCACCCGCAAATGGCTCAACTCGTGCACCACCACATAGTCAATGACCTCGGGGCGGAATTGCAGCAGCCGCCAATGCAAGCGCACCGTGCCATCCGCTTTGGCACTGCCCCAACGGGTGCGGGCATTACTCAGTAGCAGGCTACTCCAGCGTACGCCAAGCTGCGGTGCGAAATGCGCGAGCCGTTGGTTGAACAACACCAGCGCCTGCTCTTGCATCCAGCGTTGCATGGCGCGCTGCAACTGCGCCGGCGTGGCATCCGTCCCCAAGGGCAACCACAAAGTATCGCCGGCAGCGTCCCAGACCGGACCCGCGCTGCGCGGCTGGCGCCGGTCCAAGCGCAGCATGATGGTGCGTCCCAAATAAGGCAATTCCATACCATCCGACCAGCGAATCGCCAGCCGGGTTTGGGCCTGCTGGCGCTTGCCGATATCGTGCAGTTTGCGCACGATCCATGCGGCTTTTTCTTGCAGCGCGGCGTCCACCACATACAAAGGGGTGCGCAGCGGTGCGCGCACGCTCAAGCCCTGCGGCCCGACCTGAAAGCCGATGGTGCGGCGGCGCGAACGCACAAAGGCATAACGCACCTGCATCCCCTCACACAGGGCCTGGCGGGTGGCTTCGGGGTGGCAAAACGCGGGAGGCGTGCTGGCGTCAAGCGGGTCTGCCAGTGTCGATGTTGGCGGGGTTGGCGACGTTGGCGGCGTTGGAGGGGCCGCAGAAAACAAATCCAATGTGTAGCGCAGCAAGCGGTGCACGGCGCGGACTCCTAGGGCGTATCCAATGCCACTGTGTAGGCCTGCGGATCGAGGCGGCGCATCTCAGCCTCAATCCAGGCTTCAACCTCGGCCATCAATTCGTCGGCGCGGCGGCCCTGGCTGGGGATCGGCTTGCCAATCGACACCGTGACCAGCCCGGGCCGCTTGATAAACGCTTTGCGCGGCCACACAGTTGCGGTGTTCACCGCCACGGGGACTACCGCAGCGCCGGTCTGCACCGCCAGCTTGGTGCCGCCCACTTTATAGACGCCGCGCTCACCGCGCGGTATGCGCGTGCCCTCAGGGAACATGATCACCCAGATGCCGCGCGCCAACAATTCCTGGCCCTGCGAGACCACTTTGGAAAAAGCTTTCGCACGCAAAGCGCGGTCGATATGGATCATGTCCAGCCGGCCCATGGCCCAACCGAAAAAAGGAATGTAGAGCAGCTCTTTCTTGAACACATAAGCCAGCGGTCTCGGCATCAGCGTAGGCAGCAAAAAAGTCTCCAGCGTGGACTGGTGTTTGACCAGCAGCACCACGCCTTGGCCATCACCGGTGGGCAGATGCTCGGCCCCCAGCACCTGCACCCGAATACCGAGAATGATGCGCGCCCCGTCCACTGCCCAACGCAGCCAGCGCACCGCCATCCAATACAGGCGCACGCCGCGCACGCGGGTGGACACCAGCAGCATCAGCAAGCCCCAGGGCACTACCGTCACCAGCATCCACAGCGCGTGCAAAAGCGAACGCAAAAAGTTCATGGCGGTGTGTTGCAGCGCAGACGCTTATGCGCCACTGCCAATGAGCGTATCCACAAAGGCCGCGAGATCGGCGTGCGACTGGCACTCCGGCGGGCAGCCATCGGGCAAACCGCCTTTCGGCAAACCCTGGGACTTGCCGGTGCGCACCAGATGCGGCACACAGCCCACAGCCAATGCCGCTACCGCGTCGCGCGTCGTGTCGCCCACGGCGGGGACGCCGCGCAAGTCAATGCCATAGCGCTCGCCGATGCGGCGGAATAAACCCGATGCCGGTTTGCGGCAATCACACGCGTCGGCCGGGGTATGGGGGCAAAAAAACACCGCGTCCACCCGGCCCCCGGCAGCGGCCAGCAGGCTGTGCATCTTGCTGTGCATGGCGTTGAGGGTTTCCATATCGAACAAGCCGCGCCCGATACCACTTTGATTGGTCGCCACCACCACGTGCCAGCCCGCATGGTTCAGCCGGGCAATCGCCTCCAGTGCGCCAGGCAGCGGCAGCCATTGCGCGGGCGACTTGACGTAGTCGTCGCGGTCTTCGTTAATCGTACCGTCGCGGTCGAGGATGACAAGTTTCATGGCTACTCCTGCGCGATCAGGCCGCGAGTTTCGAAAGGTCGGCCACGCGGTTCATGGCCAGGTGCAGGGTCTTAAGCAGACCCAGACGGTTCAGCCGCACATCGAGCTGCTCGGCGTTGACCATGACACCGTCGAAGAAAGCATCCACCGGCGCGCGCAGCACCGCCAGCGCTTGCAGGCTGGCGGTGTAGTCGCCCGCCTCGAAAAGCGCCTGGGCTGTGGGCAGCACGGTTTGCATGGCGGTGTGCAGGGCTTTTTCAGCGTCTTCCTGCAACAAAACCGGGCTGACGTGGGCGTCCACATCGTCGGCCTTTTTGAGGATGTTGGCGATGCGCTTGTTGGCAGCGGCGAGCGCTGGGCTTTCAGGCAGGGCCGCGAAGGCGCGCACGGCCGCGAGACGTTTCGGCACTTCGCCCAGACGCTGCGGGCGCAGGGCCAGCACGGCGTCAACCTCCTGGGCGCTGTAGCCTTGCTCGCGCAGGTTGCCGGATAGGCGGTCATACATGAAGTCGGTCAGCGCTGCCGTTGCATCGCTGATGAGTGCGCCAAAAGCCGGTTGGGCATCGCGCAACAAATCTGCGAGCGGCAAAGGCAAGTCCTTCTCTACCAGCATGCGAATCACGCCCAGCGCATGGCGGCGCAAGGCAAACGGATCTTTGTCGCCCGTGGGCAAATTGCCCGTGCCAAACATACCCACCAGTGTCTCGAGCTTGTCCGCCAACGCGACGGATATGCCGACGTCGTTAGTTGGCAGCCAGTCACCCGCGAAACGAGGGCAGTAGTGATCGGAGATAGCCTTCGCAATCTCGTCACCCAATCCGTCGTTCTTCGCGTAATAGTTTCCCATGATGCCTTGCAGCTCCGGGAACTCGCCCACCATATCGGTGAGCAAATCGGTCTTGGCCAGGCGCGCGGCCAAGGTGGCTTTCTCGGCCAGCGCCGGACCACCCAGTTGCAGCCCGATGGCACTTGCGATCTGGCACACGCGCTGCATGCGATCACCCTGCGTACCCAACTGGTTGTGGTAGACCACTTTGGACAGGCTTTCAACGCGCGACTCCAGTGTGCGCTTGCGGTCCTGGTTGTAGAAAAATTGGGCATCAGCCAAACGCGGGCGCACCACGCGCTCGTTGCCACCGACCACTGCGCTGGGGTCAGCCGGATTGATGTTGCTGACAATCAAAAACTTATTGCTCAGTCTGCCCGATGCGTCGAGCAGCGGAAAGTATTTCTGGTTCGCCTTCATGGTCAGGATCAGGCACTCTTGCGGCACTTCCAAAAACTCGGCGTCAAAGCTGCACACCATGACGGTGGGGCGCTCAACCAGGCCGGTCACCTCGTCCAGCAAGGCGTCATCGTCGACCGGCTGCGCCCCGAGGTTCGCCGCTGCGGCTTGCAATTGCCGTGCAATATCAGCACGACGCTCGTCAAAGCTGGCTATCACCGCGCCATCTTCGCTCAGTGTTTTTTCGTACGCGTCCGCATGCGCAATGACCACCGGCGACACACGCGCTTCAAAGCGGTGACCTTGCGTGCTGTTGCCCGCGCACAAACCCAGCGCCGTAACCGGAACGACCGCGCTGCCATGCAAGGCGATCAGTCCGTGGGCCGGGCGCACAAAGCTCACGGTGCTCCATCCAGGCAGCTCGCAATCGCGCTCCAGTTGGTACTGCATGACCTTCGGGATCGGCAGTTTGGTGATGGCTTCAGCGAGCGCTTTTTGCAAGCCTTCAGTCAGGCTGGCACCGCGCACGGTGCTGTCAAAAAACAAAGCCTCGGCTTTGCCGTCCATGCGCTTGTGCAGGCCGCCTACGGCGCTGGCATCCGCGCCCAAAGATTGCAGTTTTTTCAGCAGCGCGGGCGTGGCGTTTCCGCTGGCGTCCAAGCCAACTGCGACGGGCATCAGCTTTTGGGAAACCGCTTTGTCGGCGGCTTGCGCGGCGACGTCGCGAATAAAAACGGCTAAGCGACGAGGTGAGGCAAAAGGCTTGTATGTGTCACCGTATACAACCGTGGGGCCTTTTGCTACAAGACCTTGATCAGCTAACTTAAGCCACAACTCCTGGGCAAAAGCGTCGCCCAACTTTTTCAGCGCCTTCGGCGGCAACTCTTCCACCAACAACTCAACCAATAGATTTTCGGTAGCCATGCTTATGCCGCCTTCTTCGCCATCTGCGCGATCCATTCCGGCGGCGCCATGGGGAAGCCCAAGCGTTCGCGGCTCTCGTAATAGCACTGGGCCACACCACGGGCCAGATTGCGGATGCGACCCATGTATGCGGCGCGTTCGGTCACGCTGATCGCGCCGCGTGCGTCCAACAAATTGAAGGTGTGCGCGGCTTTCAAAACTTGCTCGTATGCGGGCAAAGCCAAAGGGACGGTAATCAGATGTTTGGCCTGTTTTTCATGCGCGCTGAACGCGGTGAACAAAAAGTCCGTGTCACTGTGCTCAAAGTTATAGGTCGATTGCTCAACCTCGTTTTGCTTGTAGACATCGCCGTAGCTCATATCGGCGGTCCATTGCAAGTTGTAGACGTTGTCTACGCCTTGCAGGTACATGGCCAGGCGCTCCAGACCGTAGGTGATTTCGCCGGTGACGGGTTTGCAATCGATGCCACCGACTTGCTGGAAGTAGGTGAACTGCGTGACCTCCATGCCGTTGAGCCAGACCTCCCAGCCCAGGCCCCACGCGCCCAGGGTGGGGTTCTCCCAATCGTCTTCGACAAAGCGCACGTCGTTGTGCTTCAAATCAAAGCCCAGCGCCTCGAGCGATCCCAAATACAAATCCAGGATGTTGGCGGGGGCCGGTTTCATGACCACCTGAAATTGGTAGTAGTGCTGCAAGCGATTGGGGTTTTCGCCGTAGCGTCCGTCTTTAGGACGGCGGCTGGGTTGCACATACGCGGCCTTCCAGGGCTCAGGGCCGATGGCGCGTAAAAAGGTGGCGGTGTGCGAGGTGCCGGCGCCCACTTCCATGTCATAGGGCTGCAAAAGCGCACAGCCTTGCGCGTCCCAATACGCCTGGAGTTTCAGAATGATTTGCTGGAAGGTCAACATCGGTTCAGTGTGGTGAAAAATATCAGGCAGCCAAGGCCGCGTCGATTGCACTGCGCAAAGAGTCGGGCGCATCCGCAGAGCCAAAGCGCTTGATCGGCATGCCGTCTTTGCCGACCAGGAACTTGGTGAAGTTCCATTTGATCGACTCCGTGCCCAAAATGCCGCGCGCGCTGCTGGTCAACCATTTGAAGATGGGGTGCGCGCCCGCGCCGTTGACCTCGACCTTCTCCATCATGGCAAAACTGACGCCGTAATTCTTCTGGCAAAAGCTGGCGATCTCCGAATTGCTGCCCGCATCCTGTGAGCCGAACTGGTTGCACGGAAACCCGATCACCACCAGACCGCGCGCCGCATAGTCCTGGTGCAATTTTTCCAAGCCAGCAAATTGCGGCGTGAAGCCGCAAGCGCTGGCGGTATTGACCACCAGAACGACTTTGCCATGCAAGGTGGCGAAGTCAAAGGGTGTGCCATCTATGCGCTGGGCGGTGAAGTCAGACATCATGGCCATGGAGTTCCCTCATATTAATTAGGCAGGTGATACACATTATTGTGACGCTACAGGCGCTGCATCTGGTGCTGGCTGTGGGGTGCTGGTCAAAGCGGACCAGACGCAAGCCGCAAAAATCAAAGCGCCGCCAATCAGGGTGTTTGTCGTCAACACGCCAGCGCCCAGCCAAACCGACGACACGCTGGCGAATACCACCTCTAGCAACATGATGATGGAGGTGCTGTTGGCGGGCAGGCGCGAAGCACCATATTGCAGTGTGGAATTGGCGATGATGATGGCCACAGTCAGCAGCAGGACGCCGACCACCCATTCGGTCGCCAAAGCTGGAACGGCTTGCACCATGCCGAAATACATTCCCACCAGCGCGGCCACCAGACAACCGAGCCCGCCACCGCCAAACATCGCCAGTGCGTTGGCAACCGGCGGCGCGTGGCGCAGCTTGCGCAACATGATGTTGACCATCGCAAAACTCAGGCCACCCAACAGGCCCAGCGCATCGGCAAAACTCTCGGGCACCGGCCAGGGCGAATCCGGGGTTTTGAGCACCACCACCATGCCACCCAGCGCTAGGGCCAGGCGAGCCACCGCGCCCGCGTTGGGCTTTTCACCCAGAATGGGCCAGGCCAGCAACACCACCCAAGCCGGCATCAGGTAGGTCAGCAGCGTCACCCGCACCACATCGCCGATGACCACGCCCCAACTGAAACCGACGTTGGTGCCGCCCGCGGCCAAGGCCAGCAGCCACAACCAGCGGTGCGCCAGAAAAGCGCGCCAGATGCGCGGAAACAAAGCGAAGATGCCGGCGCATGCCAACGTGTCCACCATGACGGTGGCCCACATAGGATGCAGGCCCCAGCCCTGCAGGTAGCGCAGCGGCCACCAGATCAGGCCGTAATTCAGCGCATTGATCACCAGGCCGGCGACAGCCAGCAAGGGAATCAGGGCAGCAGGCGGGGATCGCACAAGGGCTTGGGGCCTTTAGCCGTGGGCGGAATCGTCGCGGGCGATTTGCAGCAAGTGCGCGACTTCGGGGCCGTGGACGCGCAGGTTATTCGCATGCCAGACCTGGATACGCCACATCAACACCGCCACCAAAATACCAAAGCCGCTGATCGCACCGAAGGCCGAGACACCCTCGCCCGTGGCCCAGGCATACAGCCCGCCGAGCACCAAAATGCAGGCCTGTTCGTTGAAGTTTTGCACCGCAATCGAGCGCCCTGCGCCCATGAGGTTGTGGCCACGGTGCTGCAGCAGCGCGTTCATGGGCACGACCAGATAACCACCTAGCCCACCCAGTAAAACGAGAAAGGGCGCTGCCAACCAGACGTTTTCAATAAAGTTAAGCAGCAATACGAGCAGTCCCATGCCGATACCCAGCGTCATCAGGCGCGGCGCATCTTCCAAACGGCAGCGCACCGAGGCCACCACCGCACCCACCGCCGTGCCCAATGCGACCACACCCACCAGGGTCGAAGCCTGGGTCACCGTATACCCCAGCGCCGCGCCCGCCCAGGCCAGCACGATGTAGCGCAAGTTGCCGCTCACGCCCCAGAACAAGGTGGTGGTCGAGAGTGAAATCTGGCCCAGCTTGTCGCGCCACAGGCTTTGATTGCAACGCCAAAAATCCGAGAGCAGCGTCATGGGATTGCGCGGCAGGGCGCGCATTTCCACGCCGGTTGGCGGGATGCGGTTGTTGAACCAGGCAGCGACCAAATACAAAAGAACCAGCATGCAAATGGCGACTTCCGGCGCGGTATCGATGCTGGTGTCGACAAGCGGCAGGTCCCACGACATCAGCCACGGCGCGATGTTGGGCCCGATCAATTGGCCGCCCAGCAAGACGCCCAGAATGATGGAAGCAATTGTTAGACCCTCAATCCAGCCATTGGCTTTGACCAACTGAGACGCGGGCAGCAGCTCGGTCAGGATGCCGTATTTGGCAGGCGAATACGCCGCTGCGCCCAGGCCGACGATGGCGTACGCCAACAGAGGATGGCCGCCAAACAACATCATCAGGCAGCCCACGATCTTGATCGCATTGCTCACCAACATGACCCGCCCCTTGGGCCAGGCGTCGGCGATCGCTCCCACGAAGGGGGCCAACACCACATAAAACAGGGCAAACAGCGGTACCAGCGAGGCCTGCTGCCACTCGGCCGCATGGGCATCGCGCAACAGCTGCACCGCTGCGACAAACAGTGCGTTATCCGCCAGCGAGCTGAAAAACTGCGCCGCCATGATGGTGAAAAAACCGCGTTTCATGCCGTAGCGGGGGGAGTCTGGTGCATGGGGGAGAGGCTCAGGTCAGCGCTGGGCAGTGGGCACAATAGCGCCGCTGCAAATTGATGCGAGGGTTATAGCATGGGCACAGATGCCACAATTCCGCTCAAGGCTGAGCCTTGTTTGCCCGAACCACACGCCATGCCCCGCCCGATTCTTGCCACCATCCACACCGCCGCGTTACACGCCAATTTACATGCTTTGCGCTTGCGTGCCGGCGACGCCCGTGTATGGGCTGTGGTCAAAGCGAATGCCTACGGGCACGGCATTGAGCGTGTGTTTGACGGGCTGCATGCAGCCGATGGCTTTGCCCTGCTCGATTTGGCCGAAGCCCAACGCCTGCGCGCGCTGGACTGGCGCGGACCGGTTCTTTTATTAGAGGGCGTTTTTGAGGCCCGCGACCTGGAACTGTGCTCGCGTCTGGGGCTGTGGCACACGGTGCATTGCGAGGCGCAAATCGACATGCTGGCCGCGCACAAAACCCACGAG
>Ga0214921_10009100_pt1 | contig 12651 bp, 6 predicted proteins | sample LL1505_MetaG_FD_177992 | JGI IMG/M metagenome (GOLD analysis project Ga0214921, IMG submission 177992) | Freshwater microbial communities from Lake Lanier, Atlanta, Georgia, United States - LL-1505 | ecosystem: Environmental > Aquatic > Freshwater > Lake | place: USA: Georgia | collected 2015-05-28 | reverse complement strand
TTTGAACGAAATATTTTTGACCGAAATGTCTTTGAAACATAAATGGCCAAGCCGTTGGATTTGAAACTTTTGAAATCAAGAGGTTCAAACGGAATATTTTTGGTTTATAAAAATAAGAATAAGAATCGCTTATGGATGATATACAGGGCGCTGTTATTCGATTTGTAACGCGTCCTTTTCGATCCTAACCTTCTTGGCTACTTTACTGATCACCTTATCGATGTTCCCGTCCTTCTCTCCATCAGTGACGGCTTTGGACAACTTGAAATAGGTTTCATTCTCTCGGGTGTTGCTATTCATACAGCGTGGATTGGCTTTTGCCCATTCATTCACTAACACCACGTTCTTATGTTCCACGGCAAGAACCGCGTTTGTCATTTTGGCATGGTCGGGGCCATCACGTTCCCACTGGTTATTATCCTTCACATACAAGGTTTCGCGCTTCACGTCGCTACAATGGACCGGTCGTTTGTATATATCGGTCTTCTGGAGGTTGTCCATGAATATATTCGACATCCCTTCCACATAACCAAGCCTACCAACATTTTCCACATCGGTCATATTCAATTGGATGGAATTCACGAAATCCTTCATGTTCATCGCATCCTTACACTTCTCGTTGAGGAAGAGGTTCATATTGAATGTAGGGTTATGGCTATTGGTGGTGGTGTTGGTGAATGTTGGATTGTCGCCATGTAAAGAAATACCTCCAGATATAGATGAAGATGGTGTCGTAATCATTTGAGAATCCTTCGTTTTCATTAGTTCCATTATGTGCGTTTGAAACGTTGTATTTGAAGCCATGTTTGAAGCCATCATTTGTAGTATGAGATTCATCTTCATTTTCATTTCACGGTTTTCAGCAGTAAGGTAATTTAATTTTTTGGTCGCTTGTTCTTCTTTGCTTCTTGGTTTTTTACGTATAATAACATTATCTGTCTGCGATATTTTATTATCACCGAAATCGGTATTAAATTCAGTATAATCATCAGTAGTATTAGAGGCATCATCTTTGTAACCGTTGGTATTGTGACACATACGCTTATGACGAGATAACCCAGGCAGATATTTATATGATTTACAACAATACGGACATATATGTGTTTGATTCACTTCTAAAGAAGAGGTAATGTCGGATATATCCGGGTAAGGATATAAATATCCGCCCTTTCGTTTGTGCTTGACTGTCTCTAAATGTTTATTATAAATACTCTGTTTAGAGCATTTAAAGTCACACTTTTCGCAAAAGAAATTAGTAGGCATATGGATATTTTTTGGTTACCTTACCCTAAATATATCCTATACAAAAATGTCCGATTTTAACCCACCAAATTGGGCGCGACCGCCGACCCACCCCAAAAAGTTCAGTCACAGTTTTTTGACGTCAAAAACACATTTTGTGAGCATAATGGTCACAAACCCAATTTTTGGGTGTTTGCATTTCGTGTTTTCAAAACTCCCACGCGCAAAGGGCAAAATGGACATTTTTAAATGTCCAAAAAAATGTCCAAAAATAGGGGGTCAAATTCCTTCGTCCATTCTTGCCTTCGGCCGTTTTGAACGAAATATTTTTGACCGAAATGTCTTTGAAATATGATTTGGCGATTGCCCAGAATCCAAACTTTATAAATTACTCATTTTTGAACGGAATATTTTTGGCTGAAAAAGAAGAATTCCAAAAGAATCCGGTTCTATGAACGAGGAGATTTACGAAATACACATGATACCCACCATCCATCTTCCCCCTAGCCTCCCATACCTGACACACACACACACACCAGACGACATATCGTGACAAAGTCACGTACCCAAACCCGAAAAATACAGTCTAACCCACTTTTTTACAAAAGTTCTACGCCGAGGAAACCTAACAGAAAAGCATCCCCTTTTTTCGCGTATTTTTTAGAATGTAAAATTCAAGGGTCCATTTTTGGGGGATCAGATTTAGAGATAAAACCTTTAGAATATATAAACCGGAACATTTTCAATTCATAATCTAAAACAAAATTGAAGCTTGCGTCTACCATTTTAGAATTTTAGAAGAGACACGAACACCGTGAATGACGACAACGATTGTAAATAATGGAATAGAAAATGCCGCCACCCCCGCCATCGATCCAATGGCTGCTTCCTATCAGTCGCTCTGTGCGGGGATGACGTATGAACAATTTATGAAACATCACGTATCAAAACCAGGCGAAGCGTATACACACACGAGGATTGGAGATAAAGCGCTGAATGTTCCTGGCGGAGTTTATACGATTCCTCCAGCGATTCTCCCCATATTCTGGAAGAAATATTATACACACGTCTTTGAAACCGGAAAACAGGAGTTCTTGACAGAAAAGCAGAATCCCGAACGAGGATTAATCACGGTAGATTTCGATTTCAGGTATGATACAAGTATTACCAAACGCCAACATTCCAAGGATCACGTTCTTGACATGATACAAACGTATATCCAAACGTTGGAGAAGATTGTCGAGATCCCCGTCGATGCTCATATTCCGATTTATATCTTCGAAAAGAGCGACGTGAATCAGCTGGATGATGTAACGAAGGACGGGATTCACATGATCATCGGCGCAATCGTAGAACGCCCGATCCAACGAATGTTGCGGTCTCGGATGCTGAAAGAGCTCCCCGAAATTTGGACAGATTTGCCGATTACAAATACGTGGAATGATATTCTGGATGAAGGAATTTCACGCGGTCACACCAACTGGCAGTTATATGGTTCGCGCAAACCGGGTCATAAAGCATATATGTTGAAGTATCACTTTATAATGATGCATGATCCGGAAGACGAAGAACGCGCATGGATGTGTCAAGAAGAGAAAACGAGCAAGTTCAACGTAAAAGAGAATTTTGCCAAACTCTCGGTTCAAACAGCCGCAAGTGGTGCTCCAGGTGCGATCGAACTCGGATATTCATCATTCGCGCTGTTGTCGAATAATCCGGCACTGAAGGCGGAATACGACGCGATTCAACAACGCGGAACATCTGCCAACAGAAATGGTGCCAACGGTGGTGCGGATGGCGGAAAGCGTATTCGCTTAGTGGTTACGGGAGGCGGTCTATTATCTGGTAACGGCGGAGGAGGCGGAGGATCTGGTGGTAGCACAGACGCTTTCATGGCACACAACGGCACGATCATGATGGACAAAATCACCAATCATTCTGAACTTGCGATGGCTGTCGAAATTATGCTGAATATGCTCGAACCGAAAGAATACGAAATCCGCGAAACGCATTATTATACGATGGCTCTTCCATCGCAGTATTTTGATCCTTATGATAAATGGTTGCGTGTGGGTCTCGCACTACATAACACGAGTGACAAGCTGTTCCTCACATGGATGCTCTTCAGTGCTAAATCCGCTAAATTCGCATACACCGATATCATGAAACATTATGACACGTGGTGCGGATTTCCGTATAGTCCGGATGGTCTAACACGTCGTTCCATCATGTATTGGGCGAAGAACGACTGTTTAGAAGAATACACACGTATTCGGAATGAGACCATCGACAATTTCATCCACCAAACGATTTGTAATGAGACGACGAATGATGCTTCAACGGATGTGGATTTGGCGACGGTATTATATACGATTTTCAAGGATCGATTTGTTTGCGTCAGCGTAAAGGACAATCAGTGGTATGAATTCGACAAGAATCGCTGGGTAGAATGCGACCAAGGCAACTCACTTCGTGCGCTTATTTCAAAAGACATGCACGATATTTATACAAGGAAGCATCGCGAGATTATGGATTTAACATCCGGGCTCGACCCCACATGCGATCAATACACATCCGCGCGAAAAAGGTCGCGTCGTATCGTGGATATTTGTACAAAATTAAAGACGACAAGTTTCAAGAATAATATCATGCGTGAGGTGCGCGAGCAGTTTTATGATAAGGAATTCGAAGAGAAGATCGACACGCGTCCAGAACTGCTTTGTTTCAAGAATGGAGTGATAGATTTCAAGACGAAGTCATTTCGCCGTGGTCAGCCAGATGACAATCTCTCGAAAAGTACCAAAATCGACTATATTCCGCTCGACACAGAACGGCACCGCACACAAATCGACGAAATCAACGAGTTTATGGCGCAGTTATTCCCCGAAGAAGAACTCCGCACGTATATGTGGGAACATCTGGCGTCGACACTTATCGGGACAAACCGAGAGCAAACCTTCAATATATATATTGGTGGAGGAAGTAACGGAAAATCGAAGCTCATCGAGTTGATGTCAGCATGTTTGGGTGAGTATAAAGCGGTCCTCCCGATTACGGCAGTTACACAAAAACGCGCGATGATTGGCGGTGCTTCACCGGAACTTGCTGTTCTTAAAGGTGTACGTTATGCGGTGATGCAAGAACCGACGAAAGGCGACCGTATCAACGAAGGTATTTTAAAAGAAATCACAGGTGGAGACGACATGACTGCTCGCGCACTTTTCAAAAATACGATCACGTTCGTACCACAGTTCAAGCTCGTTGTTTGTACGAATGTCTTGTTTGATATCAAGAGCAACGATGATGGAACATGGCGTCGTATTCGCCTGTGTCCTTACAAATCGAAATTCTGCGAAGACCCAAAAACCGACGATCCAGAAGAACCGTATCAGTTCCTTATTGACAAGAATCTCGACGTGAAGATCAAGACGTGGATAAATGTATTCATGGCGATGCTCGTCAAGAAGGCATTTGATACAGACGGAAAGGTAAGGACATGTGCTGCGGTGACTGCGAGTAGCAACAAGTATCGTAATACGCAGGATTATCTCTCGGAGTTCTTGCGTGACAAGATTCGCGCGGCTGATGATGAAACGTATATCAAGAAGACTGAAGTATACGAAGAGTTCAAGAAATGGTATGTTGTCCAACATGGTAAGAATATTCCGAAAGGCAACGAGTTATATGATTATATGACGAAGAAGTTCGGCAAGCTGACGCCGAAAGGATGGCGAAAATGTCGGATCGTATACGATGAAGATGAAGAAGATGAATACGAGAATTGAGAAAAAATACAATACGTAAAACAAAGAATTCATTTGTTCGAGGTCCAGAATCGCACATTTTTCAATCCAAGTATGTTCGCAACTTGCGTTAATATGTTCAATATCCACAACACAATCTGTAAGATGTATTTTGGATAAAGGCCTAGTAATATCAAAATAATAATATTGCGTTTATCGTAGGCACCGCTGGATGAAAAAAACTCGCGTATCGACAACAATACAAAAATCGCAAACACCGCATAATAAAGAAATAATACCAAATCCTCGTAAAATGATAAGCTATTGTATTCATCATAATCATAGAGTGCGTTCTGTTTATTGAGCTCAATATTTTTCTTTTGATTTTCGAGGATGGATTTCACGTCTGCTGTACTAAGATAATTTGGGTTACCGCGAAAAGAGCTTTTCAATTGAATATTGTAAAGTATATTCAATAATCGATCAGCGCGATCGAATTCATGATTAATCGTCTTAATATATTTGTCCTTTTCTTTATTTGCGTTGATACATCGTGTTCGTTTTTGAACGTCGTTGGGATCGGAGAAAGCTTTTTCACAATCAACATAATATTCGGTCCATGGAAGAATGGTGGCACCCCCCCCTTTCCCCTCATTATCGACACTAGTGGTACGAGTTTTATCATCATATTGCGGAAGTCGCACATTAAATTTCATGACAGCTGGTTTGTTTACAGCTGCGGCGGTAAAAACGACTTGTTTATTTTCATTCGTCTTGTCTTCATAATCCGAACCGTTATAAAAGTCAAATCCCTCTTTGATTCCAGTAAATCCTTCAAGGCTGCTCATCCCATCATCACCTCGCGCGACTTGAAATCTCTCGCGTGTCGTCGTTGTTGTCAACTCCGAAGGTAAAGTCGCGGGATATTCATCCGCAGCTTTCTTATTTTGACGAACACGTCGATCGACTTCGATGTATTTATTTGCCTTTTCCAGTAATTCCGAATCTATTTTTTTACACTTTGTTCGTGTGGTTTTCCAATCATTATGCGCCTTATTAATCTCATGGGTTTGCGCATTTCCATTCACAAGTGCTGTATATTTCACGCTTGTTTCTTTGACGTCATTATCGCATTTACGCTCGATATTTCGCGCATGAACCCACTCAGCATGAGCTAGACTTAGTTCATATTTATCTTTTTCGGGACCAGTAAAACCGCCCTGTGAAATAATTTGTCGAACTTTTATTAGATTTTGTTCTGAATCTCGTATTACTTCGTCAATCGGTTTGTCATTCCCGGTTCCTCCACCTCGATTCGTTAGCTTAGTTGCTTCGGAATCGGTGTTGACAGTTTTTCTCATCGTTGCCTCGCTTTTCATGCCTGTTTCTAAAAGTTCGGGTTCAATCCCTTCAGCATCATTAAAATTGATACCCATCGACTACTATATTTGTTAGATTATATTTCAGGTAATTGCCTCCTGAAGTATAATTTATATTATTCGCATCGCTCACCGTTCACTTCAAAAGAATTTCCACATTACACATTTATGGTTATTATGGTGGTGTTCCGGTGATATTGATTCCAACTTCATTCACGTCAGTGGTTGATTTCACCTTAAGTTGCTTCGACCTGGTAGCATCATAAACGCTGGGAATTACACTTAATCCGGTGATAACAATATTCGGTAACGCTTTTGTAGTTGCGTCGCTAGCTACTCCAACCGTCAAGTCGAATGGCGCTGACAAGGAAGGTCTTCCTGTAAAACTACTACCAGATAATGCGGGATTTCCAGAAAAGAGGCCCTGTGGCAACGTAATCGTTATCGTGTTATTTGCGAGTAAAGCATTCGTCACTTTCAAGGATATCGTTAAGGTTCCACCGCTCGCATTCGTCCATGCCGCAGTTCCGCTCAATCCAGGAATACTAGGAATACATTTCTTTGCGTCGACATTCCATGTTGTTCCAACATCGCAGCAACCCGGTCCATAACATGGCGCCATTCCCAATCCCATATCCGAGAGATTTGCGGGGTCACTATTTTGTTGAAGAAGCTGCTTTCGGTTCATTTCATCCTCGTTAAAATTCCAATCATACTTGTCAAAGTCGTGGTCATTACGACGAATAATATCGAACACCTGCTTCCCGATGACGATGCCTCCCAACGTAAGAATAAAGATAACGCCTAAAGTGCTGATCGACGCGGGTATAAGTTCTTTGGTCCGCAATACGGCCAATATAATCAAGGCAATTGAAACAAAAATGATATTCTTCATGACTTCGGTATTGGCTTCATAATTCTTAGTATAATACGTATTGATTTGCGCCATGCGGCGTTTATTCGAATTGTCTTCTTTCAAAGCATTTGCATTCGCAGCAGCGCGTTCTTTTTCAGTCTTAATGAACTCAATTGCTGTTTTTTGTGCTTCATACAAGGCCTCCGAATCGAATACTTGCCCTGCTTCTTGAATAGTTCCATACGTTGACGCCAATAATGAAACAAGAGCAGAACGAGCTTTCAATAAGTTGGTTCGTTCGGTATCGGGCATCGTGATACCTCCATTTGAAAGACGTGTATTGATGCCATCGATTGCGTCTTTAATTTCCGTCGTTGTAGCGGAAGAAGATGATACAAACTGATTTTGACTGGCGGATAATGATGGAAGGATTCTAAATTCTCTCGACACGGCAGACTCGCCATTCGATGGAGTAATTGTAAATGTGAGTTTGCTATCTATCTTCGACCCGGGGAAAATTGTCACATTTTTTGCTGTAATTCGGACTTTAGATCCGGCGTTGATTACTGCTGAAGGCGTAAATGTAATCGGACTACCGGATCCGCTTGGGGATAATGTCGTTGATGTAGTACCGCTTACAACAGTAGCGGTATAGTCGCCATTCGTCGCGAAATTCGTGCCAGTAGTAACGTCATTAGCAGTTGTGCCTGTCCACGACAGTTGTATATTTTGTGACGAAGCCAAATCCCTTTCCAACGTGAAATCAAGATACAATTCTGCGACAACATTCGCCCCCCCACTCGCATTACGCCTCAATTGTTTGTTCGCGCTTGTTGTAACCGTCATACCTTCAACATACCCTCGACGAAACAGATAATCTTTGAATAATTTCCCCGCACATATAACGACAACCGCGAATAATGCGATCAAAATTTGATTTTTTTCACTTAATTGATATGACGCCATGTTTATAATAAGTAGTGATACAATCCATAAATACTCATTATATTATTATTTATTTCTAGCCTTCCCCGTTGCTGCCGTTGATGACTTTGCTTTGCGACCACCTGTAGTAGGCCCGGACGTGGTTCCAGGTGCCGACAATTTATCGATCGCATTTGACGTGGTTTCTTTCGCCTGATCAACTAGATTGGTTGCTCCTTCAACCGCCCCCGCTGCCATTTCATTTGCGGAATTAACTAAATTGTCGGCACCTTCGGTGATACCCGTCGCAATACTAGCGCCCGTTTCTTGAAGTTGTTCACCAGCTGAACTTAAAGCGGCCTTCACATCTTCGGTGCGGTCTGGAATATCATCGGTGTTTACGCTTTTCACGCCGAACCAGGCGAGGATTGTTGCTAAAAGTCCGCCATCACCGCTTCCTTCACCGCCGCCACTATCATCGTCATCCGCATCGTCCTGTCCGAACATTTCTTTTAATTTCAAAAGAGCTAATACTACCAATATCGCTAAAATACTCCAAAGAATGAATTTATAGGATTCGGATATGAGATTCTTATTGCTTTCTTCGGTAATCGCAATTAATCGTTCGCGTTGATACCGTGATTTCGATATTTTCATCAAATTATCCTGAACATCTTTCATGGCTTGACCATAAGAATTGGAAGGATCTGTGTTGAACTTCTCATTTTGTTGTTCTACTGTCATACCTTCGATTGGCGGTGCTTTAATTGCTGTTTGGTCACGATACTCCTTTGTTTTTTCTTGTGTTTCGTCGAATATCTTATCTACAGCACCATACATAGACTTCAAATTCGAGGCTTGCCGCGTTCCATCTTCCGGAATAAGTTCGCGCATATTACATTTTGTATTCGTTGTCATCGAGCCTGTATCAGGGTAATGCGCATATTGAGCGCTGTCAATCATCGTATACGCGCCATTTCCGCCGCCGGCGGTCTTACAAGCCTTATCGGTTATAGTTTCGTTGATTGTAGGCACTTTCAGCATAAACTGTTTTGTCGCGTCGGCTACACGCAACCCAACCGGATACATTTTCGCACGATCTTTCAATTCACATTTACCATCCGCACCAGCGCTGCCTTTTGTATAAACAAACCCGCCACATTTTTCATCCGCATCACACATTCCGCGGCATTTTTCGAAGGAAGCAGTTATACTTTCACCAACAGGCATGGTCCGAAGCCGACGCTCGAAATTCAGGGTTGTCGGGAACGTATTCGCATCAACAGAATAGACTTCAAGATCTTTCAACGTATATTGTTGATAAGAGTATCTGCTTCGTCCAAATGGTGCTCGCCCGTCACTCGTCAGAAATGTATACGCATTATTATACATATTTTGCCCCCCCCAAATATAGAGGTCATGACCTCCACCGAAAGTAGGATAATACGAATTATTCATATACGTCGCATATTGACCCGGCCCCCAAACACCGTTCGTAGAAGGAAATTTCGTTGTTCCATCATATAAAAATGCGGTCGTATCATTCTGATAATTAGATATACTCGATGACCAACTTAAAGAAGTATACGCGCCAAGCACGCGACCGTCGTTAATGATTGCGCGGGTATATGTCGCACCCTTATTATCGCACAATTGGTGAAATCTTTGCGGTGACCAACCATCACGACTTGCCTTATAAAGAAGGTTACCTGCCTCGCTGAAACTTCCAGGGGTGATTTCTTTCAGACTGTATGAACTTTCGGCGGAGCGTGTATCATATCCACCGAGGTTCAGATATGTTGCTGGGAGTGTATTGCCATTTTTGTCCTTTGATGGCGCCATATATGAAAGTGCCGACGCGGGGTAATCATGTCTCTCGCCGTTATGATCGATATACGCGATGCGACCGACATAACCGCGTCCGTTTTGATTGACCTGATCAACGCCGGTTGGACCGCCGGTTTTAAGCGAATAAAGGGCGAAAGAACGTTCTGTTTTGGTCTTCGGTTGCGGATTATCGTCTAAGAATTCATATCCTTCCGTACGCTTACATTTGTTAATATATTCATTCACGGCGTTACGTTCTATACCATCTCCGTCACGGTTATGAAGTGCGTTCAACCAACTTTTAAGTTCTTGCTTATTGTATCGATATAAACCGCCATACGCATACCATCCATTCCAATTTTTCGGATAACATGTTGCGTCGCCGATATGATGATAATCTTTAAATATACACCTGCTTCTGGTGGTATGGTCACATTCCGGGTTGGGTGGGTTAAGTGGAACATTAATCGTGACGTCTTTTCCATACATACGTTTTAGATTCGAAGTCGTGTATGATTTCAAAAAACCGTCTTCATCAGCTTCTTTGTTAGACATCGTATGACACTTTTCCCCTTTTTCATCAATTGTCAAGATTCCGTCAAGTTTCGGCTTGCCCGACCAAGTATAAACCCAACAACCACCACGATTATCCGGCTTACCCGGTTCAGGCGCAGAGACCAGAAAATATGAACTGCCAAGGTCTTCTGCGCGTCGCTTACATTGCGAGATAGATGCTTCGCTCAGATCATCCTGAAACGTAAAACCGCGATTAGCCAAATCGACGTCTTTTACATTATCACCAAGCACATAACAACCGATTTTAATTTTATCTTCAATATTGAAATCAGCGGAAGGTCGTTCTTTCACAAAAACGTTGCCGCGTTCATTTCCGCATGAAAATAGACCTCTACCGCCAGGAGTATTTCGCGGATCACGAACCGCGTCATTTATTATCATAAAAAGCGGATTAGTTCGTGCGCTATCTGTATCCGAATATACGATGTCATACGGTTTGATATCATCCCATTTTCCGGCGATTTTTATTTTTTGCGTAGAAGAGGCGGGGGCTGGGCATCCGATTACGCCTGTATTCTGCTTCATTTCGTTGGTTTCAAGCCAGTTGGGTGGATTGGCGGAGGGAGAAGAAGGAACGTGCCATATTTGAAAAACACCGTCTTTGGTGATATATCCATATTTCGTAATACCGGCAGCATCTGTAACTTCCACCCAATTTTGTCGTCGATTTTTGTCGTCTCTTTCAATCAGTTTCATGATATTATTGACCTTTGTAATATGATTCAACTGTTCTTGGGTATATTTTTTATCTTCGGCAGCCTGACTTTGTATGAAATTAGTTTGGTCGGTCTTACCATCGCCTCCAATTCCGGTAGACGGATTCGCAGGGGTTGCTGCGCTGGCAGAACCAACTAGCCCCTCTTTCGTCGAAAATGACCGGATTAAACCTTGAATCATGTTTTGAAATTGCGTGCCCATAGTAAGTGATGCTCCTGCTTCTTTGTTCGATCCGGTGTCCGCTATACTTGCGCCGATATTTTCGTTGTTCGAAATCAACAATTCCGACGCTAAGAGTTGCTGTGTCTCTCTTGAATTTTGAACATGTCCTGATTTCAAACTTGCGTTTTTTACTAAATCATTCGAGTTTTGATAAAACATTATATATAGTAATAATGATAATACTATATATACCATCGAATATTTTGTTAGAATATTTGTTTATCATGAACCTTCGCCATCCAGTGATGACTGAATGCTCTTCATTCCCTCATCAAATTGAAGGAAAAATGATTTGAATGTCGCGTAAAAGAAAATGATAATCAAAAACAAGAACGTAACACCCACCCACCATAATTGACCGGTCCAAAATTCGGGATCAGTTACATAACGTATAAACGATAATATGTTTCCTTTCATATCCCATCCAAATGACAAGACTATAAAAATAATAACTACGATTGCGATGATCCACCAATTTGTCCACCACCCCCAACCGACATAGTTTTTAATGTTTTCTATCTGTTCCAATAATGACAACTTTGATGTATATGATCCATACCCAATAATAAGAGCAATCGCAATAACAATAAAAAAGATAAACTTGTATTTTCTCGCACGGAGGGTTGTCTGCTCGTTGATTTCCGCATATACGCTATTCATTTCTTTGCGTTTTTTGGCTAAATTATAGTCGGACTTAATCCCGCCAACCGCATCATTCATGTAGTTGTCGATTTTTTTGATAAGCTCATTCGAATCCGTTGCCGAAGCGATAAGGTTGTTCAATTCGATATTGATACCAGCATCAGACTCAGCAACGATGTCTCGGGTAAGCGAGTCGACCCTTTGTTGAAGATCATATAATTTTGAGGCTTTTGCTAGATTTGTATTGATGGTGTTAGCATCAGCACCAGATGGAGCTATTCCTAGTTTTGTATAGATTCCATTTGTCTTCCCCGCGCTACCATCACCGTTGCCCACCATATAAGCATAGCCGTTTGAAACATTTGAATCGAATGACGCGCTATCGGGTGCGTCGGGAACAAGACCATAACATAAATTATCCCATTTTGGTTGTCCTATATTTACTCCATCATTTCCGGTATAAACGACCTTTTTAAATGGACGCGGATCATACGCCGCCATATTCCAGCATTTTTGCGCATTT
>Ga0214921_10009099_pt1 | contig 12651 bp, 14 predicted proteins | sample LL1505_MetaG_FD_177992 | JGI IMG/M metagenome (GOLD analysis project Ga0214921, IMG submission 177992) | Freshwater microbial communities from Lake Lanier, Atlanta, Georgia, United States - LL-1505 | ecosystem: Environmental > Aquatic > Freshwater > Lake | place: USA: Georgia | collected... | reverse complement strand
ATTCTTAAAAAAAAAAAAAGTAACAGCAGAAGACGCGATAAGTGTAGCAATATTGAAAGAAATAGATATAAATGAAGAGCATTTAAGAGAGAAAAAGAAAGAAAAGAAGTCAGAGAAAGTGTCAGAAGTAAAGAAGCCGAAAGGTCGTCCAAAGAAGTCGGAAAAAGTGATAGAATTGCAGTCGCCGGAAGAAGATTTATTTGCGGCATTAACATCAGCGGTGGTAGCTAGCGCCGAATCAACTGCGGGTCATTTGACCGTAGTTCCAGTTTCAGCGCCAGCAGAATCGGAAGCAAATGTGTCGCCGAAATTGACATCAAATGAGGCCGAAAAAGAAGCTGAAAAACAGAAAAAAGCCGAAGAGAAGGCCGAAAAAGAAGCTGAAAAGCTTAAAAAAGCCGAAGAGAAGGCCGAAAAAGAAGCCGAAAAGCTTAAAAAGGCCGAAGATAAAGCGGCAAAAGAAGCTGAAAAGCTTAAAAAGGCCGAAGATAAAGCGGCAAAAGAAGCCGAAAAGCTTAAAAAGGTCGAAAAAAAGGCAGAAAAAGAAGCCGAAAAACAGAAAAAAGCCGAAAAAAAGGCAGCAAAAGAAGCCGAAAAGCTTAAAAAGGGCGAAAAAAAGGTAGCAAAAGAAAATAATAAAAAAGTAGACCCAAAAGCAGTAGTACCACAAGAAAAAGATGTCGATGAAGAAAGCGTAGCCTCAAACGAAGAACCAGAAGTAGAAGTAGATACCTTTACGTTTAAAGGTGTAAAGTATTTTAAATCATCAGTAGGCGTGATATATGATGCAAATAGTCAAGAGATAGGTAGATGGAACGAAAAAAACCAATGTATAGATTTTGAAGAACTCGAAGAAGAAGAAGAAGACGATTAAATGGAAAAAATGAAAAAAAATAAAAATAAAAAATGAAAAAGGGTTTCTAATAAATGTTGTAAAATCCAACTCTCATAAGAGAGAAGGGTAATCCCAATCATTTTTTCTCTCTTCAAAGAGTTTCGAAGACTATTTTTTGAAAGAAAATAATAGTTAGAATAGTTTATTTATAGTTTTCATTATATAATTATTTGCGACTCATTTCTTTGTTTTGCGACTCATTTCTTTGTTTTGCGACTCATTTATTTGTTTTGCTACTCATTTCTTTGTTTTGCTACTCATTTATTTGTTTTGTCACTCATTTCTTTAAATGGTATATTACAATAAATATTATATTATGCAATATTGTAATATTTAAATTATATAAAATAATATAATAAATAGTATATAAAATCTGACTTAGTAGTGTAATAAATTGTAGTATACTATAAATATCAAATTTGAAATTAATCATTTTCTCTCTTCAATGTATTTCGAAGACTATTTTTACACTTTTTAACATTTCAAATGCCTAAATTTTTGTTTCAGCCCCACTAAATTTAATGTATTCATCTAGATTACAATTTCTTTTTTTTGCAGTTTTTTTATATTTATTACATTTATTTAGTAGTTTTTTATATTTATTTTCTGATTTTTTGCTCCTATTATAATCAAATAATGGTTTGTTATGTTTCATATTATATTCTATAGCTTTACGGTTCATTTCTTTATATTCATAACATGGTTTATAATCTAAATCGGGTAAGAATTCAGAACATTCTATATTATAATTTTTATTCATTATTTTTAAAAATTCGTCTACAGTATGTTTTCCACTTTTTTTTGCTCCAACGCCGGTGTAATATATATATTTAACCATTATATATAATAATATATATTAAATCGACGTTTAAAATGTTAAAAGGTGTAAAAGAAAAAATAATAGTTAGAATATATAGTTTTCATTATATAATTATTTGCGACTCATTTCTTTAAATTGTCACTCATTTCTTTAAATGGTATATTATAATATATTATATCATTATACCATATTTAAAAAATATACAATAGTTTGTAATACTTATTAGTAACCAAATCATTTAATAATAGAATTATATTATACATTTCATAGTGTAATAATTTATTATTAAATTAAAAAATTGAAATACTTTGGATACAATAGTTTATAATATATTCGAAAAGTATTTAAACAAAATGATTGCCAAATTAGAAGAAGAATTAGCTATTTTAAATATTAAAAAGAATAGTGCACAAGAAGATTTACATAATGTATACAGAAAAAAATGTGATGTAAGGAATGTAGATATATGGCGTGCTATAAACGAATCAGAAAAATGTTGGACTTTGTATAAAGAAGCAGAGTATAATGAGTATATTTCTGAAAATACATTAAAAACATACAAGAGAAAATATTTAAAATCTCTGCAAAAATTAAATAAAAGGCATAAACAAAAAAATAAACTTGTACGAATGGAAATTAAAGCAGAAACAAAATACAATAAATTAACCACTCAATATATAAACGTAAAAAATAAATTATTTGACCACGAAACAAATCAAGAAATGAAAAAATATGATTTGAAAGATAATCAAGAGAGAAAAAATGAAAAAATGTCGCCAAAGTTGTGGAAAAAAATACAACAATTGCCTCAAGATATTATATTCATAATCAGAGACTATTTTATGACAATAAATGAACAAAACCGATTATTATCATACAAAATGAAAAAAACAATATTACCAAAAATAACAAAATTAATAAATTTTAAACCTAAAAACACATATGCTTTAGGTAATATATATTCCAAACTGCGTTATTTCTTATTCTACATTTCAACAGATAGTGCAATATTATCTCTTCTCTCTAAAGAAGAAGCCAATGACCAAATATCAACAAATTATAATAAAACTATACTACCTTATTCACATTATGCAGATCATTATTTATATTATCCAAGAATAATGAAAAATACGATACGTAAATTATTAAATATTTTGATAAAAGGTAAGCCAGATGTAGCAAATAAAATAATGAAAATGTTTATAATATTTGCCCAAGAAAAATATAGAATAAGCTACGACTATAACCATTTAGCTTATAGAACATTGTCTGTTGAAGATTTGCCTCCGGAATATATAATGTAGATTTTTAAGTATTTTAACTAGTGTTCTTTATTATTTAATTGTATTTTTGTAAATAATTATTTTTTTTTAATTTAAAATATATTGTTCTTTATATGGCGCAACAACCACAACCACGATTAAAACGACAAATAATACCTACTGACGAAGATGAAGAAGAAGAAAAATATTTTAATCCCATCCCAAGAACAGTAGATAGAGAATATATGAAAACACCGCGTAAGCGAGGACGCAATGTTATACCATATGGTGATCTTCCTACACCAGATAATTCTGTTTCTAATCCAAACATACCAATAGTACCAGATTATGATAATGACCCATTTGCAGATTATTTTGAAACACCTAATAGAAGAGGTGGAAAATATAAAAAGTCTAAAAAATCTAAAAAGTCTAAAAAATCTAAAAAGTCTAAAAAGTCTAAGAAATCTAAAAGGTCTAAAAAAACAAGAAAACATCATAGAAAATAAACCATAATATTTTGTCACTCATTTCTTCAAATTGTCACTCATTTCTTTAAATTAAAAAAACATGTAAATAATATATATTCTCTCAATCAATTCATATAATCATAAATTTCATTAGCAATATTTTTTTTATGTAGTTGTATAGTATTAATATATCTGTCAATTGTTAGTGTATCTTTATTTAATATATTTTGTTTATTTAATATATTTTGTTTATTTGGTGTATTTGGTATATCATTTTTTTTAGATTTCGGAGTAGGCGTATTAGATTGAACAAATTGTCCCATTTCAAATCTATTAACTAATACTGGCTTACCTTGACCAATACGATGACACCGTGCAATAGCTTGTTCTTCAACTGCCGGATTCCAGTGAGGAGATGTGAAATAAATTTCGCTATAATTTTCTTGCAAATTAAGTCCTTCGCAACCAGTTTGTATTTGTAAAATAAGCACATCATATTTTTGTTTTAAAATACTTTTTCGTTTAGCTTTGCTAACTGTGCCATCGATTGCAATAACATTTTGAAATCCTCCGGCAATTAATCGTTTTGTGATTTCAACTATTTCTTCTCTGAAATGACAAAATATAAGTTTTCCATTCCCATTATCTTTATTTTTTAATACTGCTCCAATAACTGCATCTAATTTACTCGTATATATTAACGCTTCTTCAAAATTATCAAACTCGGAAATATATCCCAAATCAGTCATATTGCGAATCCATGACGTCATCAAACAAGGTAATATGCAGCTCTGTTTTGCTCTTAATAACATGGTCAATATACTATAATCATGATCAAATCCCTTTTTATAAATGTTACTAAATTCAAAATCTGCGTGAATTTTTTCGGATAATTGTTTTTCTCTCTTGTTCTTCCAATTAACAACTACATTATTAACAACTAAATCAGATATTTGTATTCCAACTTGCTTTTTAGTTCTTTTCAAAATAAACGTTTTTCCTATCAAAGATATATTGTTACTATTCATATAATAACTTTTGGGTAATCCAAGAATAGTACACAAACTATAAAAATCCTTTTTTCTATTTTGAATAGGGGTCCCGGTAACTAACCATTTTATATCACCTCGTAATTGTTTTGCTCCATTAAATAAACATGTTTTTGAATTTCTCAAATGATGTGCTTCGTCAAATACAATTCTATTCCATTTTACTTTATGCAAAATAGAATCAGATTCATTCGTAGTATCATCTTTAGGTAAAGCCACATGCGCATAACTTGTAATAACAATTATTGCTTTTTGTATATTTTCTATCGTGAGTCGTTTTTTGTTATATCCATGATAAATTAGCGCAGAATGTCCGGCAGTTTTTAAAATTTGTGAATGCCATTGATCAATTAATATTGGCGGCACAACGATCAGTGTATTTGACACGAAATTTTCTAGAAATGTGCCTATCATCATTATCGTCTTACCTAATCCCATTTCATCTGCTAGAAATCCACCACGAACATTATGTGGATTATTGTCATTTGTTTCATTACTTACAAGCCAACTTACCCCTTCATACTGATACTGTTTGTGATCCATATTGGTCTTATTTAGGTAATTTGTAAATCTCTGCATTGTCGTCTATTGAATTTTTAAAAAGTATTTTATATTTAATTTATAATCAACAAAAAATATAAAATATGAATCATTTTTTTATTTTATTTGATTTTTTTAGAATTTAGTTTTTCAGAATTTATATTTTTTTAAGTTTTTGAAAATTTCAATATTATTATAAAAATTATATTTTGCTTCTGCACATAGGACACGTATTTTTATTCCACATTTTTAAACAACTTTTACAAAACTGGTGATTACATTTTGTTACTATTGCGTTAATTTTAATATGCAATCGCAGACAAATTGGACATTCGAATATCTTATCGATTATTTGTTTTTCTAACGCCGTAATTACATCTTTTTTATTATTATTATGAATAATATTGATATTTTTATTTATACACTCATCTTTATCTTTTACGTCGTTGTATAAGTATTTAATATATTGTGTTAAATTAATATAATTTGTCATTTTCAAATATATACTATTTAAACTAATAATACTTTTATTCATTTTTTTTAATTTTAGATTTTAAATATTATATTTTTAATTTTTACACCTTTTCTCATTTATAATGTCCAAGTAATTATCTTCTTATATATTTATATTCTGTGTAAATCCAATTATAATCTAATTCGTTTTCAATATAATAATTTTGTTTTTTATTACATGTAATAGATTTTGGATACTGTCTTCCAATCCAAATAGAATATTTTATAAATTTTTTTTTTCATTTATACTTACTTGAATAAGGTCAGAATTATTTTTAACTCTTCCTTCATAATTATGTAAATTTGGAAAATAATAGTTATATCTTAACTCATTATTAATTTTTTCAATATAACCTAGATTAAATGTAATAAAATTAAGTAAATTATATCTATAATTTGTTTTTGGAATTATAGAAATAATTTCTCCTTTTCTTATTATAAAATGTTCATCATATAAAAGAATATATTTAATTATTTCAAGTGGTAACTTACAAAATATAAATTTCATTATAACAAAATATATATTATTTTTTTAAGTTATTTTTCAAGGGGCATAAAATGGGCGTTTAAAATGTTAAAGTGTGTAAAAATTAGTATTTGAATTTATTAACTCATTTTAAAAAAAATGAAATGCTTTTACATTAATGATAGTAACACATAGATTGTTATTGCCATTGCGTTGTTTCAAAAACTTTTGTCTACTTTTATTCAATTCAAACTCAATTTTTAAAAATGTCTTATTCTAATAAACAAATTAACAATAAAAGTGCTAAGATAGCACCTAAGCCATATTGCAAAGTATGTCATGACGCCGGTAAGTCAGAAGCAGAATATACTAATCATTTCGTAAGAAGTTCTCCAGCACCAGATGCAGTGGTTGTTTGTCCTACTTTATTATCTCAACAATGCGCATATTGCGAACAATCTGGACACACACAATCATACTGCAAACTTAAATTAAAAGCAGAAAAACAATGGCTAAAAGAAGCAAAAAAACAAACTTTTGAAATTAAGCCTATAAAAAATTCAAATGTAAGTTTTGTATCAGCCAACAAATTTGACATTATGGATTTAAGCGATTCTGACAGCGAAACTGAGACGATTAAGGCGACTATTACTTCTAAAAAAAATGTTACTTTTAAAAATTCTGAAACATCTAAAAAATCTGAAGAAAAAAAAGAGGAGTTCCCAGCATTACCAAGTCGCACATCTAAATCTTCTATAAGTCCGATTGTTGTTATTCCTCAAGTATCATTCTCATCGATGGTTTCTAAGACAGCAGAAGAATATGAAGCCGAACAACGTGAAAAGGCACTTGCTGAACAAATGAAGAAAACATTTATTCCTCCGCTCACATTAAATAAGCCTACATTGAAAGCAAGTGATCCAGATTGTGATTGGGCTATGGAAGATAGTGACTCAGATTGCGATGAATTCAATAGCGTTCTAGAAGAAGATGATACATACGATTGGTAATCTCGATTAACTTAAATTAAATTTTAAAAAAATAAATAAAAATAAAAATAAAAAATAAAAAATAAAAATAAAAAAATAAATAAAAAATAAAAAATAAAAATAAAAAGGGTTTCTAATAAATGTTGTAAAATCCAATTCTCATAAGAGAAGAGGGTAATCCCAACCATTTTTTATTTTTAATACTTTTTTAAATGATTAAAAAAGTATATTTAAGTATATATGAATGTTCTTAATATTGTAGATACAATTAAAATTGTCAAACAAGTTGTAAAAAAACATAAAATTGATTTTGGCATGTACCAAGAAAATTTTATAACTTATTGCGATTTTACATTGTTAGGATATAATTATAGAGAGATACCTTTAATTACATGTTTAGACGGATTTAGAGAAGCATATACACAAATTAAACCAGAACTTGTTGAACTGATTTTTTTTAGGTAATATTTTTGTCACTCATTTCTTTAAATCATCACTCATTTCTTTAAATAGTGACTGTATATATTATTGTATATATATTATTGTATATATATTACTGTATATATATTACTGTATATACATTACTGTATATATTACTGTATATATATTACTGTATATATTACTGTATATATTACTGTATATATTACTGTACATAGTAGTATATTTTGATATTTAACATAAATTTAATTTAATATACAGCACATATTAAATTATAAATTTACACATTTTATAATTTAAAAAACTTATTTTGTAAAAAAATGTTTATATTCACTCATTTGAGATACAAGAACACTCCAATGGTTTCCACCATTTAATTTGTATAAAGTAATATTTTCATCTAATAATTCTATTGGTTCTTTTTTTACTGCGTCAAACAATATCATTTTATAATTATTTCTAAATTTACCAATTAATTTATATATTTTAGTTATATAACCATATGCATCTTTTATTGCATCATTACCATCTATTGTAAAATAACCAACTGTTGGTGAAGATGGAGATACGTGAACAAAATATAAATCTTCTGGAGAATTTAATATTATATCTTTTAATCTTTTAAACCTTCTAATGTATTTATTGATAGATTCAATATCATTATTATCATGTACAAATATGGCATTGTATTTAGTATTATACAGTTTAGCACCATAAAGAGTTTCGCCACTCTCATATGTATAATAATGTTCTCCTAAATCTTTTATACTTGCTTTTTTATCACAATAAAAAAAATGATTTTTTACTAATTCATCAATATCCATATTTTGTTCAAGTAATAATACTAACATTTCAAAAACAAATTGAGGAGTGGAAAGCATCCAATCGAAAGGTAGTGAATGTGATTTTTTAATTTCATTTTTAAAAGTAGCGGTTCCACATTGAAATCCAATTGGTATAATTATCATATATATTATATATTATATATTATATATTATTTTTAGTATTTCATTTTTTCAACCCAAATTTAAAAAAATTGAAACGATAATCTTTAATAAACTCAAGTATAATTATATTACCAGTTCCCATTACTTATAAAGTGTCAATTATTATTATTACTCTTAATTTTCAAAGACAATGCTTGCTAACTATAAATTAAAATACGAAGAAAAACTTTTACAAAAACAAAATATAAGTTTAACTCTAACAAATGATAAACATGAATACGCAATAAAACAAGAGGTAGAACAGCGATTTATAATTGCAGAAAACCAATCATGGCAAAAGGTAGTACCAGTAAAAGAAGAATATAACCAAGCTAAACGAAACAAAAATACCGAATTAGTAAAAAAAATACAAAAAGATGTTATACCAATAATTGAAGCTTGGAAAACAGATCATGAAAGATTAACATACATCAGAAAGGTTCTTCGCAATATTAAAAAACGTGTAGCCAAAACAACACGCGAATTTATAAAATGTGTGGACGAAGTTTTGCACTTAAAAATGAAAATCGAAGAATACGAATTACACGAATCGATTCAATCAATAGATAAAGATATTATTTTAGATAAAAAAAAACTAAAAAAACAAAACGCAATTTCTGAGCCTATTCTAGCACGTGTATATCGTCTGCCAGATGAAATCAAAAGAATAATCCAGTCATATTTCACAATGGAGACCAGAGCATCAATCCTCGAAGACAAATTCAAGAACATATTGGCAACGTATAAAAGTGGAACACTTCCGCCAATGTTTCGTCCATTTCTAGAATTTATCGGAACGTCTCCAGAATTCTTATATTTGCTTCCCAAAAAAGAAGCAAGACATCAAATCCCATCGTTGACACCGAGAGGCATGAAATGGCGTCATTACTCATATTGTGATGAAGTTAAATATCCAAAACTCGTTAAAAACAGAATCAGATGGGCAGTTCATTTGGCAAAAATTGGCAATCCGGCATTTGCACACAAAATAATGAAAACAATAATCATATTTAGTCAGCCAAACAAATATCGTTTATCTGGTGAATCGCCTAAAAAATACTTAACTCTTGCAGACCTTCCAACTGAATATAGATAATCAATTACAAAATTATAAAAAATATTAAAAAATTATAAAAAATTATAAAAAATTATAAAAAATAAAAATATGGGTTTCTAATAAATGTTGTAAAACCTCATAAATGTAGGTAATCCCTCAATATTTTTTTACTGGTGAACCCAAAACATGTAATTATCAATCTGGCACATCCGTTCAAGATTATTTAAAATTAAAAAAATTTATTAAACAAAATCCATAATTATAAAAATTAGTAATTTAATTTCTATATAACAAACCAAAAAAAATGAAATGAATTATAAACAATATGTTATAAGTATTATATTGTTTACAAATTGCAAAGCTAAAGCCAAATTCAAAATCAAATTCAAATAATTCAAATAATTCAAATTTTTAAAAATGTCTTTAATATCAAACGAAAATACATATGAACTTAAAATATATATACCTAGAATGCATATTACATGTGGAATCAATGAAGTTGCACGAGTATTTCAAGATCATACACATGGATTGGCAAAGGTAAGACGCGTAGATTTTGTTGCATTGCCAGAAGACGAATCTATTAGCAAAGATTATCAATCAGCATTTGTCTATCTAATGTGTCCTATATATCATATATATAATACTGGAGTATGCAGCCAGTTATATGAATCATTATGCAAAAATCAGCCTTACAAGATTTATCCTTACAACAATAAAAATTATTGGATCATTTTGAATAATACAAAACCAGTTGCAGATACTAAGCTAAACATTCATCAAATTGCCGAGAATGCACAGATACTTGAAAAAAAAGTAGCAGACCAAGTAGAAATAATAAAAGCGCAAAATGAGCGTATCACTAGATTAGAAGAGTTAATTCAATCAATGGTTCAAAAAATATAAAAAATATAAAAAATAATAAAAAAATAATAAAAAAATATAAAAAATATAAAAAAATATGGGTTTCTAATAAATGTTGTAAAATCCAACTCTCATAAGAGAGGAAGGATAATCCCTTTTTTTAATTAATTATTTTTTAGTTAAAATATATAGTTAAAATAGTTAAAATATATAAAATATACTATTACTTATATTAAATGTATAAAAATAAGATAGACACAACATCAGATTCAATACAAAATTTAAATCTAAAAGGGTCATTTACTGTAGAAAACAAAAACATAATAATAGAAAAAATAATAAATTTTGATTTAATAAAATTAATGTATGAATTAAATCCAGATATATTTGAAAAAGTATATTTAGAAAAAATAAATAACAAAGAAGCAAAAATTACATTAATATTAAAAAATTTGTTTGAAGACCTAGGTATACCTCAGAATTATTTACATTTAAATATTAAAAAAAAAGAAAATGTATTTGAATTTACGACTATACATGTCAAACCATCTAATATCACAAATGATTTAAAATTGTTAGAAACAACAATAATCTATAAATATGAATTAAAAAATGATCATAATGCAATATTTAATTATATAATTTATTTTGAAGGTAACGATGATTTAAATCCGTTTGTGACAAATATATTTTCTAAAATATTTACTAAAGTATTAAAACGTTTAAAACAATTTATAGAAAATATTACAATTACATAAAAATGCAAATTACAAGAAAAATAAAAATAACAATGAGCTTATTTCAAATATTATCACTTATTACGATTGAAACAATAAAATATTTTTTTTACGGAAAAATAGATTATACAAATATTATACACAAATTGTCCACTATAAATGTGTTATGTGTAAAAGTATTTCAATGTATTGCATTAGATAATAATTTAATTTGTAATAGTTTAAATAAAGAGTTATTAAATTTTACAGACAAAGCTCCTTTTGCACAACAAGATATTGATATTGAAACACTTGAAAAAATATCAAATGAACAAAATTTAATTATAGAAAATATTGCAACACCAATTAATTCTGGTATGATATCTTTAGTTTTCAAAGCACATGAGAAAGAAAATATACAAAAATGCTATGCTATTAAATTGAAAAGAAAAAATATTGAAGAAAAATTAAATGAATCAATAGATGTTATACTTTGCATCGTAAATTTTCTCTCATATTTTACATTTTTTAAAATATTTCAAATAAAGGAAATTGTAAATGAAAACATTAATTTGTTAAAAGATCAATTAAATTTTGAAAAAGAATCAAACAATATATTGTTGTTTAAAAATAAATGCAGCTCGTTAAAATATGTAATAATACCTAATGTTGACATAGAAGTAACAAAAAAATACCCAAATGTGATATTAATGGAATATATAAATGGCGTATCTATAGACAAAGTAAAACAAGACGATTACGAAGTTTTTGTTAAACAAATAATTAAATTTACTTTAATTACTAGCTTTATTTATTCAATTGCTCATGCAGATCTACATTGTGGTAATATATTGTTTATTAAAGATGAAGATGATGTAAAGTATAAGCACAAAGTAGCAATTTTAGATTTTGGAATTATATTTACATTAGATGCACACATAACTAGTGTATTTATAGAACTAATTACAAGTTTATTTAAAATGGATTCAAACGTGTTCGCTGAAACGGTTATACGTAATAAAATAGTAGAAATAGATTGTGATCTAAGTGATTTATCAGAAAAAGATTATAATTTTTTGTTATGTTTTATTGCAAATTTTGCGGAACAATATTTAACAAACTATAAGATGGGTCACAATAAATTAGAAGTGTATGGAATTATTTGTGAATTAAATAATTATATAAAAAATAATGAAAACATGACAAAATACAAAATAAGAGCAAGTGATACTTTAATAAAACTACAAATGGTGTGTGCTATGACACAAGGTGTACATACAAAACTCTGTGGTAAAGATTGTTATAACATTACAGATAGCGTTATAAATGAGGTATTTCACACAGATTTATTTTTATCTGATGATGAAAACCACTAATAGTAAGATCAATATTTTTAATTTAAGTATTTTTATTTTATAAATTTATACCTTTTAACATTTCAAATGCCGATTTTATACAATTAATATTCTTAAATCATCCGCAAAACAACATTCTAAATATAGTTGTTCAACTTCTATTAATTTATTTTTATTTATATTTTTTCTAATATAATCCGCAAATTCACATTCAGCACTTCTTAAAAAACT